>Ga0082212_10013302_pt1 | contig 10303 bp, 7 predicted proteins | sample TergutNt197P3_FD_71548 | JGI IMG/M metagenome (GOLD analysis project Ga0082212, IMG submission 71548) | Neocapritermes taracua P3 segment gut microbial communities from Petit-Saut dam, French Guiana - Nt197 P3 | ecosystem: Host-associated > Arthropoda: Insects > Digestive system > Gut ...
CTAAAATCGCAATGGTTACAGCCCGCACACAGATTTACAGCAATAATGCCGTTTTCACAGCAGTACTCGTGCGTTGGCTGTAACCAACCTGTGTTTTTCGGATGCCCCCTGAATAGTAACTATTTTTTACGAATGGTTGCAACAGCCGCGCCTACCCAACGCCTCGTTCCAGCGCTTCGATTATGCCGGCGCAGTCAAGGGTCCTCCCGAACAGTTTCATGTTCTCCAAAGTCGCCGCGTGCGCCTGCGGCGTGTTCGCCGAGCAGACATCCGTGCCAAAAACGACCTTATAGTCCCTGAAATACGCGTCCCTTGCAGTTGACTCGCAGCAAACGTTCGTCACCGTTCCGCAGATTATGACAGTGTCAACAGGCCGCTCTCTGCCTCGTATATTGCGCAGGATGATCTCGAGGTCCGTTTGATAAAACGCGCTGAAGCGGCGCTTTACCAATGAAATGTCTCCCGGCGCCGGAGTCAGTTCGGCTATGATCTGCTGGCCGGCCGTTCCCTTACGCATCCCCACGCGCAACAGATCCGGGTTCGAGGCGACCTCAAGCGGGCAGAAAACTTCGTCAGTCTCCTGTATTGTGTAGATAACAGGGACTCCCAGCTCATGGCATTTGTCTATCAGCATCCTGATCTTCGGGATCTGGCGCCTCGCCTCCTTAACCTCAAGTACTGCCCCCTCAAGAACGAAATCATTTTGCATGTCGATGACCATGAGGACGCATCTGTCGCGCTCGAATTCCCATTTTACGTAATTATCTTCCATTTTTACCTCCATATAAACAGGACAGGGGACGGTTCTCTGTCTCACTTGCTGAGACAGAGAACCGTCCCCTGTCTCACGTACGACGAGTAGATCACGTTGACCCGGAAATTACGACCGAGACGCCGTCAGGAATTACAACTACCCGGGCGTCTTTCCCCTTAATGGAGAAGGCGATGCCCAAAGCTTCATCCGCTGTGGCGGCAGGAATAAAGTTCGCCTTTTTGACAAGCTCCGGATCGATGTTCGACGTTACGAGGATCACCCTGTGCTTTCTCATGACGCCTAAGAAGATTTGACTGACCCACTGCTCCGGAATTGTCTCTTCCGGCGGGATATTTGAAAGTTTTTCTTCAATCTCCTCTACAGTCCCGGACAGCATCAGCTCTTGAAAATGCTCGCCGCCAAAACCGTCCGCGCAACCGCTCAACAGGATAATGACGCCATCCTCCCCCGCGCACATTGCCGCTGTGGAAGCCGCTTTGGACGCCTGGTAGAGATTTTGATCCAAAGGATATCCGCCGTTTCCGGTCACAACGATATCGCCCCGGACAGCCGGACGCGTTGAGAACGAGCTGACGAACTCGCAACCGGCGCGATGAGCCGTCTCCATGTCTCCGGCAAAAGCGGCTATTATCTTTTTATCTGCGTCGAGCGCAACGTTCAGGATAAACGCGAGATTTACGGCGCGCGCGGCAGCTTCCATATCAAGGTTTACCGGATTGCTATCCAACACTCCGGCCGCCGCATAGGGGCTGGAAAGCGCCTTAAATGAATGGTTGACATTGATCGTCTCAATAGACGCTATCCCCGGCATGACGCTTTTACGCCCGCCTGAGAAACCCGCAAAGAAATGCGGTTCAATAAACCCTTCCGCAGCCAGAAGGTCGCATTCAATGGCCATATGGTTGACACGGAACACCGCTCCGGACGGCAGCGCGCAGACTTGGCGCATATCCTCATCACTTGCGCAATCGTGGACATAGATAGATTCATTATCCACGATCTCGTCCCCAAACATTGCTCTCTGCTCTTCCACAGTAGTGGAACGGTGGGAGCCTGTCGCAATTATGATATCGATTTGCGCGCCGGGAGCGCCGCGCCTGATCTCATCAAGGAGCAGCGGCAGCGTTATCCTGCTGGGCATGGCGCGGGTATGGTCGCTTGTGATCAACAGAATCTTTTTCTTCCCGGCTGCCAGCTCCCTTAACGGGGGCGAACCGATCGGGGTTTCAAGGGCATCGCGAACAAGTTCGCTTTCGCCTTTGCCTGCGCTCTCCGGCGCCAACGCAGTAATGACGGCTTTCAGATTGCTCTCTTCCACATGTAAGGGCATAGTCCCCTTATGGTACGGTATATCAACTCTCATTAATGGCAATAGTCCACCCGCTTTCAGATCAACTCAGTTGAGCTTTGCCGCAATTGTATCGGATAACCGGCTTCTCTGTCAACAGGTTGCGTGATACTTGTTTTTGCTTTGACAAGGCCCGCGCGATATGATAATATTCTCCTCGGAAAATGTTTTGTAATTGAGATGGAGGTTAGCGTGGGAAATCATTATGCTTCTTTCGCAAACTGCGCGTACCTCCATCAGATCATTCATATGTATAAAAAAAAAATTTGAGATGGAGGTTTGTATGGCAAAAGTACTGAATTTCGTCGATACTACGACACGCGACGGGTCACAAAGCAACTGGGCCGCCGGCATGCCTATAGGCATGATGGAGGCAGTCCTCGAGGACATCGATAAATCCGGTTTCGAAGCGATATGCAGCCCGCTGATGCAGCTTCAGTTCAAAAAGGTCATACGCGACCTGAAGGAAGACCCGTGGGCTATGGTGCGCATGTTTGCCGAAAAAACTCCGAGGACAAAGAAAAGCTGCATACTGCAGCCGTCGCTCTGGCCGTTCGACATCGTCAACTTCAACCGCGAAGCCGTCGAGCTCTACACGCGCAAGCTCGCGGAAATGGGCGCGCTGCAGCGCGTCAAGATCACAGGTAACGTGATGGGCCACAAGCACTACCACTGGTTCACGCCGTTTTTGAAAAAACTCGGCCTCGAAGTCGTGTTCGCCTTATGCTACTATATCTCACCGAGGCACACGGACGAATACTACGCCGAAAAGACAAGGCTCATGGTCAATTACGGCGCGGACGTCATGTACCTTAAAGACGCCGGCGGGCTATTGGACATAGACAACGTAAGGCGCGTATACAAAATAATGAAGGACAACTCCGGCGACCTTCCGACGGAGATCCACAGCCACTGTACGACCGGGCTCGCCGACGCTGTTTACGTAGAAGCTATGAAGATGGGCTGCGACAGATATCACGTGGCGCTGCCGCCGCTTGCCGAGGGGACCGCGCAGCCTTCGGTCTTTAACGTCGTCGAGAACGCGAAAGCTCTGGGTTTTGAGGTAAACCTCGATATCGAGCGCCTTGAACACGTCTCAAAAAAGCTCTACGCAATGGCAAAAGAAGCGGGGCTTCCGACATTCGGTCCTTCGCGGTACAAAATAGCCCAATACCAGCACCGCATCCCCGGCGGCGTTATCTCCAACATGCTCCACCAGATCAAGGAGCTCAAGCTTGAAAACAGGGTCGACGAACTCGAGGAAGAGGTCATACGCGTCTGCGCCGAGACGGGCGAGCCGCATATGATAACGCCGTACTCCCAGTTCGTCTGCACGCAGGCCGCGCTGAACGTCGCTCTGGGCGAGCGTTACAAGATCGTAATCGACGAATATATCATGTTCGCCATGGGCAACTACTCCGAGGACTCAGGATATCTTGAAATGGATCAGAATCTGAAGGATTATTTCCTCAGCCTGCCGAGAGCTAAAGAGCTTGCGGCGCAAACCGCCGCGCAGGAGGCCGCGCAGAACATGCCGCTGTCTGAGTTTAAAAAACAGTTCGGCGATAACCTGTCCGACGAGGAGTTCCTCCTTCGGTACATAATGAACGGAACGAAGGAAATCGACGTCATGCGCGAAGCTACGAAGGATCGCCCGTGGCGGACGTTCTCGGGGGTTGACTCCCCTATCCTCGACCTGATAGACGCGCTCGACAAGCAGCCCAAAGTAACGCAGGTCCAGGTCAAGCATGGCGACAAAACGCTCGTACTGAAGAAAGGATCGTAAAACAATGGGAAACAATATTCTTAACATATTCGACGGAAATGAGATCGAAGGCATCACCACTCTCATCGACAAACTGGAAAAGTCGTCGTTTGATTACATGAAGCTTGAAAGCGAAGGCATGAGTATAGTCATCGGAAAAAACGGCGTGGGCGAGATCTCTGATATCAGCGTATCCGGCGCCGGGGCGGGCGTCACGCCTCCGGCTGCCGCTCCGGTCGCGGCCCTTGCGGCGGAACCGTCTGACGCTGTTGAGGTCGAACCCCCTGCTGAAAAAGCGGCCGTTCCGGAACAGGAAGGCGTATTTATTATAAAGTCGCCCAGCTACGGCTTGTTCTACGCCCAGTCGGAGCCCGGCGCCCCGCCGTACGTATCTGTCGGCGCGTCGATAAACGCGGACGATACGATCGGCTTAATGGAGATAATGAAGACATTCACAGCTATCACGTCGCCCGTCGCGGGCGAGGTGACGGCGATCCACGTTAAAAATGAAGAGACTCTCGAACCCGGCCAACCGCTGGTTTCGGTCAGGGTTTCATAGCGTGGAAAAACTTAAACGTATGATGAGAGTTGGCGCGTACCCGCCATTATTTCATCCCAACTTTTGCAGACTATGTCGGAATGGCGGGTTAATATGAGCATATCACGAGTATTGATCGCAAACAGGGGCGAGATCGCCGTCAGGGTCATAAGGACGTGCCGAGTGCTCGGTATCGAGACTGTACTGGCCGCGTCGGAAGCCGACAAGGACTCCGCCGGGGCGAGGCTCGCCGACCGGACCGTCGTTATTGGCCCGCCGCCCGCGAGCACATACCTCAACATCCCGGCGATCATCAAAGCCGCAAAGGACACAGGCGCGCAGGCCCTTCACCCCGGCTACGGTTTCCTGTCCGAGAAGCCGGAGCTTGCGTCGTCATGTGAGGAAAACGGGATCATTTTCATCGGCCCGAAAGCGGAGCATATCAGAAAAATGGGCAACAAACTGGTAGCGCGCGAGCTTGCCCGCGAGTGCGGCGTACCGGTACTGTCCGGTTCCGACAAGGTCGCTTCATTTGAAGACCTGAAAAACATCGCGGATGAGATAGGCTATCCCATTATGATCAAAGCAGCCGCCGGGGGCGGCGGGCGCGGAATGAAGATCGTCACGGAGGATAACGCCGGCTCGCTGAAACGCGTTTTTGAGGAAGCCTCCGCGGAGGCTGCGGCGGCGTTCGGCGACAAGACGCTGTATGTGGAAAGATACATAGCGAACGCGCGCCATATCGAGGTCCAGGTTTTGGGCGATAAGTATGGCGGCGCGGCGCACCTCGGCGAACGCGACTGCTCGACGCAGCGCCGCCATCAGAAACTGATCGAGGAATCCCCTGCGCCGAACCTCTCTGAAGCCCTGCGCGTCGAGATACACGACGCCGCCGTAAAACTGATAAGGAACATCGCTTATGAAAACGCCGGGACCGTAGAGTTCATTTTCGACGAAGACGCGCAGAAGTTCTTTTTCCTTGAGATGAACACGAGGCTTCAGGTGGAGCATCCCGTCACGGAAATGGTCACGGGCGTCGATATCGTAAGGGAGCAGATCAACATAGCTGACGGCGGAAAGATACCGTTTGAGCGCAATGGCGTTCGCGCTTCCGGGCATTCGATAGAATGCAGGATAAACGCGGAAAACGCTTTCGAGGATTTCCGCCCCACCCCCGGAGTCATTACGGACTGGGAAATCCCGCAAGGCCCCGGAGTCCGCGTAGATACGCATTGCCGGGGGGGATACATGGTCCCTATTTACTATGATTCGCTGATTGCGAAGGTCATAGTCCACGGAGACGACCGTGAGCACGCCAGAATGCGGATGCGCTGCGCGCTTGACGAGTTCCGCGCGGACGGGATCTCTACGACGATACCGTTTTTGAAGAAGGTTCTGGACTCTCCCGAATTCTCGTCGGGGCGCTTCACCACAAGGATCCTGGAAAAAGTGCGATAATACCGCGCGGCGGCGCGCTGGAACATGCTGCAGCGCAAGTAACCGCGCGGCAGTGCGTTAGAACATGCGGCAGCGCAAGGATCCGCGCGGCGGCGCGCAGTTACGCGAGGTATCGCGCGGTGCGCGCGGCGGCGCGGAAAAATGAAAGGGGCGGCGGCGATGCGCATAGGCATAATCGGCGCGGGCGCTACCGGGCTGACGGCGGCCCTCAGGCTGTCCGGAAACCACGACGTGACCGTATACGAGAAAGACGGGCTTGGCGGGATAGCCGGCGCGCGCCCGTTTCGCGAGACTGCCATCGACAAGTTTTATCACCACATCTTCACAAACGACGAATCTATCATTCAACTGATCGACGAGCTGGGGCTCGGCGGCGAAATGCTTTGGAAACCTTCGAAGAACGGGATGTATCTCGACGCTAAGCTCTACCCTTTCACGAACCCTATAGACCTTATTATGTTCCCGAAAGTATCGCTGGCGGGCCGGCTGAGGATGGGCGTTACCGTCCTGCGCGCAAAGGGCATCCGTGACTACAGGGACATGGAAGGAGTCAGCGCAAAGGACTGGCTCATCAGGAAAACAGGGCTGAAGACTTATGAAACAATATGGAAACCTCTGCTTTGGTCGAAGTTTGATAAAGACTCCGACATGGTTTCCGGCGTTTGGATATGGAACAAGTTCAAAACGCGCGGCTCCACCAGAAAAGGCGTCGGCAAAGAGCATCTCGGATACATGCGCGGAGGCTTCATAAAGCTCTATGAAAAGATGGCGGAGAGCCTGGATATACGCTATGAGGCCGTCGAGAAAATCACGTCTGACGACGGGAAACTGTTCGTCGCGACAGGCCGGGGCGCGGAGCGGTTCGACCGCGTGTTGTTCACGGGCGCCGCGGAACTGCTCGACGGTCTGTGTGAGTTTCCCGGCGATTACCGCGAACGCCTGTCCATGCAGAAGCACAAAGCTAACGTCTGCCTGACGCTGATACTGCGCAAACCTGTCTCCGGTTACTACTGGATAACTGTCGCCGAACAGGGCGCGCCGTTCGTGCTGATGATAGAGCATACGAATCTATTCAACGACCCGGCTTACGGGGGGGATACGGTCGTTTATCTGTCGCGGTATCTTGACCCGGCGGACCCTATGTTCACGGAAAGCGACGAAAGTATCCGCGACTCATTCATCGCGTACTTGGGCGCGATGTTCCCGGACTTTCAGGAGAACGACGTCATTGAGGCGTATGTTCACCGCGAGAAAAACGCGCAGCCGGTCGTGTTTCTAAACCACTCCGAACGGATACTGAAATATCAAACGCCGGTCGCTGGGCTATATATCGCCAACATGGGCCGGATATATCCCGAAGACAGGGGCCAAAACTACGCGGTCAAGCTTGGAAACGAGGTCGCGGGAGTCATTGCAGGGGCAACCGATGGGTAAAACGATCAAGAAACTGAGCATTTTCAAATTTCATATCATTATTTTGCTGGCGGGGCTCATCCTATTCAGTTCCGGCCTTATCGATCTGCTTCGTTTCCTCGCGTGGTGGTTCTGCTTTGCGGTCCTTGGCGCGATATTTCTTCCGCTGGCCGATCTGATTTTCGGAAGATTCAAACACAGGGGCTATATCTTCGCAAAAACGCTTGGGCTGGGGCTGGCCGGGTATATTCAATGGCTGCTGTCGTCGCTGAAGATACTGCCGTTTCGGGCGTGGTCTTGCTATATCGTGATTATGCTTTGCGCCGCTTTAAACATACTGATTGACAGAAAAACGAAGACGTACCGGAAGTATTTAAGCGACGAGCGCCTGTATCGCCCGGTTTTGAATCAGGAAGCGCTGTTTATGGGCCTGCTTTTGTTCTGGTCGTTCCTCCGGGCGTTGAGGCCGGGGCTGGAAGGCCTTGAGAAGTTCATGGACTTCGGTTTCGTCAACTCGATCCTGAGAAGCAAATGGCTGCCCGCGCCGGATATCTGGCTGGCGGGCGAGGGGATAAACTATTATTACCTCGGGCATTATTTCACCGCGTTTTTGACAAGGCTGACTTTCCTCGATTCTGCGGTCACCTACAACCTGATGATGGCGACGCTGTTCGCCCTGCCGTTTATGATGGCGTACTCGATCGCGGGGTTCCTTATCGAGCTTTTCCGGCAAAACAGTATCGGCCCGGTATCAGAAAAAGCGGGGACGCTGGCGGGGTGGGTCTCGGGGCTTGCCGTCTGCGTCGGCGGAAATCTGCACAGGGCGATCTTCGGAATTTTGTTCCCGAGCCTGAACAACGAGCCGTACTATTTCTGGCAGGCTACGCGCTATATAGGCTACAACCCGGACGTGGCGGGAGATAAGACCATTCACGAGTTTCCGCTGTACTCATATATCGTCTCCGACCTTCACGCTCATGTGCTCAACATGCTTTTCGTGCTGACTGTGATCGCCGTCGTAATAGCGCTGGCGGTCGATATCATGAACGCGTACAGGCGGACGGAAGGTTTGCGAGCGGGAGGGCCTGCAGCCCCCGCGCCGCAGCAGTCGGGCGCGCAGCAATCGGGCTCGCTGCAGTCGGGCGCGCAGCCGTCGGGCGCGCAGCAGTCGGGCGCGCAGCCGGAAAAAACCTCGCAGGCGCAATCGCCGACGGAAGGCGCCGAACACGCGCCGGAGGGCGCCGCGCCGGAAGGGAGCGAAGCGTCGCCGGTGGGCGCGCCGCAAAAAAGCGCCGCCGCGCCTGAGGTCGCGGCGCTGAAAACACGCGCCGCCATGCCAAAATGGATCATGCCCGGGTTTTTACCGCTGATACTGCTGATCGGCCTGTTCCTCGGCACAAATTTCTGGGACTACCCTATATATCTTGTCTTTACCGGCGTCATTTTGCTTTACGCCAATCTTAAATCGTACGATTTCGGTCTGAAGTCGCTCCTCATGGCGTTGGGCCAGGCGGCTGCCGTCGCAGTGTGCGCGTACATCGTAACGCTGCCTTTTCATCTGTCCTTCGATTCCATGGGAACGCAGGTCAAGCTCGTTACGCAGCGTACGCCTTTATATCAGCTCGGCGTCTTGTGGGGATACCAGATATTCTTCGCTGTCGTCCTCTTCGTTGTGATGTTTCTTTGCAATAAGGCCCGCGCTTCCGCCAAAGCGTCAAAAAAGAAAGCGAAGAAAAAAGATAACGCGGCGGGTTCTTTACAAGGCGACGCGGCTTCAGCGCTCTTCATCCCTCAAAATGTGAAGAAATACGACAACCGGTTTAAAAACGCCCTGTTCGGCTTCATCGAAAGGGCAAACCCGGCTGACGCTATTGTTTTTGTCATATTCATCTGCGCGATCGGCCTGGTAATAATCCCCGAGCTGGTTTATGTCGTCGATATTTATCCGACGCATCCCCGCGCAAACACCATGTTCAAGGTGGGGTATCAGGCCTATATACTCTTCGGGCTGGGCGTCGGGTATACGATGATCCGCATGACGTTTGAGAAGAAAACTCTATTCAGGCTTAAAAACGCGGCTGTCGCGGCAGGGGTCGTCCTTCTTGTCGCCTCGCTGACTTATCCTCTGAACGCAATTCAAAACTGGTACGGCTCGCTGTCGCCGGACCGCGTCGCCGGACTGGACGGCACGAAGTATTTACTGACTCAGGAGATGAGCTATACCGGCGCCGACGGCGTCGAAGCAAAACTGACGCTTGAGGACGACTATAATCTGATCCGGTTCATAAACGACACTGTTGAAGGTTCGCCGGTCGTTGCGGAAGCGTATGGGGCGTCTTATACGCTGAACGGCAGGATATCCGCCAACACAGGCCTGCCCGACATAGTCAACTGGTATTACCACGAGATCCTGTGGCGCAACTCGGATCACGCCATGGTGGACGAGCGCAGAGATGATATCAACAGCGTATACTCGTCGGGAGATCCGGCGGAAGTCGGCAGGATCCTTGAGAAATACGACGTTAGATACATCGTCGTCGGTCAGATCGAGCGGCTTATGTATCCTTACATGGACGAAGCTATGCTTCAAGGAATGGGGGATATCGTTTTCAGGTCCAACGATCTGTATATGGTCGAAGTTAGGCAGTCGGCGTAGACTTACTGACTGCAGGTCAAGCCTGTAAGGGTTCGACTTTTGACCGATCCGGGAAAAGGGGTGGAACAATGGTATGTCCGTCATGCGGAACTCCGCTCGCCGACGGCGCGCGGTTTTGTATGGGATGCGGCGCGGCGACTGACGCTGCAGGCGTCAACAAAGGCGCGCAGCCACCGCAAGCCGATGTTCCATCGGCGCCGCCTCCACAGGTTGGCGCTGCGCCGCCGCCGCAGTTTGCTCCGGCGCCACCGCCACCGCCACCGGAAGCATGAGTTCCACCATTACCGGAGCCGTTACCTCCCTTGTCGCCGCTATATTTAACGGATCCAATACTACTGCCGGCTTGTCCT
>Ga0082212_10013303_pt1 | contig 10302 bp, 7 predicted proteins | sample TergutNt197P3_FD_71548 | JGI IMG/M metagenome (GOLD analysis project Ga0082212, IMG submission 71548) | Neocapritermes taracua P3 segment gut microbial communities from Petit-Saut dam, French Guiana - Nt197 P3 | ecosystem: Host-associated > Arthropoda: Insects > Digestive system > Gut ...
CAAAGGATTTAAGTGGTGCAAAATTTTATTTTGTTAATGGACATATGGGTGTAAAACGCGGCAGGAACTAATGATGATCAGATTAAGAACGGGGATGCAAAAGCTCTAGGCCTCTACTGTCTAGAGATTTTCTTGAGGAGAGTGAAGGCTCACAAATAAGGATTAGCCTGTGTCCAAACCAAGGTTCGAACTGGGTACTTCCAGGATATAAGTCAGAAATGCTGCCGTTTGATTCCACCTACTCTGCCAAAAATGCGCTTGAAATTCAACAAATGGTAGGGGAAAAAAGGAAATATAAATGAAAAAAAAGATAACAACGATAGCTATAATACTGATTTTGATAGCGGGAAGTTGGCTGTATTTCCAGCAAAAAGTAAAAAAAAATAAACTTACTTGGCGGGTAATGCCTGCTGTGACCCGCACTGTGACCGAGAGTATCACAGCCTCTGGGACTATCAACCCTGTGACCCAAGTAAATGTGGGAACAGAAGTGTCGGGAAAGATAGACAAAATTTATAAAGACTTCAATGATAGAGTCCGGAAAGGAGAACTGCTAGCAAAACTCGACACCCAAACCCTCCAAATGAACCTAGAAGACTCCCGCATAGAGCTACGTAAAGCTATGCTCACCCAAAATGACAATCATATAGACCTGCAGAGAGCTCTGGAACTCTTCGATGAAAATATGATCTCGCAGTCTGAGCTCCAACGCTACCAATACTCTTCCGACCTTTCAAACGAGAATGTCGAAAAGGCTCGGTTTTCTGTGCAACGAGCAGAAACAAACCTAAATAACGCTATGATTTATTCTCCCATAGACGGAGTAATCATATCCAGAGCTGTAGATGAAGGACAAACTGTAGCTGCCAGCCTAAACGCTCCCACCCTATTTATCATCGCTAACAACCTTGACGATATGCAAATAGAAGTGCAAATAGACGAAGCAGATATAGGGAAAGTAGAAATGGGGCAACGTGCTAGATTTACTGTGGACGCCTTTCGCGATATGGTCTTTCACGGCACAGTAAACCAGATACGGCTCAGCCCAATCGTAGAATCAAATGTAGTTACGTATAAAGTGATAGTTTCGCTCACAAACCCAGGTCAAGTGATCATGCCCGGTATGACTGCAAATGTAGAGATCATCATAAATCAACGACAAAATGTGCTTGCTATACAAGAGAGAGCTTTGATGTTCCGCCCCTCAAAAGAAGTGTGGGAATCCTTTAAATTAGAATGGACAGAAGAACTGATGGCTATGAACAGACCACGCACTAGGGCTATGGGTATGCCAGCTGGTGGTGGTGGACCTCAAGCAGCAGGACAACCCCTTGCACCGCCCACATCTGCACCGGGTCAGGCAGCAACACCAGGTGGAGAACCGGTTTTGATACGGCAAGAGAGAGGCTCTGCACCAGCTGCTACTGCCACCCAAAAAGTAAATGTATGGGTGCTGGAAGAAGGGAAGCCGAAGCTTGTAAATATCGAGACTGGCATCTCAGACGGTAGCTTTATCCAAGTAATTTCTGGACTGTCCGAAGGGCAGGAAGTGATCACAGGAGTAAATCAACCGAATAGCCAGCAATCGTCGTCAAGTGCCTTTGGTGGCGCTCCCGGTGGTATGCGAGTGATCAGGATGTAGCAAAATGAGTGACTACATCATACAAGTCGAAAATTTACAAAAAACCTATCTGATAGGCGATATAAAGGTGCATGCTTTACGTGGTATAAATTTAGACATAAAAAAAGGTGAATTTATAGCTATTATGGGGGCTAGCGGTTCTGGTAAGACCACCCTGATGAACCTGCTCGGTTGCCTTGATGTCCCGAGTGGCGGACAGTATCTCCTCGACAATGTGGGCATACACACTATCGATGAGATAAAGCTGGCAGCTATCCGAAACGAAAAAATCGGCTTTGTCTTTCAGTCATTTTTTCTGCTCTCCCGCACCTCTGCTCTCGAAAATGTAGAGCTACCTTTACTTTATAGAAAAGATTTAAAAAAAAGCATTCGCCATAAAATGGCTTTGGAAGCACTAGAGACTGTGCAAATGCAAGATAGGCTGGACCACTATCCAAACCAACTTTCTGGTGGTCAGCAGCAGAGGGTGGCTATAGCTAGGGCTATCGTAAATAACCCGGTAATACTCTTTGCAGACGAGCCGACAGGCAACCTCGACACCCGCACCAGTCTGGAAGTAATAGCTGTGTTTCAGCAGCTCCACCAAAAAGGGATCACCTTGATATTAGTTACCCATGAACCTGATATCGCCACTTATGCCGACAGAGTGATCACCTTCAAAGACGGCAGAATAAAATCTGATGTGTTAAACACAATAAAATGCAGTGCCTTAGACGACCTAAAAAAGCTACCAATAGACGAGGACGAAGGAGAATAAATGTCACTATTTGAGATCATCAGAATTGCCTTTAAATCACTTTTAAAGACCAAAACCCGCACACTCCTCACTATGCTCGGCATCATCATCGGAGTAGCTGCGGTCATCACTATGCTCGCAATCGGGCAAGGCGCAAAAAAGGTAGTAGAAGACCAGATCAGCAGCATGGGGACAAATGTCATCACCATCATGTCAAATTTCTCGCGCAATGCTGTGCGAAGTGAAGCAGGTGGAGGAAATACCCTAAAGCTGGAAGACGTAGACGCTATCATAGAAAACGGGCCGGGTATAAACTATATCACTCCTATCGTCGGCACTGGCGGACAGCTTAAATATCGCAATGCAAATTGGCGGGCGATGGGAACAGGCTGTGACACAGACTTCTTTTATATCCGAAACTATGATATAGAAGAAGGCGAGATGTTCACAGCAAACGATGTAGCAAAAGGCAATAAGGTAGTGGTTTTGGGTAAAACTATCGCCGATAATCTCTCTCCGGATGAGTCTTTGGTGGGGAGAACTATTCGTATCCGTAATACCCCTATGAGAGTGGTAGGAGTGCTCAAACCAAAGGGACAGAGTGCTGTTAGCGGTGACCTGGACGATACCTATCTGATGCCATATACCACAGCTCTACAAAGGTTTACAGGGCATTGGGGGTCACGCATATCCATACGGGTCAGCACAGTGTCAAAAGAAATGATACCCACAGTGCAAAAAGAAATAATGCAGCTGCTACTATCCCGAAACAGAACAGCTACCGAAGAAGATTTTTTAGTAAACTCGCAATCAGATATGGCAGAAATGGCAAACAGTGTGAGTAAGACTATGACCTTACTGCTGGCGAGTATAGCCGGTATCTCGCTGATAGTGGGGGGTATCGGCATCATGAACATCATGCTGGTTTCTGTCACTGAACGTATCAAAGAGATAGGACTGCGCATGGCTGTGGGCGCCAAAAAACGCGATGTGCTGTTGCAATTTATCATAGAAGCTATCTTTATCAGTGGTATAGGAGGGGTGATAGGTATCGTGCTAGGAGTAGTCGCCTCTGAAATATTAGGTAGCATAATGAGCTGGAGCACAGAAGTCACGGTGTGGTCAGTGATACTTGCAGTTGGTTTTTCCTGTGTGATAGGGGTGTTCTTTGGCTGGTATCCTGCAAAAAAAGCAGCAAATCTAAACCTAATAGACGCCCTGCGGTATGAGTGAAAGTAAATTAGAAATTAGAAATGTGGTGTGCTCCGCAGGGAGATATACACATCCTTCACATTTTGCAAAGCAGACATATCATCCACATCGTTTTCACCCAAGCCTTCTGCCACGTCGGTGCGAAGCACACATTATTCATAGCGAACACCTTTCCATAAAACCTAATCTATTATTTCTATTTTATCTTGTTTTATCATGGGCTCTAAAAAGCAAAGGAACTCTGTGTGAGAGTTTTCTGGCACTTTGAGATTCAGCCTCACGTCATCGCAAAACTCTGTCTGTTCTATGATGACTTCCATAGCATGGGTTTGGTGCAAAAATATATCATAAAAATCATATTTCATAGAGCAATGGTAGTGAAAATACTTTAAAATAGGTTCTTTACACGCAGATAAGATAGCTTTTTCTGCCACTAATCCATAGGCAGCTATCAGCCCTTTTACTCCGAGCTTTACTCCTCCGAAATATCGCACTATGACCATAGCTACATTTGTCAGCTCGTGTCTGTGGAGCATATTTAGGACAGGTTTGCCAGCAGTTCCAGCTGGTTCACGGTCATCGGAGGAAAAACAGATTTCACTATGTAGACCAACGATAAAAGCGGGTATATGGTGATTTGCTTGGGGGTGAGCTTTGGAGACTTCAGTGATAAAATCTTTCGCAGATATGACAGTATCGGCACGATTTATCACACCTATAAACAGAGACTTTTTTATTTTCTCTTCATACAGAGATCTTTGAGATATAGTATATTTCATAGTGGGCATAGACACCAGCGGGAAAAGCGACTGATTTCGAGGGAAATCTATATGTCATTTACAATTTTTTTGAATTTTTAGCTTTATTTATATATGCCTCGATTTTTGTTGGTGGTATTTTTTTCAAATATTTAGTGATAGCAAAGAGGTTTGTGGAGATTTTCGTGAATTTATCACTATAAAAAATCGTAGTGTAAACTATCCCTCTGATATTCACAGATTTTGACGTCCTATGCAGGTGCACCTCTTGGAGTATCATATTCATAGTGGCTATATTCCCGTTTGATATCAAGATAGCTTCTATCACTTCTTCCCATGTCTTTTGTCTGCTTCGTGGCTTTTTCTTATATTTGGCAAGGTCTGCATGATTCGAGCGCGTGTTCGTTGTGTCTAAGCTGATAAATATAGCATATTGCAAGAATATTTCTAAAAAATACTCGTGGTGAGTGTTGAAAATGAACTGATAATTACTATCGTTTTTAAAGATTTCATACTTATCTTGCAGCTCTTTGACACTTTGGCAACGAAATATATTCCTGTCTTTTACTTGCAGTGGAATATTCAAAAGGCTACATACGGACAATATGTCAGCTGGCTTTACATGCAGGATATAGCCATTTCTTTCTACCCAATTTTCAAATCCAGAGATCAGCTCTTTTTCTTTTTTGAGAGCAAGTATCTCTTCATAAGATTTACCTTTTTTGGACTGGTCGTTTTGTTTGGTGATACGGCGTCTCTTGCGTTTTGGAGTGTTTTGTGCGTTATTTTGATAGCTGTCTTTATCTGCCATATTTTCTGCATTACTTTTTGAGGTATCGAAAAAGTAAACTTTTTGCAAACGTTGATTTTTGTTTAAAATCAGCTTCGATTCTATATCCTCAGATTTTATCAGATCTGTCACTTCTTCTGGTGTCTTGTTCAAAACTTTTGCTAGCTCTTCAAAGGTATACCACATAGCTTCTTCCAATATTTGTTTTTATTTCAATAAAAGCATCTTTTGCCGGCTGTGAAAATCACCTGCTCTCATTTGATAAAAATAGATACCTGTTCCCACATTTGCGCCATTTTCGTCTGTGCCATTCCAAACTATTTCGTGCACTCCCGCACCAAAGGGTTCACTCGCTAGCTGCTTTATTTTTTGTCCTTTTACATTGTAAATATCTATTCCGACATCAGATGGTGTGTCTAAATAAAACTTGATAGATGTGTCGGGGTTGAACGGATTTGGATAGTTACGTATCAGCTGTGTAGCTGTATAAGGCTCTGTAACATCATTTTCGCCGTTTTCTAAGGGAGCGCCTACTCGAACAGCATCTAGCTTGAGCACAGCTTGACCAGAGACATCGTGGTGGCGGAAAGCTACAAAGATATTTTGCCCTACATACGGGGTCAGATCTATCGCCTTTAATCGCCACTGGGGAGTGGACAGTACTTCGCTGCGAACATGACGAAAGCTACCGTGTTTCGCATTTGAAGTGGAAATCAACACAGATATATGCTCAAAATAATTGGAAGTGCTAGTGGAACCTATATAATAGCTAAGCTGCATATTCGGCTGCACTGCTATCTGTGGCGTGATCAACCAATTGTCAGGGTGATATATATTACCTGCCCGCGAAGCACTAGCAGCAAAAGAATCACCAGAATAAGCCTGTGAGCCTTGTGTGTATTTAAACAAAGAGTCAGCGTCTCCATCTAAGTCCAATATACCCCAGCCCGCAGGTGCAAAGGCTGCCCCTGTGAAGTTTTCTGTCCATGGGAAAGAGGTGATAGTGCTGTAAGACCCTGTGGCAACATCTGTCGATATTCGAGAAGACTCCTCTTCGATATATAAAGCAGAAACTGAGTAAGTGTATGCCTGACCGGGATAGAAAAATTGGTCTGCAAATGATGTGCTAATCACTGGTTCTGGGGAGAGTAAATGATTGTCACGATAAACTTTGTATCCTAATAGTCCTCCCAAAGTGCCGGGAGCTGTCCAGCTAAGGTTGACAGTGGCACCGTTGTGCTGCCCTGTCAGATTTGAAGGCGGGTCATACGTTACTTCCACTATATCAAATGAGATAGTTTCGCCTGCCACCCCGATATTTGCTATCGAGAGACCGCCTGGTTGTCCATTTGACAAAAACGAACTCGGGTTTGTGTTGTCATTTATTTGGGTTCTACCCACAGTGGAGCTAAAATGAGCATTTGCGATGGTGCCATTACTATATGTATTGCCTCCGGGTCTGTAAATATACACTTCATCGGGTGGACCGTCCATATTGCCGTTTGAGACAGTAGGATTTATGCGATATACCAAAAGCCCGGAGCCGTAGATATTGCCGTCTATGTGACCGGTTACTCTTTTGCGGTATTCCACCACGAAGTATTCAGTGGTCGAGTATGGAGAGTTTATCCTATACGCATGTTGCACATTGCTTTCTGTCACAGGGAAAAGGGTGTAAGTGCCCGGCTCTGATATTACCTCTAAATCTGGTCCCCACTGGGTGTATCTCGCTTTCATATAAGCACCTAAACCGACCGGTGGTGAGACAGCACTAGCCATCAAGTCCCAGTTTCCCACAGGATTGTAATTATTGTTATATCTATACAAATCTGGCATGCCCATAGAGTGACCAAACTCGTGTGCGAGAGTGCCATTACCGCTGCTTAACAAGTCATTTTCGATATTTAGATTGTAGTCCCATGCCCTTTTGCCATTTATAAACTGGGTCGTGTTTATCAGCACCCAGCGGTGAGGCCAGAGCACATCAGACCAGCCATCGGTGTGTCCCCGCAGGATAAAGCATATATTATCTATCCGGTTGTCTCCGTCGGCATCTATCACCAAAGAAGCTGGCACTTCATTGGCTATAAAAACTATAGCCGCCCCCAATATCTCGTGTAGACGCTCAAAGCCTTGATTTTCGGTAGTGTATCCACCAGGATTGTTATTGGGGTGATATGGCGAGCAATAGCCACGAGGGTGGGTCGATTGGTAAGATATTACAGTAGTTCCGGGTGCTATCGGGTAAAAGTTTGAAAAGACCTCGAACTGCTCATAAGAGGCATCCCAATAATACTGATATTGAGAATCTACACCTGCACCAGCCGCATTGCACATAGTGTCATAATAGCTAACTGTGTGAGTAAATTCGGACTGGTCTGAAAATCGAATAAATATCACTATATTTTGCACCACGCCCAGCGAGGGAGTGCGAGAAGGACTATCATTTAGCACGCTCTGCCTATATTCTCTTTTTTCGGCATATTTCTGCTCTGATATATTTATCTTTGGCTCTATACCCACACTTTCTGGGGAGACTAGGTGTATGGGATAGCCGCTCGAAGTGATACCACCATCACTAGTTCCCACTGCCCAGCACCAGTCACCAGATTTATCGTCCAGGACTATAGTAAAGTCTTTTTCATCGTGCACCCAGTGATAGTATTCATCACCAGTAGTCAGCAGGTCTATCTCTGTGCCGTCTCTCTGCATAACCTGATATTCTACATTGTTTAGCCAGGCGGCAGGCAAGGTCAACGGCAGTAGTAAACACATCGCCAAACAAAATGTATAGATATATAGTTTCATAGTTTAATATTCCTTTAGCAGAGCCATGGCAACATTTCGCCTCTGTATCTGGTTTGTCCCCTCGTAAATCTGCATTATCTTCGCATCACGCATCATCTTTTCCACAGGATATTCTTTCATATAACCGTAGCCACCAAGCAGTTGCACGGCATCTGTGGTTACTTGCATAGCCACATCGGAGGCATAGTATTTACACATAGCAGACCATTTCGAGTAGTTCTTTACCCCGTCGTCTATCATTTTTGCTGTATTATAAATTAGTGCACGAGCGGCTTCGATTTGCGTAGCCATATCTGCCAGCATAAATTGCACCCCTTGGAACGACGCAACAGGTGAACCAAACTGTTCACGCTCTTTTACATATTTTGTCGCCTCTTCCAAAGCACCCATCGCTATGCCAATAGCTTGCGCTGCTACCATCGGGCGAGATTTATCAAAGGTGCGGGCAGCTATGATCAGCCCCAGACCTTCACTGCTTATGAGGTTTTCTTTTGGCACTTTGCAATCCTCAAAAATCAGTTCTCTTGTGGCAGAAGCACGGATACCCATCTTGTTTTCTTTTTTGTCAAAACTAAAACCAGGAGTGCCTTTTTCTACTATAAAACAGGAGCAGCCGCGAGCACCTTTTGTTTTGTCGGTCATAGCAAAGATAGTGTATATTTCCGCCTCTCCCCCATTCGTAATCCACTGCTTTGTGCCGTTTAACACATAAAAATCACCGTCTTTGGTGGCTGTGGTCTGCATATTACCAGCGTCAGAGCCGGCATTTGCTTCGGTGATACCAAAAGCTGCTAGTTTTTTCCCCTCGGCTATGATAGGTAAATACTTCTGTTTTTGCACTTCTGAACCGCTGAGCAGTATCGGATACAAGCCCAAACCTGTCGCCCCGAAAGCCAAACTGATACCAGCATCGACCTTGCAAAGCTCTTCGGTCACCACTATCAAATCGGTCACCTTGCCGCTCAAACCGCCATACTCCTCTGGCACCATTACGGCAAATAAATCTGACTTTGCCATTACTTCTACTATATCCCAAGGGAATATCCCCTCTTCATCATATTTCTCCCGCACAGGCTTCATCTTGTCGATGGCGATACGACGGGCTAGTTCTCTTAATTCTTTTTGCTCTTCTGTCAAAAAATGGTCCATTTATTTCTCCAAATTTTTTATAATAAGTGCTATTTTTTTTTTTAAGTGTTTTTAGTCAAGTTTTTTTTGTATTAAGAGTAATTGCTTAGAAAAAACAAAAGAAGGTTCATATTAGCCTACCGATATGTCGCTCCTAAGGGAGCTAGCAGGTGTGCTTCGCACGGAAACTGGGGAAGGGTTTGGTAACCCTTCCCTACGATAAATGTTTACAGAACATCGTGACGGTAACTAGAAATATATCTTCGTTATAATTCGTAGCGCAGAGCTGTTAAAATCCCCTTGTTTTATTTTGCAAATATATTTTTTTTATTTTTTTGATTTTTCTCTTGACAAAAAAACCTATTTAAAAAAAATGGCATTGTTATTAGTATTAAAAAAGATATGATCTCATACTTGTTAGTAGTGTGCTATTGTTTTTTTTTTGTAAACATTTGCGGGGGAGTAGTTCAGTTGGTCAGAACGTCTGCCTGTCACGCAGAAGGCCGCGAGTTCGAGCCTCGTCTCTCCCGCCATTCTCCTTGGAGTAGCCTTGTGAATCCGAGCAAGGCTACTTTTTTTATTTTTAGAGGAGTAGTATTACACGCCTTTATTGTCTTGAGCACTCATATTTTGAGGGTTTTCCTGTTCACTCCGCAAAATCAAAATGCCCTGTTTGTCTTCATAGATAGGTTTTGAATATAGTATTTTTCGTCCGGGATATTCTATGATAGGTATATTGGAGATACCAAAATCTGCTTTTTTGTTTTCCACATACGGAATCAATTCTTTTGTATCCACATCCAAATACTGCACGCTTTTATCTATATGTGCGGCGTAGCTTTTTAAAAGGTCGATACAGAAGCCTTTATAAATGCCATCATTCCCCACATAGACGAAAGGTGCTGTGTCTGTGCAGATAGCCACTTTTAGACTCCCTTTTGAGCCACTGCTGGTGAACTCTGGTAGGGGCGCTTCGGAATCGCGAGTGATGTCAAACCATATATCCCATATGTTTTTGTAAAGTCCACTATCTTCTATACTACTCATATAGGCGTCAAAGCTCTCTATGATATCTATATTGTGTGAGATAGCTCCGTATTGCAAGCTATAAATATTTTCAGGAACGGGCAGAACCTTTAGATCTTCGTTTCCTGCATGAGAGGATATATAATTTACGCTGGTGTAAGAGTGCATAAAGCCCGGTATCTTATGGATGCGGATGTGTTCT
>Ga0082212_10013304_pt1 | contig 10302 bp, 9 predicted proteins | sample TergutNt197P3_FD_71548 | JGI IMG/M metagenome (GOLD analysis project Ga0082212, IMG submission 71548) | Neocapritermes taracua P3 segment gut microbial communities from Petit-Saut dam, French Guiana - Nt197 P3 | ecosystem: Host-associated > Arthropoda: Insects > Digestive system > Gut ...
ATACCTCAAAAAGTATACTTCGCAAATATTCCGCAATAACATGCTGGAATTTTATCAGTCACTATTCTCTGATTGATACCCAAGCAAATACTTCAAATCTTTTGGGGTAATTTCAATTTCTTCCCCATCATTTTTAATGTCGAATCCTTATAAGAACTCATAATATTTCTTGACGGAGAAAAGGTGAGCTCTCCAAAATATATTTTTCCTTTCACATAATACAAATCAACTCTAACATAGGGGAATGGCTTCGACAGTATCCTTGCATACGCTATCATTTCTTCCAGCAATTTGGGCTTGGGAATTTCTGCGTCGCCTTCATTTTTCATTAATGACAGCTTTTCCCACGTCAATGAATACGAAGAAAGTACAACAGAGTGGCTAACTGAATCCCTTTCAGTGCATACTATGAAGAAAGCAGGTTCCCCATTAAAACAATGAATCTTGTAATCCACGAGCGATTTTTCGCCTGGAACTTCAAGATACTGTTCGCAAATAACTTTGGGGACAATCTTACTGTAATGAAATTCAAAAGCTTTTTTACTGAAATCCTCCAAAAGCCAACCGTTTAGTCGTGCAATTGCATTCTCCTTATCGAAATTGGCTTTGTCTTTACATAAAATATTGTAGCCATATCCATGATTGCACTTCAAAGCAAATTTTGAGGGTAGCGCATCAAAGTCAATATCATTCGCACTGTTGTAGACGCCAACAAGCGGGACAAGAATGCCTTCGCATCCGCATTCTTTTACATATTCACGCACTAAGTATTTGTCTGCGCATTTTGTCTTCAAGGGATGTTGCCAATATCGTGTAAGCCAGTGTAACTTTTCGTTCATGTCACGGGGAAAACAATAGCTCAATCGCTTGCCAGTAAGACGCATGTATTGTGCTTTTACCTGAAAGTAAACACTATTCGTTTTTCTTTGAAAATATTTAGGAAAAAGCTGTCTCGTTTTTCTATAAAATTTCAGTTGAATGAGCGCTTTCGTAATTTTCAAACGGACTGACGTTTTTTTTCTGTATGGCATCAGAGCCCTTTGCCTTAAATAATAGATGCTTCCTTCCCAGTCAAAATCAGAATTCATTTGATAATTTGAAATGTAATTATATAAGGCATCGTCAATATTTTCTAAAACTTCGTCTTCATCTCCGCTTACAAAATGATTGCGTAATAAATACATTACACCCGAACCAATACCCAACATGCCTTTTTTGATACATATCGGGATGGATGAATGAAGATTGTCCAAATTAAAACCCAATAAGCGATCTGCCTGATCCCGAAATGAAGGGTTGATACATTCGCTCATAATATACAACCCTATTACATGTCCGATTGCGGGATATCCCGTTTCATCTTCGCCCACTTCCGGTAATTGAGCCGACTTGTGACTGTTGATAAAAGCGATCTGGTATTTTTGTCTGATGACATCTGCATATTCCTGCTGTTCAAGTCTTTTTGCATGAGATATCTGATCGGGATGCAAACGGTAAACTACGCATGTATCAGGCAAGTTTTCGATCTTTCCAGTCAAACTTAGTCGGCAAGCCAAATCATAATCGGAAGCATACTTGTACTGTTCATCATATCCGCCCAATTGCTTGATGACATCTGCACGCACAAACAGCGTGGGATGCATAACACGACTGTTATCCAGCAGTCCTGCACAGATTTCATGGTATGTAACCGGCATTTCCGTTTTACGTTCCGTTCCCAGAAAGTTAAGCTGAGCGCCAATTGCTACGGTCGCAGGATTGCTTTCCATATAATTGTACTGTTTCCATAAACGGTCGGGCAGTGCAATATCATCCGCGTCCATCACGGCAACATATTTCCCTTTCGACTTACTAATCCCAAAATTCCGGGATTTACAATTACCGATATTCTTTCCGTTCCGAATGGTTATCATTCGATCATCCGAAAAGGTTTGAATGACATCCCATGAATTATCAGTTGAACCGTCATCAACAACAATGAATTCAAAATCGACAAATGTCTGATTCAATATACTTAATATTGCTTCGGAAACGAATTTTCCGGCATTATACACTGGCATGATGACACTTATTTTCGGCATGGGTACGGTATGAAAGATTCGTAAAATTGTAGCATATTTCTGCGAAAAGATTCTGAGGAATAGTTTGTCAGGTATCTTTTTCGTCCGTTTTTCCCCATTTCCTTTGCTTCATCAGGATGCTGGAGCAAGTACATTATCTTTGATGCCAATAAATCCGTATCAACTTCTACGTTATCAGAATAAGTTAACATCGGAACTTTTAGCGCACAGTTATCATCAGCCACTTCGTTCAAACCTGATGTTGCCGTAGCAACAAAAGGCAATTCGTTCATCATCATTTCTACTGCCACGTAACCGAATGTCTCAAACAATGAGGGAATTACGCCAATGTCGGATAATCTATACCATTCATATAATTGGGCTTTTCCCAGATGTCCGGTATAAATAATTTTTGCACAAGCAAGCTGAGCCTCTTTGGCGTATGTCTTGAAATCGCCGTCGCCTGCAATCACTAACCGACATGCAGGATAACGAGTTAGTAATTTACTAAAAGATTTGAGTAAATAAGTCAACCCCTTGACTTTATCCATGCGACCAACAAAAAGAACGACTTTTTCTTCAACAGGCAAATACCATTTTTTTCTTAGTTGACTCATATCTAATTCAGCGTTAGTCATATCAGTCAAACCATTTGGAACAACTGATATTTTTTTCGAATCTATCCCATAACAGTTCGATAATATATCGTGCATATATTTTGACGGGGTTATTATGCCATCTGCTTTCGAGAAGAAATATTTTTCATGAAGTAGCAATTTTTTCATGCTCTTTCCAAACACGTCATGTTGTTCTTCATTCAATATGGCTTTTAATCGATTTGTATTGTCAAATATTGTAATGCCACAGATAGAGCTATGAACAACCGAAACAATTTTGCAACAAAATACCCTTTTTAGTTCGTCAATTAATTTTCCGCATAGATTATAGTTGAACTGGAACACTAAATCGTTTTTACCTTCCATATGCAATTGAAGCAGATATACAACATTGCGATAATATAATTCGATTTTTTTATCAGTGCCTGTTTTTACTTGGTACTGTATTGGCTTAGGTAAATTCCAATGCCGCACACCTTCAATCTCTTCTATTTGTATTTTTGGATTATTTGTCATAATGTTTACCACATTTACATTTATGGAGCTATTACGAATTGCATCGGTTAATTCGTGAATATATGTTCCAATTCCATATACTGCCGCATTGTCTGCTGTTTCGTTGAATATGTAAAGATTCATTTTTTTATTTCAAGTTATTAGTTACAAGAGATACATCCATTCGCGGTTAGTTTGATAAAGCGAGGTCAGTCTCAACATACCTTCACCTGCGTATCCAGTAAGCAGACCCATACTGTTTGTTGCATTCAATCCTTTTAAATCCGGCAAGTTATCCAAACCGCATTCAGTTTCAACCGACAGTGAGCTTATTAAATAATGATTATCCAAAAACATTTGAGCCATTTTTCCAACTGTACAATTTCCCAAACGTTTAATATGCCTGATCGCATCCGCTAATGAATTTCTGCATAGATTCATGATATCTGAACTAACTATAAAGCCCGGCAGTTGATTCAAATTATACAAAAAACAATATACATCTGTTTTTTCCTCTTTGGAAAAGTCGGAAAAATGCTTTTCCATGCAGGCTGCAATGTGTAATAAACAATCCTTTGCCTGCACAGAGGAGGTGTGTCGGCGCTGTCGCATGATCCAATACTGTCCAAATCCAGCAAAACCATTGTAAAACGTAAAATCCTGACAAGAATCGTACATGACGGCGCGAACCATCCGTTTGTCGAAGTCTTCAAAAAAATCATCATCAACTTCTAAAAAATGATTACTTAAAAGATAATCAATTCCAACGCCAATCCCAGCTAAACCGGTTTCATAATCAGCAGGGCTGTTGTTGTGAATTTGTGATTGCATTTCGACAATTAAATCCAGCGCATAATTTTCATACAATACATTTGACGTATATTGGGCGTAATGGAAAAAGAAAATGGCAATACCTGTTTTTCCATGTATTAATCCGGGACAGTCTACTAACGTCCCGTTAAGTATCAGCATGTCGGCAATTTGCTGCAGACGCTGTTCTATTGACTTTTTATCTGTGTCCATATTCATAAAATATTAAAATCTAAAAGTTGCCGACGCCAGGATATTTCTTGGCCGTATGGTATAACTCCTGTAGAAAGTGGTCAATTCGCTTTCGATAAAATACGAATAATATCGTTCGTCAAAGATATTTTTTGCGCTAAAGGCAAATTCCCACCGGCTCCCCGGAAGATACGAAACGGAAAAGTCAGAAAAAAAGAAATGCTTGAAATTGTTTTGCGTCAGTTCATTACAATAATGGTCAAAGACATGGTTCAGTTGCAATATTTTCAATGGGGCGTAAGTTATTTTCAGCGATTCCGACAAACGGGTCGATGAAAAGTATTGCCGGTTTGACACATCCATTTGGTGTTTGCTGAAGCCGTATGAAGCATTGTACGTCAAATTACACTTGTTTCCAATTCGTGAGCTAACGTTGCCCCTTAACGACCAGGTTTCGGATGAAAAGGGGATTGTTGTACCGTTCCGCTCCATGCTCGACTTGCTGCGACTGTAGGAGGGATAAATAGCCACCACGCCCTTGATAAGCCCAACGCCCTTGCTCAACGAACCGAAAACGGTCGTCATCGATGCAGTTCGTTTGCCCGGATAGTAGTGATTTACAATATAATCATCGAAAAAATCCTGTCCGGAGATATTTGCAAAGCGTCTCTTCAAATATTGAACACCGATGTCGGCAAATAAAGCCATGACGATGTCCTTGTATGCCATGTTTGCCGAATAATTAGTAGTTTTTCCTTTGGTAAAATCAATATATCCCGACGTGGCGCTACGGTAGTTATGCGTGATCCGACCGTGATAATACAAATTTTCATCCGGCAGATTGTCGGAAAGTGAAAGGGAAGTTCGCATTGATAACAGGGGAGACACACTCCAGTTCATGGAAAAGCGAGGATTTAGGCCGTAAAGGTGATGCGTGGCGTTTTCAAACCATAGCGCCTGATAATACAAAAAACCTGACAGAGAGAGCTGGAAATCATTGATGCGATAGGTTGTCGAAGGGGTTATATCGAATTTCAGTTTTTGGGTATTCAGACAGTTTGTCGTGTCGCCTTGCGTGTTTTCAATTTGTCTGTATTGATATGACAGCGTGATTGGAGATTGAATCCTGAATTTCCCGAACATAAAGGAATAGGATGTAGTGTTCTGGGAAGTAAACGACGACAGGGCAACTGTCGAACGAATGGACGGAAGCTCGTTTTTGATCACTTCGAGCGATTGCGGTTTGGATAGGTATTCATTGGAAGAACGGATTGTAAAAAACTTTTCGCCCCTTCGGCGAAGGATGTCAAAATCGTTACCGATTTTCAGGTTTTCAATACCGGCCGTCTGGCGGTTTGGAAAACTACCGGATATAATGACGGAAGGGTCATTCCGGTCGTAATCGAAATTCAAATTATTGTTGATGTAATAGGTTGATTGATTGGACTTCAAGCGGATTTTTCCGGTCAATGACTTCTTTATTCCGGTTACATTTTCGGCCATATCCTCTATCGAAATCTGTTCATCTCCCAGAAAATAAGTCGTTTTCGTCACCTGTTCCGATTCACGCCGGTCGAGCGACCCGGCAAATTCGGCAACTAAATCAAAATCCTTTCCAACCTTCATCAGGTTGTTCGATGTGAGACTTTTTGTTTGATTGAAAGTTGAACGGCTGCTACCGATACCGCTTGCCGTCGATTGCGATACCCGAATATACGACGGTAGCTGAGCAGCAGGCAGCGAAGAGGCAAAGTCGCTTGTTGGCGTAAACATGCTCAATTCAAATGATTCGTTTCCCGTATTATTGCCTTTGCAGGTATTCAAAGTCTGTGTTTTGAGTTTAAACCGCATGGCAAAAGCCTCCGCTATCCACAATTCGGGTAGTCCGCCGCCTCCCTTAACCGTACCTGCCCATCGTGTTTTGGCGTCTTCCTTCAGTTTGATGTTCATCGCCGGCGAATCCGAAAAAACAACATCTTCCAATGCCCTGATCGGCTGGTGATTTTCCATGACTTCAACTGTAGCGACGTCTTTATGCGATATGTTGTTGGTGGCCAACCCATAACGTCCTCCCAGCAAATCGGAGCCTTCGACGTAAAACTTGTTGATGTCCTTTCCCTGGTATCTTATATGGCCAGTTTCAAGTACCTCTACGCCCGGCATTTTTTTCAGCACATCTCCGATTGTTCTGTCCTCGATCGAAGAAAATGAAGACACTAAATAGGCAACGGTATCGCGTTGTTGCCAAATCGGTTGTGATGACACCGATACCTCTCTCAACTCGGTGGTTGCACTTGCCATTTCGACAAGCAGGGGTTGCTCGTCGACGGGTAGCTTTTGTGTTTGAGGTGCATATCCGACATGCGAAAAATAGATTTCCAAAGAATCCGGCTGAATTGTATTCGGGTCTTTTTTCAGTTCAAAATTTCCGTTTTCCGATGTTTGCGTAAATGCAACGACTCTTCCTCCACCGATATGTCTTAGCGTGACGGAGGCTCTGCTTAACGCCTCTTTTTGCTCGTTGATTATTTTTCCCTTAATATGAAGGGATTGGGAATGAGACGAGGAGGCGACAAGAATGAAAAAAGTCGAAAATAACACGTGTTTCAATCGGAAGCTTTTCATCTGATTATAAGTTGGATAAATGCTTCAAATCTTCTACTTTGTATATTTCCGGTAACCGGTATCCATTCAACAGGATGATTGGCGTTGTAACTAATTGATACTTTTCTCGCCATGCTTTGTGCTTCCTATACTCCAAATCATATTTTTCGGGACTGAAATCATATTTCTTGATAAGTTCATCTTTTTTATGTTTTCCACTTTCAAACCATTCATTAAACAGGCGCTTCGCTTGATCAGGGTATTCATGAAAAATGCCTATAAGGAAACGACAGCTCACTTCAAGCTCTTCGTTGGCTGAGGCGAAAATATACCGGACGCAAAACCTGTCATTTGTTTCATTTAGCAAGTTGTTTATTTTAGCGTGCATTTTAGCGCACGGTATACAATACGGGTTTGTTAGCATGGTGATTATGTTCTTCGATTCGGGATCGCCGAATACGATCATTGAATCATCCTTATTTGCTTGATAATGTGACTGTTTTGTTATAAGCGCATGAAAAATATCCTCATTTGCTTTCAGGCTGTTTATTTCCTGCTTCAAATCTTCCACCTGGACACTGTCCGACAAACGTGAAATTAACAAATGAATACTCAGCAAGGGGATTAAATAAATAATACCCGTCAACGATAACATGAAGATTAATCCTCTTGTCAACAAAGCAGGTACCTGAATATTACCAAATGACAGGTTGACGATGAAAATCATCCACAACAAAAACTGAGCAATCAGGCAAAGGACGCACCAATGTTTGGTTTTATTTTGATACCAAACGCTCCAAAAAGTAAACGGCAATGTACGAATATTAACAATCGCAAAAAAAGAGATCAGATGGGGAAAACATAAAATTATTGTAATGTTGGAAACAAAATAACCAAAACCAATTTCGCTCCATCCAAACAATCCAAAGAATTTTGCTGAATCCGATTCAAGAATGTCCGTACAGTCTCCCTGTTTTATCAGGGAACATATTTTGTCTGCATAACTGCCTTCGATTTTCATCTGCTTAATTAGCAATAAATAACAGGCATAAACGCCAATAAAACTACTAATAAGCGAAACAGAATGGCCCGTTTTACAGTATAATTGTTGAGAAACATACAATATTCCTACACAGAGGGCGCTCAAAAACAAAAGTAAATATTTAACAAAATTTTGGCAGATTTCTTTTTTTTGATGTTGCCGATAATCGGGTTCGATGGAATTTTCATTCGGCTCGGCTAATAATACTCTACCCGACCAGGTCTTAAGAAAATCATCCGTTGTTACGGATATTTTTTTATTTCTCCAAATATATTCCACTTTTTGCGGCGTATTTTTAGTAACAATTACGAAATCGTGCCCTGTATGCGCAATGAAAGGTACTTCCAACAAGGGCAAATTTTCATGTTTGTTATCGAATCTTAATCCCTCATTCTCGATTCCATAATCACTCAGCATGGAGGACAGACCATATAAATCAAACTTATTCGGATGTTCTTTGAAAAGTTTTCCGGAATAGGTTTTAGTATGTTTTATTTTTAGTAATTTCAGGTAGGATGTAAGTATATTCATGGTGAAATTCATTAACCGGTTGGTAATTTATTTATCATTTATAATCCCGTTCAATATGATCATAATGCTTCGTATCAGATGAGGCAACGATTCCTATCTTTGCTGATTGTATTGCTGTCAAATCTGTTCCCGTTCTATTCATTAAAAGTTTTAAAAGCGATAACCGGTCTATTTGTTTATCACTTTTATAAATTGTCACATTAATAAGTTCATTTGTTTTTTTAAACTCGTTAATTTCAAAACTGTAATGCGATTCATTATCTTGCAGTTTCATGATTAATCCGGGTAAGCCGTAGAACTTGTAGGGGCCTTCACTAATTGGAATCTCAGGTGTAAACCAAGCTATCCAATCTCTGCTACGAAATGTACATTTTGCTTTCTGGCAGGAATAGCCCAAAATATCCGTTGTATCTTCCATAATAATCCAGTCTTGAGGTTTTAACTCTTCTTCGTAAATAAAAGGGTAAGACGAAACATGATCCCTAACCGTAATTATTTCTTTTTGATAGTCTTTATAAATGTAAAATTGATAAGGTCCTTTTTGCCATAAACCTACATCACCTTTTTTATTTACGACAGCATCATAAATTTGATTAGCCCAAAATATACGTCCTCCTTCCATGTTATTCCATAATGAATCAATGTAATTTGTTTGATAGCAATAACTTTTGGTAAAAACATCTCCGATTTTAATGACATTTAAATCTTCTTTATAAATCATTTTTATTGTATCAAATAGAAATTTAAATTGATAAACGCACACGAATCGAGATGTGTCATCAAGGCTATAGATTTGTGGATTTATATATGTTTGCGCTATTTTCGTTGTTCCACAATCCGAAAGGTATAAAATTGAAAAAACAATAAAAATGTTTATTTGAAACTGTTTCATATAATTCATATATTATTGTCAAAAAAAATTGAAATAAGAGGGAACGGGAAGAAATACCGTTCCCTCTTATTTATTATCCGTATCCAATGTAATCACATCCGGCGCCGTAATGGCAATTATTGGAATCTCCAGGTAAAAACCCGCTCTTCCAGCATATCTCCAATCCATACGCTCCTCCTTCACCCATATTATTACCATTCTTATAAAGGCAATATAGGATACAGCAATATTCATACACATCAACGCCTCCTATCGTAGTTTTCAATTCGTTCTTATTCATACGATGAGCGTCTTTGAATTTTATTGTGTTAATTTTCATGTCTATAAAAATTAAAATTTCATTCTTATTCTTACTAAATTACTTTCGCCGAAAAATTCAGCATAAAAGACAAGATTATAGGTTTTTTTACTGAAAAACCTCTGTGCCAATTCATGTTTCATAATCCTTTGTTATTTGTTATCAACAAATCCGGTCATCGCTTCTGCCTACGAAAGAATAATCTTGGCAAAAGCTCAAAACTGTCCAAGTTATTCTTGCATAAGAACCATATCCCGTTCTTATGCTCCTTGATTTTATCAAGAAACTTTCTGATCCGGCAATCGACGATAGCCGGTTCGAGTTGACGCATGAAAGTGAACGGCATTACAATGAGGCCAACGGAAGCGCCGTAAAGCACTGATTTTATGAATTGTAATACTATTAAAACATGCAAGCAAAGCGTCAAATATAAAAAAATTTCTCTCATAAAGCCATAAAATTTATGCAAAGGTAGATATTATTATCCTTTTTTCAAATTTATTATTGTTAATAATCCTTAATATCAATTTTGTCGCTTTTTTTCTCCAGTAGTAACTAGGGAAAGTTCAATGACTGGTTGCAAATTAAACAGGTACTGTTTTTTACATCAAACAGGTAACTGTTGCCATTCGCGGTAAAGAAAAAAGTCGTTAATTTCATGCGTATCGTAAATTATTTCTGTTTCAGGCAGACAAGTACTAATACCGGGTTATCGTCTTCCTTTATTGTTCTGGAAAACTCCAGCAAGCGTGGATTTACTG
>Ga0082212_10013305_pt1 | contig 10302 bp, 10 predicted proteins | sample TergutNt197P3_FD_71548 | JGI IMG/M metagenome (GOLD analysis project Ga0082212, IMG submission 71548) | Neocapritermes taracua P3 segment gut microbial communities from Petit-Saut dam, French Guiana - Nt197 P3 | ecosystem: Host-associated > Arthropoda: Insects > Digestive system > Gut ...
GACAAAAGCGGCGATATTTTCCTTTAAGTCCCTGTTTAATTCCTCCGCAAGAATAAGCCGCGTTTCCCTTACCGCAATCTGATCGAATAACGCGCGGTTTCTGAAAACTGCATTTATACGCGCAAGCACTTCCGTAAAGTTAAAAGGTTTTGTTATATAATCATCGATTCCCGCTTCAAAACCCGCTACCTTGTCTTTTACATCGTCAAGGGCGGAAAGCATGATGATTGAAATATTGCTGTAATTAGGATCGTTCTTAAGTGTTTTTGTGATTTCCCTTCCAGTCATTCCGGGCATTATATTATCGAGAATGATTAAATCGGGATGGAACTTTTTTACCTTTTCTAAAACGTCGGGACCATTGTCGCTTTTTTCGACAACAAACCCAAGCTTTGAAAGCATCAGCTCAAAGAACTCAAGATTGACAGTTTCGTCGTCTGCAATTAGTATCTTTTTTTTTATATTCACTTCCGGCTATTCCTTTTTATATTTTCCGATTATATACCAGATCGAGCCGGAAAGCAACAGAATAATCGCTGCGGCGGCGAATGTAATTCCAAGGTAATCGCCATACAGGGTATAAAAAGTTTTTTTGCCTACAAGCGGGACGGATACATTTAAAAAGCTCTGTGTAAATGCAGGGGAAATTGAAATAACCCTTCCCGAAGGATCTATTGCGCAGGTTTGCCCGGAAACAGTCGAACGAACCATCGGTCGGTGATTTTCTACTGCTCTAAAAACCGAAGTTGAAAGGTGCTGGTTCTGCGCAGAAAGGCTTTTCGCCCATGCATCGTTTGTAAGGTTTACAAGAACATCCGCTCCATTTAAAACAAAGTTTCTTGAGATATAACCGAATGCGTCTTCAAAACAGATGGGAGCGGCAAAGGAAAAACCGGGCAGTTTAAAAATTGTCTGTTCATTGCCTTTTTCCCAGAAGTGGGTGTCCTCTTCCAGTAAAAGGTCGTATATTACAGGAAATTGTTTTTTATACGGAAAATGTTCAGTAAAGGGGACAAGGTGGTTTTTCCTGTAGATTTCCGCTATTTCGCCCCTTTTAAAAAGCAGCGCGGAATTGTAACTCACCTGGAAATTTTCCCTTGCATTTGGATTTTTTTCCGGATCCATGCGCGTATCGTCATTGCCTATTAAAAAAGGAATTTCTTTTCCGGAAAGGTACTCCAAAAGGTCTTTTACAATGTTCCAAAGATCCTGATTATCCCTGTATGTTGAATGCCAATAAATCCTCGGAACAAATGCTGTTTCGGGCCATACAACAAGATCAAGCTCCGGCTCATCGGCGATTGCCTTTTGTGAAAGTTCCCTTAAAATTGTAAAGTCTTTTCTGTACGCATCATGGATCTGCCAGGAGGTAGAGAAGTTATGCGCTTCCCACGGATCACTGTTGTGCTGGATAAGCGCGATTTTTACAGAAGGCGAGCCGGAAAAATCAACATTACGCGTAAAGCCGAAGATTAAAGCAGCAGTTAACGCTGCAAGAAATAAGCATGCGGGGATTAATTCTCTTTTTAAAAACGCTTTTAAAACAGCAGCTGCCTGACGTTTAACGTTCTTGAAGCTTAAATCCTTCAGCGCCGCGGCTATGAAAAAAGACGGGAATGTTACAAGAGCGCTTACGCCCCAGACGCCTGTAATGCCTGCAATCTGAATAAGCGGAATTATGCGCCATTGGGAATAACCTGTAATTCCGTAAGGATATCCAAGGAATCCAAGGGTGCGCAGATATTCATAACCCAGCCAGATGATCCATTGAACGATGTAGTATTTTTTTGGAAAGAGCAGAATTGAGAATCTAAAAAGCAGGAACAGAACCGCAAGGTAAAAAAGATACACACTGTATACTACAGCTCCGGCTGCAGGGTGGAATGTAATAAGCCAGTGGTTAAATAAAAAATAAGCGGAAAGCCCATAAACTGCTCCCCAGCCTAAGCATGGTAAAAATCCATTTTTTTGAATTACAAGCAGCATGGGAATATAACAGAACCATGCAAGAAAGGGAAGACCGTTATTAAAAACCGGATTGGGAAAAGAGAGAGTAAAAAGTAAAGAAGCTGATATTACAAGGATTAGCTGGAAAAGTATTTCCTTTATCCAGCCGTTTTTTTCTTTCATTTTAATGAATTACGAATTCTTTTTATCCGCCGGTTTCTTTTTATCATCGTTAATTTTCCAGACTTCCTGCTTAAGTTCGCGCCCGGAGCGGAACGAAACAACACCGTGCGATTTAATGGTAATAGTTTCGCCTGTTCTTGGATTACGCGCGCTTTTTCTCGCCTTCCGTATCTTAACTTCAAAAGTGCCGAAGCCGCGCAGCTCTATAACCTGACGCCGGATAAGCGCGTCTTTCATCTCGTCAATTAAAAGGTCGATAGCTCCGCGGATCTCCGTGCGGCTCATCCCCGTTTTTTCATACAGGGCGTCCACCATGTCGCTTTTGGTAAATTTTTTTCCAGCCATTCTACTGAGCCGCTTTTAATGAATTGTAGTACTTCTGCATTCTGGATTTTTTTCTTGCGGCAGTATTCTTCTTTATTACTCCCTTACGCGCGGCAGTATCAAGACTTTTTACCATATCCTTAAGCGCGGCTTCCGCATTGGGATCTTTTTTCTGCGCAAGAGAGACAAATTTCTTCACACTTGTCCGTACCGAACTCTTTACCGATTTATTGCGCAAACGGCGCTCTTCACTTTTGCGATGCCGCTTTTCCGCTGAACTTTTTTTCTTTGCCAAAAAACATCCTCCAAAAAATTATTATTCTATATCAATGGCGGTTTACGACGTTCAACCAAAGGTTGAATGTAGGGGCGTAAGCCCCGTAAACCGCTATGCTAGACGTCGTTTTAATGACGTCTAGCAGGTTTATAAACGCCGTTTCAATGGCGTTTATAAACTATTTGAAATCTGACGGACGCCTTTCAAGCCGTTTGCACTTTTCACACTCTGCGACATTTTTTACCTTTCCGCTTTCAAAGAGGGTTTTCATTTTAACCTCGCCTCCGCAGGAACACATAAATCTCTGAGTGGAACTCGATGTGCGGCTATTCTTACTGGCTTGAGCCATGGTCTTCTCCTTAAGAATTAATCTAAAGAAAAAATACTATAAATACGCAAAAAGTGTCAATAGCGTTATTCCTGATGTTCATCTTCACCGGGCGGGAAGATATAAAGATCCGGGAGTTTAAATGTACGGTTAAGCGCGTAAGAATGAGATGTGTGAAACTTGCTTGTCGAAGAAAGCGAGAAGAAGTGATTCAAAGGCTCGTAATCAGCCGACTTCACCCTTAATGAAAATTTAAATTCCTTTACAACATCGGGGCTTTCTGCAAGCACCGGTTCGGGCCAAAAGCTGTATGCACCGGGAGTGCTTTCCACCATCCTGAATGGATTTTGCCAGTTAGTGTTCCTCATCTTTATCATGTCGCCTTCCAGATAAAGGAAAACATCGACTCCGACAATCGGCTCAAAACTTATTCCGTTAAAAATACGCCCCGCTATTGTGGGGATATCGTACAGCGGATGATTCACCCTGTGATGATGGACTCCCGTTCCGTCATGGGGAGCTGTCGGCCTTTGATTGTGGTTTACAAGACGCAAACCCTTGTAAATAAGCGATGTAATGTCGGCTTCCATCTGCTGAGATTTTAAGCTTGTGGGATCTAACCTTGTAAACCCGCGGTTAGAGACAATATACCGCGGTTCGATCCTGTTAAGGGTGAAACAAATCGTGTCTACCCTGCATTGATAGCAAAGACAGTAATTTTCGGGGTTTCCGTTATTCTGTATTTCATCAAAAATTTTAGAAACCGCATTAAAAACAAGATCTTCATTTGCATTGTGAATATCCACTTCATGCCTCCCTTTTCATCACTTTATCTACTATATCATGAAACTTATTAAAAGTCTTTATTTTATCCCGATATTTTTGACTTATAAAAATTCTTATGGTGTAGAGAGTTTCAATAAAGGCGTTAACCGTTTCCGTTTTAAAAGCGCTTGAACTTTCGCTGAAAGCCGATCCTTCGTCAATTACATAAAGACCAGTCTCAAAGGAAACGGGTTCAGGGATATCGATTATAAGCTCATCTGCATTTATTTCAAAACCGCTGGATCTTAAGCCGGAGGCAAGTTTTTCCTCCATTGCCGTCCTGTTTTCGATATTTTTAATAAAACCGATATCCGCATTCCTGTGCGGAATTTCCGCCGCGGTTAAAAAAATTTTTCCGTCTCTTACGGATTCTGCAAGCGAATCTTCAGTTTTTAAAAGTAAAAGATCGAATAACCCGGTATCATCTAGATTGTAAAGCTGCTCTCCGGTTATCTTTTTACTTTCAAGGGCTTTTATCAGCGCTTTTTTTACCATTGCTGTCGCGGATCTGACATTTCTGTGCCAGTAGATCGTTCTGTACATCAGGTATTTTGAAAAAAGGACAGATTCGACATTTGGAATCAACTTTGAATCGATATCGACGCCCCTTTTTATATCAGGAAAAAGCCCGGAAAATATGAAATCGACATCCTGAGCGCCGTAAGGAACTCCGCAGTACCTTGCGTCCCTGTTTAAATAATCCAGTTTATCAGGATCAAGAGCGCCGGAAAGGAGTTTTCTGTAAAAGAAAAGTTCATCTCCCACCGCTATAATTTCCTTGTCAACAATAGCGGCAGTAAGCTGCGGGTCAGCTCCCGAAGCTGCGACAAGGCTTTTAACAGGCTCTTTTAAAACAGCAGCCCCGGTGAGCGCTTCATGCGAAGCAAGCGGGAGTTCTTTAAGGGAGTGAGTATATGGAAAATGCCCAAGGTCGTGGAGAAGGCATGCCGTTAAAAATGACCTTACCCCTTCATAGCTGAGCCAGGAAGCCCCTCGCTCTGCAAGGTTTTGAAGAAGCCGCCTCCCTAGATGATACACTCCAATTGAGTGGCTCGCCCTTGTATGAGTCGCCCCAGGGTACACATGGTATACAGGTCCCAGCTGGAAGATTCTGCACAGCCTTTTAAATGGAGCGGATTCTGTAAGCTGCGCCTGTTCTTCCGTCATGTAAATATGACCGAAAAGTACGTCTCTTACAGGATGTGAAAAGCCTTCCGTTAAAGAAGCTTCTGTCGTTTTTTTCATGGATTTGTTATTTTATTATAGAATATAATCCGCTGTTTTGCTATATTTCAATAGAAGGTGATGGAGTATTGAAAAAAGCCGGTTTTTTTAATTTTTTTTTATTTTTTTTTATTTTAGTTTTTGCTTCTCACGCTCAGGGAAGGGGTTCGATTCCGGAAGCCCTGCTCCGCCCGGGATGGGGGGAATCGCCTCGTTATCCTGTTGATATTGTAATAGGAGAGCTGGGGCAGGGCAGAGCGCCGACTGCTGCCTACATATATGCCGGCTTACTTGCACAGGGGCTTCTTTCCGGGCAGATGTCGCATAACGCATTGACTTCGATTAACCCGGCGTTACGCGAAAATTACCTTTCACAGCTTTCCGGAATTTCCGCGCGCAGTTACAGGCTTGGAGGCGGAAGGAGAGAACCTGACGGAGCTGTTTCTTTTCTTGTGCGTTTTATGGGAAGGGATTACGGGCTTACAGGGGAGCTGTATGTAAGGCTCTCTGCTTTGCAAACGGAAGATGAAAATGAAACATGGGTATTTGACGAGCTTGTCCTTGAAGAGGCAAAGAGCCTTGAAGCAGCTCTTAGGGAAGCTCTAAACCGCCCGGATAATTTTTTGTACGAAGGGTTTTTTTGATATGGCGACTCCTGTAGGAAGAATAGAAAAAGAATTCCTCCTTAAAGTAATGTACGATGAAAAACTCCCAATAATGTACATAAAAGACAGGACTGAATATGTTTTAACGCTTGAACATCCTGCAACGGCAGATCTTATCTTCAGGTGTGCAAAAACAATCGGCAGATTAAGACTCAATACAAAACTGCACATGCTCTTTAACTACAAGGGGCAGGTAATCGATTTTAACGCAGAAATTGTTTCGCAAAAAGAAGAACTAATTTACTGTAAATCCCCTGATGTGCTCTATAAAAATCTTGACAGAAATTATCTAAGGGTAGACGCTCCTTCTGATTTAAAAATACTCTTTACCTTTCAGGGCGACAGGTACAACCTCGCTTTTCCCAAGGTCAACGAATATGAAAGCGTCGGGGCGGATGATATAAGGCGTAACCTTGACACCCGCGATTTTACGGGGCTGATAAAACAGATAACGGGCTCTTTAAAAAATTTTGCCGACGGTTTTAAAATTGTAAACTTCCGCGATAAAAAGCCTGAAACTATGGAAGAGAGAATTGTATCGGAGACAGGCAAAGCGCTTTTTATTCCCTCCACGGTTAGTTTTCTTCCAAAGGTAGATCCGTATCCTAAAAAACGCATTATCACAGAGGATCTCTTTAAGCGCTATCTTGAGACAACAGGTGTAGGGACGACTTTTCTTGATGAAAACTGTGCGCGTTTTTTAAAAAACAAGTTTAACGACGGAATTTTTTCCGACGCATGGGTCCCCCTCCTTTTTCATGAATATGTCATAGGTTACATACATATATGGATCGATACACAGGGAAAACTCCCCTTCGATTTCAGCGCTCTTGATACCGTGTACCAGTATGCGAAAGTCCTTGCCTTTTCATTAAAAGAGAATGGCTATTTTGAACACGGGAAGGTTAAGAACGAACCCTTTGAAGGAAGGATTCTGGATATAAGCGCATCGGGGCTTCTTTTTGCCTGCCCGCTTAATTCAACTTTAATGACCACTCTTCTAGTAGATGCGGAACTAAGTGTGGGGATACTTGCGCCTAACAGAACCGTAAGCGTAGTCGCAAGAATTGTACGCCGCTTTAAGGACAAAACTGCCGGCTACTTCGGCTGCCGTTTTATGGGAATGGCTCCAGAAGACGTCCGTTTCCTTTTTGAGCATTTATACGGAAGGCAGATTGATGATGACGACTCCGCAATCATTACGGGGCAAGTTTGATTTAACGTTCCAGTTTTCTGTACACATAGCGGTGCGGGCTGTCTGCCGCGCTCCCAAGTTTTTCCCTTCTCCATGATGAATACTCAGACCAGTTTCCGTCATACCAGATAACTTCTCCGTCCTCAAATGAAAGTATGTGGGTGACGATTCTGTCTAAAAACCACCTGTCATGGCTTATAACAAGGCTTACACCCGCAAAGGTGTCAAGCGCTTCTTCCAAAGCGCGAAGGGTATTTACATCGAGGTCATTTGTCGGCTCGTCTAAAAGAAGGACATTCGCGCCTTCCTTTAACATCATCGCAAGGTTTAGGCGGTTGCGCTCTCCGCCGGAGAGGACGCCAACTTTTTTCTGCTGATCAGAGCCGGAAAAATTGTACCATGCGCAGTAAGCGCGGGAGTTCACTTCGCGCGCTCCCTGCCCAGTACCTAATTTTATTAAGTCCTGATCGCCAGAAAGCTGCTGCCAAACTGTTTTTTCGCTGTCAAGGCTTTCGCGCATCTGATCTGCGTAACCTATCTTTACACTTTCTCCAAGACGGATTTCCCCAGAATCCGGTTTCTCGTTAGCTGTAATTAATTTAAATAGAGTAGTTTTCCCCGCTCCGTTAGGACCGATTATACCGACGCAAGCCCCCGGAGGAACGTTAAACGATAAATTTTCAAATAACAGTTTTTCTCCGTAGGATTTTGATATATTCTCCGCTTCTATTACAAGTTTTCCAAGGTGGGGTCCTGCGGGAATTGTGATCCTGCTGTTCTGAACAGCTCCTTTAGAACGCTCTCTTTCATCATCCTGGAAGAGTTTTTCATACTGTGTTATGCGCGCTTTGCTTTTAGCGTGCCTCCCCTTTGGACTCATCCGTATCCATTCAAGTTCGCGCTGAAGGGTTTTTCTTCTGTCGCTTTCTCCTTTCTCTTCCTGAGCGAGGCGTTTTTCTTTCTGTTCAAGCCATTGTGAATAATTCCCCTTCCACGGGATTCCCTCTCCTCTGTCAAGTTCCAGTATCCAGCCTGCGACATTATCAAGGAAATATCTGTCATGGGTTACTGCAATCACAGTCCCGGCAAAATCGCGCAGATGGCGTTCAAGCCATGCAACGGTTTCAGCGTCCAGGTGGTTTGTAGGCTCGTCAAGCAAAAGTATGTCCGGCTTCTGTAACAGAAGACGGCAGAGCGCGACGCGTCTTTTTTCGCCGCCGGAAAGATGATCAATTACTTCATCAGCGCCAGGGCAGCGCAAGGCTTCCATCGCAAGGTCAAGGCGGCTGTCAAGATTCCAGCCGTCAAGAGCTTCTATCTTCTCCTGAAGCTCCGCCTGCTTTGCACCTAACTTATCGTAGTCTGCATCCGGCTCTCCAAATGCCTCGCTTACCTTATCAAATTCCGCAAGCAGGGATGTTAATCCGCTTACGCCTTCGGAAACAATTTCCTTTACGGTTTTTCCTTCTTCAAGCGCAGGCTCCTGTTCAAGATAACCGATTGTAAACCCCGGGCTTACGGAAGTCTCTCCTGCAAACTCGGTATCAACACCGGCTAAAATTTTTAAAAGCGATGATTTCCCGGAGCCGTTAAGACCAAGTATCCCGATCTTAGCTCCGTAAAAATATGAGATACTGATATCTTTTAACACCTGTTTTGTTCCGTGTTTTTTGGATACCTTGTACATCGAATAAATTATTTTCTTGTCATCTACAGTCGCCATGTAAATTATTATATCAGTAATATGATATAATAGTATATATGTCGCTTAACTGGAAAGAAATTAATTTGATACTGGAAGAACTCGGCATGGAAGGCGCTCAGATACAGGGTGTTGTGCAGAGCGCTTTTGAAGTAATAATACTGCGTCTTCATAAAAAAGGCGTCACAAAAAATCTGTTAGTTTCGCTTGCTCCTGGCGCATGCAGGCTGCACGAAACATTTTCCGCATTTCCAAAAAGCGAAAAGCCCTTACGTTTTGCGCAGTTTCTAAATTCAAGAATTGTAAACGGAAGGATTACAGAAGCGGTTCAGCTTGGCGATAACCGTATCATAAAAATTTCTGTAAGGCGCGGGGAGTTTTTCTGGCATTTATATTTAAGGCTCTGGTCCAATGCTGCAAATTTTATCGTAACGGACGAAAACGGAACGGTTCTTGATGCAATGCGCCGTCTTCCTAAAAGAGACGAAGTAACAGGTGCAAGTTTTCTCCCTGAACAAATTTTAAGCGCCGTAAAGATGAGAGAAGACCGTATCTATGAAATACGCGATCTTCCGGGACAGGGTTCTTTTAATAAAAAAATTGATGAGTTTTATTCAAAGGAAAAAGGTCCCCTCTCCCTTGATGCGTTAAGAGAGCAGGCAGAAAAAACCTGCGAAGGGAGAATCGTAAAAATTTCCGCCGCCCTGGAAAAACTGCGGGAAAAAGAAGCGTCTTTTTCTGATGCGCAGCGTTTTAAAGTGTACGGCGACCTTGTTCTTTCTAATATCGCCTTTATAAAACCGGAAGACGAATGGCTTGAAACAAAAGATGACGGGAAGGTTATCCGTATTAAACTTGAACCAAAGACAAGCCCCGCCTCCATTGCCGGCAGTTATTATGATCAATACAGAAAATCGAAAAACGCGTTAGGTGAAATTCAAAGGGAAATAATTGACGGAGAGCGGGAGTTAGAAAAAGAAAATGAAAAATTAAAGATGCTGTTAAGCGAAACTAATCCGCTTATTCTTGCAAAACTTATAAAATCTTCCGCTTCAAAAAATTCTGATTTTTCTTCCGGAAAAGCTGCAAAAAACGAAAAACAGCGTCCTGGTCTTTCATTTAAATGCGGCGACTGGCTTATTATTGTGGGAAGAGACGCGGGCGAAAACGATGAACTTTTACGCCGTCATGTAAAGGGAAACGATCTGTGGCTTCATGCAAGGGAATACCACGGCTCTTATGTGTTTATAAAACAGAGAGCTGGAAAAACAGTGCCTCTGGATGTCCTCCTTGATGCGGGAAATCTTGCGGTTTTTTATTCAAAGGGAAGGAACAACGGAAAGGGCGATCTCTTTTACACTCAGGTAAAATATTTAAGAAGGGTTAAAACCGGGCAGAGGAATAAGAGTACCAAAGGACTTGTAATTCCCACTCAGGAAAAAAACCTGCATATAGAGTTAGACGATGAGCGTCTTCGCAGACTGGAGGATAGAAGGATTTAATGTAATTTTTCCCGTTTTTCCTTGAATCCTGCCCTTTCAAAGACTAGAGTTAATATATATGGAATCTTTGCTTGTCCAGAAAAGACGGATTAGAAGCCCTGTAAGCGCAGGGTTATTTTATCCCGAAGAC
>Ga0082212_10013306_pt1 | contig 10301 bp, 8 predicted proteins | sample TergutNt197P3_FD_71548 | JGI IMG/M metagenome (GOLD analysis project Ga0082212, IMG submission 71548) | Neocapritermes taracua P3 segment gut microbial communities from Petit-Saut dam, French Guiana - Nt197 P3 | ecosystem: Host-associated > Arthropoda: Insects > Digestive system > Gut ...
AATTTATAAAAAATTCTCTAATTTACTAAATATCAATCATATGACAAATTTTATTTTACTTAATTTATTAACATTCAAAATATTATAACAACTTAACAAAAAAATCCAACCCTTGATTCGCATTAATATGTCATTTTAATAATTGAGTCCCCTCTGAAAAGTACTTTTTGACGATTTCCGATTTTCTATCTGATTGATAATCAATATGCGAATTTTGACAAAAATACCTAAAAATGGGTTTTCGGAGTGGACTCATAATTCAGATTTTTACGAAATCTTACCCATACGCCAACAATTTTATTATAACTGTCGAATGTATTGGTTCCCAAGGCGCCCATCATTGCCGCGCCCATACATGCCGATTCCGTACATTCCGGAATGAAAGACTGTGTATTTGCAATTTCGGACTTGATTTGTACCCAGAGTTCGCTCCGGTTTCCTCCACCGGAAGAAACAATGGCAGGAATCGGGTTGTCCTTTTTCAACTCTGTAACCAACTGAAACAGATTGTGTGCGGTTGATTCCAATAGCGCTCTTACATAATGGCCATGTCGGCAGCGAATATTTTTTTTGTTTTTGAAACCGCTCAATCCGGAATACGTACAGGCACAAGGAAGCGCTGTCAAGCCTTCACAGCCTGATTCAACCTTTGCCGCCATTTCCAGCAATTCGGGGATAGTGTGTTCAGAAGCGTAGTTTTTTTGATACCATTCGAGTGACCTTGCGCCATTTTCGTTGAAAATCATCCTGAAGAAACTGCCAACATGCAGTCCGGGCGCTACGCATACATTTTTGACGGGAGAAAAACTGTCCGTGTAATCCACACAAGACAAGACTGTTCCGGTTGATTCGCAGATGTACCCGTTGGATGGAATGCCTGCGCCAACGGCAGCGATATGGTGATCTAATCCGCCCAGACAGAATGAGATACCCGACGGCAATCCGGTCAGGTCTGAGGCTTTTGCCGTAGTTGTTCCCACATAAGTACCGGTTCTCTGAGGCGACGACAGCATATCTGCGTGAATGCCGAAGTTTTCTAACTGCTCGTTCCACCACGAGCAATTAATAATGTCAAACAATCCTGACATGGAGGCTGTACTGTAATCGCAGACTTTATGTCCGGTAAGGGAAAAAGTCAGAAAATCGGAAATGGATAAGATGCAGGTTACTTTTTTCCAGACATCCGCACGATGTTTTTGAAACCATCTCAATTTTGCGATGGTAAACTGCGCACCGGGAACGATGCCCATCCCTGTCCGTTTCATGAACTCATTCTGATTGCCGATATGTAGTTTCATACCGGACGCTCTTTGGTCGGGCCACAATATTAGTGGCGTAAGCGGTTCGTTGTGGGCATCGAAAAGGATAAAACTGTTGACCTGTGAGGAATAAGAAACCGCTTTGATGGTATTTTTCTGAATATCTGCCATTTGTATGGCTTCATCCAAACAGTTTCGGATGGTTTTCCAAAAAACGTCCAACGGAAGTTCACAGATAATTCCATCGGATACCTTATGCACGCATTGCCGTCCCAACCCTTTAAGATGACCGGTTTCATCAAATATACCCGCCTTAAAGTAACTTGTACCCAAATCAATTCCAAGAAAATAATGCATAGCGGTTAGTGGTTAGTGATTAACATTTCAACGGTTTTGGAAAGCAGTACCTCGCCGCTCGAATAGTGGAAAAGTGAATTGGACGCTTCGTAATAATTCTTTTCTTCGGCTTCCTTCGTTGCGATGTAGCCTTGCAATTCGCCGTTGGTTAAGGTAATCAACCAAGTGTTTGCAGATTTGCTTTTCAGTGCGAGGGCGTATTCAATAAATACTTCGCCGGGCCACGACACAAAAGTCCAGACGCCAATCCTGACGATTTGTATTTCGGCGGGCAATGAAGTTTGATAAGCGCTCTCAAGGTTACCGTTCGTTGCCTGTTTTGAGAGGAACAATAATTCTTCGGCGCCAAACCAGTCAACTTCAGCCGTGCGGATTTCCTGAACGTTGTTTGACGTTTTCTTCAATGATTGAAACCGCTCCAGTGTTTTGTTTCTGTTTGACGTTGCCCATTCGACAGTTGGAAAGGTACGTCGCGGAAGGTCTATTAACGCTTGGCTACAGAAAATTTGCGGCGATGCGTCAAATTCAATTCCCGCATCAAGTTTCCTTTTTACGGATGTGGCTATGATTCCGCCGATACGGGCGGCTTCGCCGAATGTATTGCTTCTGGTTACGTGTCTGGGGCTTTGGTTGCCGGCAGCGCCGGTGAAATGCAACACGGGACATTCGCAACCGAAGACTTTCTTTTGCAGTATATCTCTTGCATACGCCGGAAAATCGCCGCTGTAAAGCGTCGAATCCTCATGCAACACGGTCGGGTGCATGTTGCATATCATCATACAGGCAATCATGTTGTCTTCCAAATCCTTCACCACAAGCACAGGCATATCCAAATCGGCTGGACCATCGGGAATATGCCTGTTGGTGCCGATTCCCGTTCCATCAGCAACAATTAATCCGACTTTTGCAGGTATAGCATTTTTGACTGCCGCACACGCCGACAGTATGATTTGCTGCTCCAGATAATGAACATATTCCGGGTCGGCAGGCGGAACAACCGGATCGTTGGCGCTACTCATACAATCAACTGTAATAGGTCCCGAATGGGTATGGGTGGCGCCGACCAAAATGTTGCCGCCGGGAATACCGGTTGCTTCCGACACTGCTTTTCGCACATTGGAAACAATGGATTTATTGACATGGATGATATCATTGGTGATGAAAATAACGCTTTCGATACCATCGGTGAGATACAGCGCGGAACTGAGTAACCAGTCGTTGACGCCGGTACTCATCCTTTCCACAAAAGGGTATCCAAAAAGAAAATGTGGTTTTTTTGGGGTGATGTTCGCAAATGCGGCTCCGGATTTTAACATATTCAAAAGATTTAAAAAATTAAAGATTCAAATAAAAATAGTGCGATTTTTATACAACGATAACCGCAATGCCGTCAGGAATGGCTGTTATCGTTGCCGATGGGTTTTTAAGTATTGATTCCGCTTTTGCCACTGCATTCTCAAGTGTTTTAGCAGGAATCATGTGAAGATTTTCGATTATCTTGTCCGGTAAATCAGAGACATAAATAACCCGTGCATGTTTAAGCACGCGCGCGAAAATTTGAGATTGCCACTGATCGATCCGGGTTCTTTCCTTTGGCGTTTGTAAAAAAGTCTGCAACATGCGGTCAAGGTCTTTTTCTTCATGAAATGTCCTGTAAAACTCTTCACCGCCATGCCCGTCATTAGAACGCGCAAGCATAATAATAACTCCGTCTTTCTTAACGGTTACTTCGGCGGCAGTCATTCCCTTAACAGCCTGATATACATTTTGGTCAAGCGGATATCCACCGTTTGTTGCGATAACAATATCAGCAGGTACACTTGACACACAGCAGTTACGGGAAAGAAAACTGCATCCAACAGCATGAGCCTCCTCAGAATCGCCAGCAACGGCAAATATCGCATCTTTTTCGGAATTGATAACGACGTTGCAGATAAATGCAAGCCTTGCCGTGCGCGCAGCATAAAGCATGTCATTGTGTATTGGATTGCCTTCGACAATGCCTGTCCTTGCGTTTGGGTGAGCAATAAATCCGGCATTATGGTTATAAAGAACCGTTTCGCGTCCTGCAATACCCGGCATCACGCTCTTTCTTCCGCCCGAAAATCCGGCGAAAAAATGCGGCTCGATGAATCCTTCAGACACTAAAAGATCTGCATCAATAGCTAATTTATTAAGCATCAGGTTGCCGCCCGAAGGAAGTTTTCCCAGATGTGCCATTTCAGAATGATCGCAGTCATGTATGATGATTTTCTCGCTTTGCATGATTTCAGCGCCAAACTTGCTCTCAAGTTCTGATTTGGTCATTATGCGATGACAACCTGTTGATATAAGAATGGTTATGTCTGCTTCAGGACTTCCTTTTCTTATTTCAGCAAGCATCTGAGGGACAATTATTTTACTTGGCACAGGGCGCGTGTGGTCGCTTGCAATAAGGACGACTTGTTTTTTCCCTGCCGCCATAACGCTTAATTTTGGCGTTCCTACAGGGTTTTCAAGCGCTCTCTTTACAAGTTCTTCCGGACTGTGTTCCGCTTTGTAATGGTGTAAATTTGATACCAATTCCGCCTGAAAGCGTTCATCCGGTATTTCGTAACCCATGACGCCGGTTCCGTATGGAAATTTTACAAAAGCCATACATTAATACCCTTTATTCCAATCGGTTTCAATGTTTTGAGCAATGTTTTCCGATACGTATGCATCCGTAGGCAGGGTTTGAAGAATGGATTCGGGAACCAAAGGAGTGACGGGACCATGCAACACCAAACGGCAGATAAAACGCTGCCATGCCGTGGTTGTACCATGCACCGTGATGGCATGGGTATCTATACGGTTTTTGGCACGGATGACGTCCGCAGGACCGATAGTTGCCGCTTTCGGAGGTACGGCGGCAAGATTTCCGCTTTTCCCGAAAATGCCGTGCAATGAATTTTGTGCCAGCGTAAAAGGACTTAATGTGCATATCCGCGCACCCATTTCTTTCCAGACCTCAAGCTGTGCATTGAACTCGGGTGCGTCAGGTTCGATAAACGCCAGATGCCCTGTCCATCCGGATCCGCTGTAACAGATGTCGGCGCCTCCCATGTCGGCAATCATTTTGCTGTAATCCGCGATGTTTCTGTTGGTGAAACCGGTAATCTGGCTTTGGGGCGGACGCAAATGTTCATCAATATTGTAATAGAAATATTTAAACATGGCATAAGTGAAGCCGTATTCCCATTCCGGCGGAGCAATGTTTCCGTTTTCGTCCGCGTATTCGTCCATCGCGAAAGCGTAAACATTACGGCAATCAATGCGAAGGGCATTGATCAGATGCGCCACGTGACGGTAGGTTGGACACGGATTGGGAAGGATCATCACAAGTTTTTCGCCTGTTTCGGCTGAGTGTTTGATACGTTTGATCATGTCGACTATCATGATCATTTCAACATCCGCATCGGGAAGCACCGTGATTTTGAAATCGGGATTGTGATGTTTTTCCATGTCTTCCCTTTTGATGCCTGCAACTCTTTCTATTTCGGATTTATCCCTGAAGGGAACCCATTCCGAAGGTTGGTAATTGAACAAATTTTTCATTTTTGATTGATTTATTATTTATTATTTATTTTGAAAATTCTTTTTGATTGATTTATACGTTTAACTATTGTCAAGCAGCCACTTCCGAACCGGAATAACCTGTATTTCTATATTTGATTTTGTAATTGTCTCCTCTTCGTCTTTGGTAATTATCAGGTATTTTTCTATTTCAAAACTTCGCGAAAGTTCGGCAAGTCCCTCAATTTCACGTTGTCGCGTATCAATATCCTGCATACTGTATGTTACCTGTATGGCGATTTTCGATTCCGGCAAATAAAAATCCACTTCTGTCCTGCCCTGGAAAAAATGCAGTTCGTCGCCGTACTGCTGGCGTAAACGAATGGCTACCTGATTTTCGAGTAAAGAAGTATTTGCGTCAAATAAAAACAGGTTAAGCAGTCCATTATCAACGAAATAGTATTTTTTGTTTGCTTCCTTATCTGCCAATTTTGCACAGTAATTTTCTATGGCAAAAATCATCCACGATTCTTTCAAATACCCTAAATAATCAATGACAGTGTCTGTACTGATCTTTTTTCCCGCAGCCGAAACCACGTTTGCCAACCGGTTGAACGATGAAGGCTGTTTTATACTTTCGGCTAATTTTCGCACCAGCACACGCAGCGCGTGGTCGTTGCGAATCTGATAACGCGATACCAGATCGCCAAAAAACAGTTTTTGATACAGGTTACTCAACCATTCGCGTTTTGTCGAAATTTTTGTCAGTTCAGGCAAGCCGCCAAACCGGAAATATGTTTCGTAGTTTTTTGTTATTTCCGTGTGAAATTTGTACACGGCATTTTTATCGGACATGTCAATACCTTGCGCTTTCAAAAACTCAGGGAATGAAAACGGATACACATTTTTTATCACATATCGCCCTCCCAAAGTAGTGGCAATTTCACTGCTGAGCATTTTAGCGTTGCTGCCGGTTATGAAAACGCGATACCCCTGGTCGGCAAGACGGCGGGCAAATTTTTCCCAACCGTCAACTATTTGGATTTCGTCGAGAAAAAAGAGCGGACGGCAATGGTACATCTCTTCGTAACACGTTTTGAGTAAATCCAAATCGCTGAGAACGAGCGCAGGAAGACGGTCGTCTTCAAAGTTAAAATAAAGAATCTCATCTGTCGAATGTCCGGTTCTCAACAGTTTTTGTATCTGCTGATACATCAGATACGATTTCCCTGCCCGGCGCAAACCGACAAAAACATAATTCAGAGCATCCTCAATGACGTAAGGACGCTCAATCAACGGTTTATTCTGTACTTCACGCTGATTTTCAGCGATTAGTGTTTTTATTACATCTTTACTTATCATATCGCATAGAATATAAACGACAAAAATAACAGTTTTTTATCGAATATACAAGACAAAAATACGAATCTATTGATAACAGCATTTCCCGCCTACCCAGGTTTGTACAACTTCCAACCGGCTGTTGAGGATGACAAAATCGGCGTCGTAACCGGATTTCAACTTTCCTTTCCGGTCGCCTGCACTGATGATTTCCGCAGGATAGGCGCTTACCATTTTCACGGCTTCGGGTAAATCCAGATCAAGCATGTTCACGGCATTTCGCAAAGCCTGATCCATGGTCAAGCCGCTTCCGGCAAGCGTATTGTCCCTTACTGATCGGGCAGGGGCGCCTTTCGAGGCAAAATATATTTCGCCGCTTGCGCCGAAATTGAATCGTCCGGGTTCCAATCCCGCTCCGACATTCGAATCGGTAATCAGGCATACCTTTCCGGGACCGTTCGACTTGCAGGCTAAAGCCATTTGCACAGCCACCGGATCAACATGAACGCCGTCGAGGATAAAATCCACACTCACTCTTCTATCCGCCAAAACAGCCTCGACAACCCCGCACGGACGCACGCCCGGCTCGCTTACCGGCGGACAGGGAAAGACATCATAGAAATGGGTTGCATGACGCGCACCCAGTTCGATGGCTTTTTGCGTCTGATGTACAGTCGCTGCGGTATGGGTGATGAACACAGGGGTATTGTCGGCTACCATCAGCGGTATCAACTTCTCGATACCTTCCACATCGGGCGAAATACTGAAAATGGCTTTGTAGGGCAAGGCCGCTTGTATCAACGATTCAACACGTCCAGCGTCGGCTGCGGATATGGCTTCGGAAGACAACGCGCCGGTAATTTTCAGAAACGGTCCTTCGAGGTGAAATCCTAATATTTGTGCGCCATCAGACAATTTTTGATTTTTGATTTTTGATTTTTGATTGGCGGCGGCGAGTTGTTTCAGGAAAAGCGCGTCTTCGCCTGCCGGACGGGGCGCTATGGTCGGCAAGAAACCGGTAACGCCGTAACGGGGCAGTATCCGGCAAATTTCTCCCAGATCATCCACGCCGTTGTCGGCAAGATAACGGTGAATGCCGTGCGTATGCAGGTCTATGAACCCGGGAACGATGTAACAGTCGCTCATGTCCAAATATGCGTCACTGCTAACGTACGAACCGGCATCAACAATCGTACCGTTATCGAATTGGATAAAACCTTCTTCGATAGTGTTTTCCTGAACGATTTTGGCTTTTATTGATATGAATGACATGACTTATTCTTTATTTTTATCCACGAATTACACTAATTTTCACGAATATTTTATGCGTGCATACCACCATCCATCAGGATGTTTTCGCCATTGATGTAGGCTCCGGCATCCGAAGCCAGCAATACCATCACTCCTTTGATGTCGTCCTGATTTGCCATTCTGCCCAAAGGCACTTTTTTACAATAGGTTTCGACAAACCGTTGCGGTTGGTGGTTGAAAAAACCTCCCGGGCTAACGCAATTCACGCGCACGTTTTTGCCTGCAAACATCCGGGTCAGGTAACGGGTCAGGTTGATAATGCCGGCTCTGTGGAAGAAATAATCCGGCGGCGTACATTTCATATCAGTTCCTTCGTAGTTGGACAGGTCAGGACCAAACATCCCCTGCATCGAACTGATGTTGATGATGCTTCCGCCTGTCTCGTTCCGGCATATCAATTCAGCCATTTCGCGCAGGATGTCCATCATTCCGGTGGCGTTCACTTTCATGGATACGTCAAAATTATCCAGCGAATCCCCGTAATCTTTCATGGGACGCGCAACGGCGTTATTGACAAACACATCCAACTTGCCAAATTTTTCTAAAATTCCGTTTTTCAGGCGAATCACCGAATCGTGATCGCCCTGATCAACTTCCATCGCATGTACATCCAAGCCATTTTTATAAAACTCGTCTGCAACCGCCCTGCATTTGGACAAATCGCGCGAAGCAATAATAACTGTACCGCCCGCTTCTGCTAACCCTTCGACAATACATTTGCCATAAAGACCGGCGCCGCCGGACACTAAGCATACTTTTCCCTTTAAACTCAACAACTCTAATACGTTCATGTTTTTGTTATTTTAACCAGTTCATTTTACTCCAATACGGCAGATCAATAAATGAAGGATCAGGATAAGCCAGTTTATCCGCCTCTTTCAGTTTGCTTTCATCCAGATATTGTCCATTTGCTGCATCAATGGAATGATGTAAATAATCAAAACTGTCAATACCAACAAGCGCTGCCGCAACTTCCGGAAATGAAAGTACATATTTGATAGCCAACATTGAAAGCGGATACGGTTCGTTTTTCAGTAACGAGTCATATCCGGCAATGTGCTTTTCCACTTTGGCAAGTGTCGGATGAAGGTCTTTTCCTCTGCCGCTTAAAAGTCCTTTCAACAATACCGATCGGATGACCAAACCAACTCCTTTTTCGAATGCTTTAGGAAATAAATCCTTTTGTCGCTGATCCATCAGGTTGAATGGCAATTGGATGGCATCCCAAATTCCCTTCTCAATCGCAAGATCAGTTTCTTCAAAAGTATATGTTGAGGCTCCCGTAGCCCTTGTTTTACCTTCCTTTTTCAGATTTTCAAACGTCAAGGCAATGTCTTCGTTGTTCAATATCGCTGTATTTGCCTGGTGAAGCATGAAGATATCCACATAATCCGTTTTGAGGATATTCAAACTTTCGTGTAAAGACGATTTGATGATGGTTGCCAACTCGCGTGATGGCGGCAGATTCCCGTCGTTATCCAAAAAATGCCTGCATTTGGTAGCAATAACTACTTCATGCCGTCTGCTACGGAATGCTTCTCCCATAATCCGTTCACTTTCACCATACATGCGTGCCGTATCGAAAAAATTAATGCCTGAATCCAAGGCTTCCTGCAACAGTTTGACAGCATCGTGAAAAGGAAGCATATCGTCTTTGCTGTTGATCCCTATTCCATAAGGCATTCCTATTTCCACTCCTCCAAAAGCAATTTCGGAAACCTCAATTTCTGTTTTCACTAACGATCTCTTTATCATAATCCTATCTTTTTATCTGTTGCTTTACTACAAAAAGAAATCCAACACATATCAAAATAACAACAGATGCGAGTTGGTATATCAAACTAAGATTAACTTGAGCATCCCTCAACCATCCGGCAGCATAAATACCGACGCCGCCAACCATCGTCGAAAGAAAGTTCAATATGCCATAACCTGTTGCCCTGTAACGGGAATCTACAATCAAACTTAGAATGGGCATTGCGTTAGTATCAAAAAAATACTTTGTTAATCCATATACCATAAAAAAGGAAATAACAAGTATCAATACTTCCGAATGAGATGCAAGTAGAACGAAAGGCGCTGCGATAGAAAGTCCGATGATCGGAATGAAAACGCGACCACGCGGATTGATAACGCTCCATCTGTCGGACAGAAATCCTCCCAGAAGTAACCCGACAATGGATGCGGGGTATAAGTAGGCAGTAGCATATAACCCGGAAACCCCCTGTGATAAATTAAATTTTTCCATGTAATAGGTGGGTAACCACCCCACAACCATCCACGCAACAACTCCCATAAGCCCAAAAGTCAACAACAGAAATATAAAAGATTTATGTTTGAACAGGACTTTTATGGCTTCGGTAAAAACCGGACTGTCTTTTTTCTTGTCCGTTACCTGTTTGTCGTCCGGGTCTTTCAGAACAAAGAATAAGAATATCGAATAAATAATACCGATGATACCCAATATATTGAATACATAATTCCATGAATGGCTTTCGG
>Ga0082212_10013307_pt1 | contig 10299 bp, 8 predicted proteins | sample TergutNt197P3_FD_71548 | JGI IMG/M metagenome (GOLD analysis project Ga0082212, IMG submission 71548) | Neocapritermes taracua P3 segment gut microbial communities from Petit-Saut dam, French Guiana - Nt197 P3 | ecosystem: Host-associated > Arthropoda: Insects > Digestive system > Gut ...
TGTTTGTGGCATTCTTTAAAGCGGCCGGCTGCAAGCAGGATTTTGCCCGCATGGCTGCGTTTGGCCGCATCCGCGTTCTGACTGGGAGACTCCATGGTGTTGGGAATGATCCTCACGCGTTCGCGCAAAAATGTCGGATAATGCGCCAGAGAACCTGGAAACAGAAGCTGGATGCGATCCGCGGCGGCCATGCAGGCATAATATTCATCCGCGTTCCAGCGCTCCCCGCAGATTATTTCAGGGCAGTTGCGCACAGCCAACAACAAAGGAATGCCCGTTGCATGCAACAGGGTAGGACAATCCATCATTTCCGAGTCAAAAACCAGGGCAACGAACACATCAATACCGCTTGCACGCACCGCTTCCCTGTTCCGGGGAAGGAAGGGATCGGATTCCGCAATTTTGAGAGTGCCGCTCATATTTAAGGCGCACGCCCTAATGCCTGGAGAAAGGGGGAAAAAAGGCGCAGGCGCGTCTTCCTGATCCCAGTGATACAAGACGGTCACCGCATGCCCGCGGGCCAGCATGGCATTGGCAAGCTGCGTTCCGGAATTTTGAGCCCCACCCCAAGAACTGAAAAGTTGCCTCACGTAAATGCCGATGTGCATGTCTGTATCCTTTTTCATCCCAACGCGCGCCACCTGAATTGCTTAACAACTGCGGCCTTCTTTTTCAATTTATCTTTGCCGGATTTGAGGGTAGAAGTGATGGCGCACGCAATCTGATTTACCGGAAAGACTACATGACTATCGCGAAGCCCCTGCTCGCCCTCATCATTCCCCACCGTAACCACACGGCCGTTCTACCGCGCCTGCTGGACAGCATCCTCGCCCAGAGCCTCAAGGATCTTGAGGTCATCATCGTGGATGACTGTTCGGATGATGAGGAACAATGCGGGGATATCGTCGCCGTCTACCGGGAAAAGGGCCTGCCCGTCCGGCTGATCGCGAACGAAACCCGACAATATACGAAGAACTGCCGCCTCATCGGGGTGGAGGCGTCGCAGGGGCAGGTCATCGGCTTTGCCGACGCGGACGACGAACTGTGGGGCACAAAGGCGTTGGAATACCACGTCAGGCTGCTGCTCGAAAAAAAAGCCGACATTCTGCATTTTGCCGCCATGGAGAGCAGCCCGACGCAGCCCGCCCCGTATGCCCGCTTGCTGCCTTTGGCCGGACAACTGCACGGCGCTCGTATTTTTTCGGCGTACGCCGCCGCAAGGCCTTTGCACGCAACGTTTTGGAGCACACGCTGCCACCGCGGCCGCTCAACGCTTTGGAACAAACTTTGCCGCCGCGGCTTGTGGGACGTCATCCTGCCCCAAGCCAAACAAGGGAAAAACATTCTCTTTGATGAAGACAGATACCTGACCTCACTGCTTTTTTTCCATGCGGAACACTACGTGGGCAGTCGGCGGCCCGGTTACCTGTACCGTTTCGAAAACCGGGAGCGCCAGAAAAGGCTTGGCAGAATTGCGACCCATTTCCAAATCCTCCGGACCCTTGTCCCGTATTTTGAGCAACAGGCCAAGGCTGGAAGGGCTGTGCAAACCTACGCCTCACGGATTCGGAAAAGACTGGACAGTGAGTTGGGAAAATACACCGCCCTGTATGCGAAGGGGATCAGCGACATACTGCAAGCCTATATTGACTGCGAGGATCAACGTCATCACGCGCATGTGCTTGCCGTGGACCGGAACCGTAGGCTGTTGGGGATACTCCACTTCGGCTCACCCGATGAACGCGCGCGGCGCTTCCTCATTGACGGCAAGCCTTGCGATCCGGCCTTCCGCAGGTCTTTGTCCCTTGTTGCCTTGCACCCGGCTTTGGCCTCCGTGCATATCGTCTGGCTGGCGTATCCGGCGACCTTTAAGGTTTTGGAAGCCCGGCTCGGCGAAGTGTCCCTTCCCCTCGTCCACGGCGGCGTCACGGCCTTCCGTCTGCGGGCGGAGGAGGTGCTTGCCTCTCCCGGCAAACCCGAGCGGCCTTTTTTACAGGCTTGCGCGGCCCTTCTCGCCCGGCTTCCCTGTATACGCAAGCGATTCTCCAACTGCTGGCTGCTGGCGGACAACGATCCCAAGCCGGACGGCGCCGAACATCTTTACCGGTGGCTTATGCGCATGTATCCGGATCAAAAGCTCTTCTTTGCCCTGCACAAAGACTCCGCCGCTTGGGCGCGGCTGGAAAAAGACGGCTTCGGCCTGCTCGATATGGCAACACTCGACTACTTTTTTGCCTGGGTTCATTGTGCCTGGCTAATCGCACCCGATATGGCCGAATACGCCATACGCCCCGGATGGCGCGCACACTACCGGGATATGGTTCGACATCAACTGTGCTTTCTGCGAAGCGACGGCGGCGAAGATGACCAGCCGGACTGTTGCGAGTCCCTCGTGGATATGGACGTCGTAGATTCTTTAAAGGACGAGGGCAACTGCCAACGCGCATACGCTGCGATTTGCGGATTGTCCGGCCCCGTTACGTGACCAGCTACACTATAGACGAACAAGGAGCGCTTATGCGTCACCGCCGTATCACTGGCGCCGCGTATTGCGGAAGGATTGTTTCCGTTCTCTGGCTGCTGCTTCTGCTGACAACGCCCAATTCCGCCCTGGCGTTAAGGGCGGTCTTTCTCGCGGACACGCAGGGCGGCAAAGCGGATAATTACGGGGTCAACGCCGCTGAACTCGAAGTCGCGTTACGCGCCATACTGACCATGCAACCCAAGCCGGACATGGTGTTCTGCCTGGGTGATCTGGTCCAAAGGGGCTTTACCGAAGATACGGGCTACCAGTTCGAGCTATGGAAGGAACTCATGCGGCCCATAACGCAGGCGGACATTCCGCTCTACGTGGTGAAAGGCAACCATGAGCTGACGCGCAACCGAAGCCTGTTGGGGCATCTTTCGCCCATACGCTTCTTTTTGAGCAACCAGCAGGAATATGCAAAAGCTTTCGCGCACATGCCGGCCAATGGCCCCAAAGCCCACGAGCACTTGGCATACACCGTAAGCGACAAAGCCACTTCCACTGTGTTCGTGACGCTTGATTCTCAATTCATCACCCAAGACCTGGTGAAAAACCCCTACGGCATCAGCCGGGGCCAACTGGACTGGCTGCGCGCCCGCCTGCCCGCTGTTGACGAGGCTGTTCACCGTATCGTGTTGGCCCATGTCCCGGCATTCAATCCCAAAAATGACCAGCCGGAGATCAGGAACAAAAGTTTCCAGCACTTATGGGAAATCATGGAAGACAAACGGGTTGACCTCATGATCGCCGGACATCTGCATATATCATCTTTGGCCGTGATAGACAGCGCGGTGTACCCGGCTTCCCGCCGCCCTATCGTACAGGTGGTCACCGGCCCTGTGGGCGGCTCGCTGCCGTCCGAAGAGACGGTGCGCGCTGACCCTGCCGTGTGGAATACGCGCGTGGGCCGCAACTTCCTTTTGCTGGAAATTGACGGCCCAAAACCGGAAGATCCGATCAAACTTACCGCGTACCTGAAGGCAGACGCAGGCGAATACACGCCGGTGGATATCAAAACGGTATATGGTTCAAAAAAATGAACCGACCGAAAAAATCTCCACTGACCATTTCCAAACGGACCGCTCCCCCGGCCGCCGCGTCCCCGCCCGCCGGGTGGCGCCGCCGCCGGGCAACGCCAGCGCGGGAACTCCGCATACACGGGCGCGGCCTGCACACGGGGCGCGCTGCAACTGTGCGCATCCTCCCGGTTGACGCCCAAGCTGCGGGACAGGGGATAGTCTTTCGCCGGATTGAGGAAGGCCGCGTGCTGGCCGAGGCGCCCGTCAGTCCGGATGTGTGGCGCAAGGAACTCTTCTGCTCAACCCTGCAGGTGCAAAACGACCTGAAGGTCCGCACAGTGGAACATCTGCTGGCCGCGCTTTTGCTCTGCCAGATAGACGACGCCATTGTGGAACTGGACGCGGAGGAAATCCCCTTCCTCGATGGTGCGGCGACCGCCTGGGTTGAAGCCATAAAAGCCTGCGGCCGCACCCACCTGCCGAAGCCCAAGCGCTTCATCCGCGTGCTGCGCCCTTTTCGCAAAATCTTTCACGGCTCTCCTGAAAGCCGTTATGTTATAGGTCCGGCTAATGACTACAGGCTGGTCTGCACGGTGGACGAAGCGGGCTTTCCCCGATCACGCTGGACAGGCAGGCTCACCCCGGCCCGCTTCGCCAAGGCCATCGCCCCGGCGCGTTCCTACGGGCACCTGAAATGGGTTCTGCCGGCCCTGCTTGCGGGCTGCCTCCGGCACATCCCCGTCCTGCGGGGCGCTCGCCCCGGGACACTCATCGGCCTTGTAGCCGGCCACGCCATCGGGGGCCTGCGCTTTCCCAACGAATTTGCGCGGCATAGAGTCCTGGATCTCATCGGTGACTTCGCCCTAGCCGGAGCGCCCCTGCTGGCCAGGGTGAAAGCCGTCAATCCAACTCATTACAGCAACGTCAGGTTCATCAAAGCACTGCTCGCAAGGCCGCACCTGTGGGAGTGGGCCGAATTCCCGTCAAAAGCTGTTGCTGACCCGCCCAAGCTGGTATAGGCTCGGTGCATGCTGTCACGCCTGCCGTTCCGCCCGTTGCGCTCTTTGCTGGTGAAACTGCACCCGTACTTTTCCTGCTGCGCGTCCTGCGGGGAGATCAAAATACCGCTGGGCGGGCGCTTATGCACCTCGCTAGCGCCGGACTTCCCTGTGGACGGGGTGCTGCTGGGGGCTACGGCACAGGAATCCGAAGAAGTCAAACGCGCCATGCCCTGGCTGCGACGCGTCCATACAGCGCCAAGGGCCGCGCCCGGGGGGACGCTGCGTGCGCTCCGGATCCTGCCGAACCTGGCCGGAAACTTCTTCGTGGCCCCAGTGGGAGCAAAGCTCGCGCGCATCCGCCATCCCCTGGACCTGTTCACGCCCAACGGCATCCCCCTGCTGGCGGCACGCGGCGTCTCCTCTCTGCCCCCGGCGGAAGCCGCCTTTTGCGCGGCCATGGAGGAACGCGGACTCGCGCCGGCCAGAGAAGCCTCCTTCGCCTCCGACGTGTACGCCCTGACCAGGGAGTGTCTGGACGGTTTTAGCGCTTTTTGCGCCGCTCCTCCCTTGCCGGGCATTGCAGAGACCCCGAACAGCCTCGCCAACCTTGCCCGCTGGGCTTATGCCGCCGCCCTGGCTATTCCTGCGGGATCGGCGCATCCCCTGCTGAGCGATGAATAGCCTCATCCAGGCCGCGCTCCGCGCCGTCCTACCAGCCCTGATCCCCTTCAGAGGCTGCGCCCCCTGTCCGGCATGCCCTCTCCCCCCGGCCGGGCGCAGAAGCCGCTTCCCGGCCGCGAGTTTCCCCGTGGATGCGGTCTACACCTGGGTGGACGGAAGCGACCCCGCACTTGCCGCCAAACGCGCCGCCCACCTGCCGCAAGATGAGGAATCCTGCGCTGTAAGCCGGGGCGAAGCCCTGTTTCGCGACAACGGAGAACTGCGCTATTCTCTGCGCTCCCTGAAACACTACGCCCCCTGGATACGGCGGGTCTTCATTGTGACGGACGGACAACGTCCTTCCTGGCTGAATACGGCGAATCCCAAAATCCGTATGGTGGATCACCGGGATATTATCCCGGCCAAGTACCTGCCCACCTTCAGCTCACGGGTGATCGAAACCTTTCTGCACGACATTCCGGACTTGGCGGAACATTACGTGTATTTCAACGACGATGTGTTTCTGGCATGTCCATGCGAGCCCGGTGATTTTTTCACAGCCAACGGTCTGCCGTACATATTCACCGACTGGCGGCGGCCCAGACGCGTCAGTTACGCGCGCAACGCCACACCGCACACCGCTTCCCACGCCAATGTCCTGAGCTACCTGGAGGAACGCGGCATAACCCCGACCCCGGCCTTTATCACCGCCCACGGCCCTTTTCCCCAAACGAAAACAAACGCCAGGGATACGGCTGCTTTCTTTGACGAGGCCATCCGCGTCTTTGCCCAAGACAAATTCCGTTCCTTCCGAGGCATGGTCTTTTACTGCCACATGGCCCCACTCTGGACCTACGCCATGCGGCGGGCTCTGCCCTGCGATCTGCCCCATTACTACATCAACACCAAGCGACTGGATCGGCTGGCCTATTACAAGGCCCTGCTGCGTGAAATGGAAGCAACGCCGCTGCTCTTTTACTGCCTGAACGATGCGGCGGACAACCGCGAATACCATAAATGGCGCGAGGATATGGCAGCCTTTCTGCAAGCCCGCTACCCGAAACCCGGTGACTTTGAACTGCCCGGAGGCGGATCATGAGCATGCCCTTTAGCGCCTTCGCTTCCCTTGCCGAAGTCGCCCGCCTGCTTTTTGAACTGCCGCCGGGCCCATACCGCAGCGAAAGCGCGGCCTTCCTCAGCGCGGATGCGACGCAAAAGCTCTTCGGCCTCGTCTGTTTCTCAACCCACGACACCCTGCCGCATACGGGCCTGATCAACGACGAGGCGGTCCGGCCCCGTTTTACCCGCAGCTTCTCACTGTCTCTTGCGCGGGAGGGCGAAATGTTCGCCCATATCCTGTGGTTTCCCTTTGATGCAGCCTTTCGCTTCTTTACCCTGCGCGGCAGGGAAGGAAATACCCTGCCCCTCCTGTATGACGGTTCCGAATTGACGCGCCTGGACGCGGCGCGCCTGCTCCGCCCCAAGCCTCCGCCACGGCGGCCCCGGTGGGTGTACGGCCTGTCCCTGCTCTGCCGCGCAAGCGGCCTGACTCGCCTGCTCCGCCTGGCCGGACGCGGGAAATACGCGGGCTGCTGGCTGCTCGCGGACAGGGGTTTCATGGCCGACGACAACGCCGAACACCTCTATCGCTGGGTCATGCGTCATCACCCGGAACGGAAGGTCTTCTTCGCCCTGCGCAAGGATTCGCCGGACTGGCCGCGCCTGGAGCGGGAAGGCTTTCAGATGCTGCACATCGGGGGCATGGAGTACCGGGCGGCCTGCCTCAACTGCGGCTGGCTGATCTCGTCCCAGCGCGCGAACTACATCGTCAAGCATTATTGGAGGCGCTGGCATGCGGACGTGACCAGACGCCGCTTCTGTTTTCTGCAGCACGGCGTGAGCATGGACTATCTGCCCCGCCTCAACCAACCCCATGCGGATATGCTCCTCGTCACCACTGAACGTGAATACGCGGCCCTCGCCTCTGATCCGCGCTTCCCTTACGTATACAGCGGCCGCGAAGTGCGGCTTACGGGCCTGCCGCGGCACGACGAACTGCTGCGCAAAGCCTCGGCCGTGGCTGAGCCCCGCGACATTCTCATCATGCCCTCCTGGCGCCATTCCATGGCCCCCAAACAAACCCGCGACGGACAGTTCGTGTATGAAGAAGGCTTTACCCAAAGCGAGTTCTTCCGTCGCTGGCAGGCGCTCTTGCGGTCGCCGCGCCTGCTGGCCGCAGCCGCGCGATACGGCTATCGCATCCGCTTCTACCCGCACCCGCACCTGCGACCCCAGCTCCATCACTTTCAATTGGACGGAACGGCAATCATCCTCGAAACCGGAACCAGCGTGCAAGATATACTGGCCGGGACAGCCCTGCTGATCTCGGATCATTCCTCCATCGCCGTGGAAATAGCCCTCCTGCGGCGCCCTGTGCTCTATTTCCTGTTTGATCGCGAGCAAGCAGTCCTCACCCCCAATCGCGATCAGGGACGCGGCCGGGGTTATTTCGACCATGAGCGGGATGGTTTCGGCGAGGCGGCAAAAGACGAAGAAGAACTGTGCGGCCTGGCGGAAGCCTATATGCGGGGCGGCTGCCGGATGAAAGACGCGTACAGGCGGCGGGCTGACGCATTTTTTGTCTTCAACGACATGGAAAATTGCCGTAGAGTGTACGAGGCCCTATGCGCGTTTGAGGACGAGTGACCGCTTCCACAAGCGGGCCAGGCAGGCATACAACACGCCGAAGGGCGCTATGGAAAAAAAACGCGCCTTGGCCAGCAGATTTTCCGGCGTGGTGTAGAAACGCACGCCGAACCGGCGTACAGCCCTTCCCAGCCGGTAGGCGCCCCCCGTCCGGCCGGTACAGAAAAAAAGACGGAACCCGGCCCGCTCGGCTTCCTCCACGCTTTCCCGGCAAAAGCTCCCCCAAGGCCAACAGAAACTGAGTGGGCTTTCCCCCAGTTGCTCGGCAAAGATCCGGCGGCAGGCCGTGAATTCCTCATAGAGCCGCGCCCGGAACGCTTCCTCTGTTTCCTGCCTGCCCAGCCAGGGCAGTTTTCCCATGGCCGCCAGCAGGGTTTCGCGTTTTTTCGCATCCGCCAGAAAGACCCCGGCTGCCTTTGCATGTTGCGGCACATGCTCCCGCACCAGATCAGCGAGAGCCGGGTTCAGACGATAGCCGCGCGTGGACAACGCATAGCCTGTGGGGAAAATCGGCATGCCCCATGGCGCGTCATAAGGCGGCACGTCGAAAAAGCCGGAAACGTCCTCAAAATCGCGCAAGCGGCTGAAGGCAAGGCTCGATACTACCCTGCCGTGGTTCAGGGAATGAGGCGCGGCAGCCATGGCTCCGCCCGCGCGCATGCGGCGGAGTTCGCTCCAGGAACAACAACGGATGTTCTGTACGCGAAAGCTGTCACGCAGCACTGTTCGCGGCAGATGCAGATCCTCCGGTTCCGTATCCTGCAGCGTGTCCTCGCGCTGTTCCACGAAATTCAAAACGGGAAAGATCACCCCACAATGCCCGTGGCGACGTAGAATGGGCTCCGCGTAGACGCAGTTGTCCAGGTACCCGTCGTCAAAGGTAAAAAGGCAGGCTTTTGGCGGCAGGCGCTTCCCGCGCAACAGGCAGTCTTCCGCCTCGGCCAGGCTTATTCCCCGCCAGCCGCTCCGGGCCAAGACCCTGCACTGCTCGTCCAGCAGTTCCGGCGAGACATGCATGCGCCCCGGCCGGCGGCTTATGCTGTGATACATGAAGGAAGGCAACACGCGCAGCATGTCAGGCCCGCTCGAATGAAGAGGGTTCCGGGAAATAGGTTTCCATGAGCGCGCGAAGCTCCGAGCGCCAATCTCCCCAGTTCTCATCGCCAACATCGTTGATGCAAAAAAAGAGCGGCGGCACACCGTCACGCCGCGAACGCGCAAGGCCGCTGTAATAGGCCAGCCTGTCCCGCCGCCGCGTCTGCACATAATAATAGCGCTCGTCCCGGGGCACGACGCGTTTTTGCCCGTACATCAGCAGAGGCGCGGCATGGGAATACATGCCTATTTCATTGGTCCCGCGAAAGGTGTTGACGGAAAACGCCTCAATGAAATCTTGGAAAAAATCCCAGGCCGCCGCCACGTTGGCCCGTATCTGGGCATAGGGCCCGTGGGCCGTTATGAAACGGGGATCGGTCACTACGCCCCTGCGTTGCAACAAGTCCAGGGTGTTGTAGTAAGAGCAGGCATGCGGAGTTTTGGTCCACCAGTAGCCAAAACGGCGGCGCCAACGCCAGTCCACATAGGCCACCGGCAAACCGTTGGGGGTAAAAAAATCCGTTTTGCGACAGGGTCGGCCCAGCATGAAGTCATCATTAAAATAAATGAAATGCTCGGCCAAATCCGGAATGCGATGCAGGTAAGCCTCAATGACCTGGGCGTTGAAGCTGGGCAGATAACGCTCTGGAATGCAATCCGTATGGTCAGCGATGAGGATTTTCGGATGATCGAGGTTCAGCCAGACCGGAACCTGTTTGTCCGTAAGGATAATGACCTTGCGCACCCAAGGGGCGAAGGCTTCCAGGGACCGCAGGGAATAGCGCAGTTCCTCGTTGTCGCGGAAACGGGCAAGCTCAAGCCCGTCCGGGTGGATGTCCTGCTGCCTCGGCAGATAGGCGGCGCGTTTGGCCGCATGGGCCGGATCGGACCCGTTCACCCATGTGTAAACCACGTCCACGGGAAAGTCCGCTTCAAGGGGGAACTCGCCTGCCTGGGAGGGGAGCTGCAGAAAACAGGAGGCGCAACCCTCCGTGGCCGGATGCAGGGCCATGACCAGTTCCCGCGCCCAGCGCCCCGTACCGGAGGGCGCATGATCCGCGGAACCCGCCCCGGACGGGGGAAAAGAAAACTGTGCGAGAGGGGACACGCCGGCGGTCTACTCCTTCTTTTTCTCAACGGCTTTCGATTGTCCGGGCGCTCCAACGGTATGGATATCCCGGTCGAGTGTTACTCCTGGCGCTGCCGCAGCCTTCTTTAACGCAGCTTCCATGCCGCCCGCTTTCAGGTCTATATGGTCATAGGAAACAATACCGTATTTTTTCAGTAGCGA
>Ga0082212_10013308_pt1 | contig 10299 bp, 13 predicted proteins | sample TergutNt197P3_FD_71548 | JGI IMG/M metagenome (GOLD analysis project Ga0082212, IMG submission 71548) | Neocapritermes taracua P3 segment gut microbial communities from Petit-Saut dam, French Guiana - Nt197 P3 | ecosystem: Host-associated > Arthropoda: Insects > Digestive system > Gut ...
AAGCTCATGCTCTGTAGCAACAATCTGATAATGTTTTAAATGCAACTTTTTTTGTCATTTATGTACTACTGTATAATAAGAATTCTTATCTTTGGAAAAAGTTGAATTTAAAACAGTTTGTGAATGGATAAATAAAGGCATTTAAACATATTGGATTGAAGCATTTTGCTTTATTGCTTGGTATTCCATAAAATCTGCAATTTTAGAATGTACCACATGGTGATAAGTAAATGCTCATGTTACAGGCATGGGCTTTCTTATTTGTGGTACAGGTGTTTGCAGATACCTTTGGAAACCAATAAAGCAAGTTTCGTGCCTTTTTAGTTTTATAATGTAAATATTATGTGGTACAAATTAATACAAATAAGGGAATGGTTTGGCGAAATGGCTGATAGATACAGACTTGTCAGAGATTTTAACCAAGCCAGCAAAGCAGCGTTTATATCGGGGATAATGAACCTGAAAAGCCTACAAGTGAAATAGTCGAATTTTCAGATAAGTATGATAAACTACGATTTATAAAAAAGTTATTAGATGATAATATCCTTATAAGTGATGAATTTGAAAGAGAAAAAAAGAAAATACTTCAAGATGAACCAAGTATCATTGTAAGAAGGTCTGAAAGACTACTATTGATAAAAAAATTACTTGATGATGAGATTTTTACGCAAGGAGAATTTAATAGAGAAAAACAAAAAATACTTGATAATAAACCAAGTGCCGTTATTGAAAAGTCAGAAGACCTGTATTTAATAAAAAAATTACTGGATAATGATATTCTTACACAAGAGGAGTTTAACATAGAAAAACAAAAAATACTTAAAAATTAACATAAAATGAATTTTCCTTTAAATCACGGATTACATAAAACAGGATTACCGTTAATAGTAGTCAAAATCTTTGAGCATGATATATGCTTAATGCTTGATACTGGCTCAAATCAAAATATAATAGATAACGGTATATATGAACACTTTAGAGATAAACTAACCACATCTGAATCATCTGGGGAGATTTTATCCCTGCATGGTGCATCAAAAAAGGGGATAACAGTAAATCTTCCCTTTACATTTGAAAATCAGGACTACAATGAGCCTTTTACTTGTTCCAATACCACTGAAGCATTTGAACAGATTGAAAAAGAATCAGGTATCAGAATATACGGTATATTAGGCAATCATTTCTTCCTGCAACATGGATGGGTATTAGATTTTGAGAAAATAGAAGTTTATAAATCCTAATTCAACATATAGTAAGTAGAACTACTACTTCTATACAAACATACCTATCTATCTCTATCTCTACCCTACTATCCATTATGTTTGGAAAATTTACATAATGAATTGAAACAGTGAATAATAATTATTAATCTAAATCTTGGTATAAAAACCTAAAGTAAACCCAGAGGTAAACCATCTCAATTTTCAGATGAATCATCTTAGTATTATTCCCTTGATAATTAAATGATTTTTTTGTAAATTTTTTGTCTTTTTCCCCAACCTTGGCAAGGTTGTGCTCTACCAACTGAGCTACTCCCGCTTATTTCGGCAAAAATAAATATTTTTTTGTAATATACAAATATTGGCGCTACAAAATAATCAAATTTCCATGTATAAATTATCGTCTTACTGCTCCCCAATCTTGTAGAGTATTGTCTTCCATGTACAACCGAGTGTTTCTGTAAGTCCATTCTTCTTTTACGGTATTGCCGCTGATTTCCCTCTCTATCTTATCGGGATTGCCCCAACTGTCTCTTACCATTTCGGCGCTCATGCCTCGCCATATTTTTCTCGCATCCAATCGTGCCGCCATTGAGCTTCCATATTTGTTTTCGAGATAAGAAAACCTGCTTGTATACTGTTGATTATTCGCCGAAACATTTGTTGGCTGTTGCGTTGCCGGAGGTCTCTGTGTTGGTTGGTCAATTGCGGCATGACGTTTCAGAATAAAACCTTCGTCATCTTCAAAATAGACTTTATAATAAACGCTGTCGGAATCGATAATTTCAACCTGACTGTCTTTCGGAATTATAATTATTACGCTCGACAAATCGTTTTTATCACTGAACAGTCTGCTTGCAGAAGTCATTGTAGCCGTTGAAACAAGATTTTGCGAACTGAGAGACAGGCAAAATATTGCCAGAAACAATGAAAAAAGTAGTTTTTTCATTTCCTTCATTTTTTTGTAGTGATTATAATAACGCCGCCAGCCCCTGCGCTTCCATAAAGTATAGCTGCGTTTGCTGATGGAAGAACGGCAATGTTCTCGATGTCCTCGATATTTAACCACGTAGGCTCTTCTGCCAATGGCATTCCGTCTATTACAAACAAAGGAGGTTTAGCTCCTTGAAAAGAAAGGACAGCTCTAAGATGTGATATTTTAATAAAACCATCAACATCTCTATAAGTTTTAAGACTGGGTATTTTACCGACGAGCCCCTCCGCGATAGTAATGCCTCCGCCTCTTCTCAACTCGTCCCCAGATAGCTGGTATGCTATATAGGGTAGCGTTTTTATGTCACGCTCAATACCCATAGCTGTTATTACTCTTTCGCGCTGATTATTCCGGCGAGCTGTTACAACTACTTCGCCCAAAGCAACAGCGTCAGGGTAAAGCGTAACGTTATACTGTGTGTAATTGTAACTTGCTATTGGTATTTGAACCGTTTTGAAACCCAAAAACGACACAACAACAGTTGCATCATTCGGCACTCTTAAGGCAAAATTACCGTCTTTATCTGTTATCATTCCTATTGTTGTATTTCCTTTGACTACAACAGAAACCCCAGGCATAGGAAGTCCATCAGCGGCGTTGATAACCTTGCCGTTTATAGTCCTTTGTGCAAATGCGCCTTGTATGGCTGCAAAAAGCAGCATTGTAAGTAAAACGATTATTTTTTTCATAATTAACGCAGTTTTATATTTAACAATATTCTTAATAAATTCAATTTAAAACTTTTACAGGGGATTAAAATACCCCTGTAAAAGCAAATTTGTTCACGGAATCAGTAATTTGTACCTTATCATGGACACGGCGGAATACCATAGCAGCGATACAAGCCATGACTGCCCATCTTGTTTATGCAATCAGGTACATCATTACACGGTTGCCATGCGGTAATATCCCACTGGTCTTTCTCATGCTCACAATAACAGCACTCCCATCGTTCACCACCCAAAATATGTTTTTGGGCTTTTTTGTTTAGAATGTCGCCCGGCGCAATGCCGGCTTCAATTAAATTTAGTGTTTTCATAACATATTAGATATTAATTATTTTGATATTTTTTTTCCACGAAGATGTATGATAATCACACTCATTACATTCTTCCTGCTCTTATTCCGGCGGTTTCCCGGAAGCGAGCCACATACCTGTTTAGCGGCGCTACTACCAATCAGTTCAGTTTCCAAAGTTCCGTTGTGTGTTTTGGAACCTGAGCAGCAACCACCAATACAACAAAATTAGCGATTGCATGGTCGGTGCAAATCTTATCCCACTCCGACAACATTGCTGCAGTTTGCCGGAGTGGGCAAGTCAACTGCCCTGATAAAATACAAAAGCCGTTTTAATTTTGATACCGACATCATCTTTTTACTTAGTAAATAAGCAACAAATATACAAAAATTTTAAAAAACAAAATTTTTTCTACATTTTTTTACATCTGTTCAAACTTTTGGTAAAAAAATCAAATTAATATGTTATACAAAAACTATTGATTCGTGTGCAATTGATAAAAAACATCTACAATTTCAGCCTACTACCGTTTTTTATATTCATATGAATACCGATATTTTTCAGAAATTCCTTTTGCTTATTTCTAAACCACTCCAAAATATTCATTCCATTAATATTAACCATCAACTTGTTGTAGTTATTCGGCTCATTTTCAATCTTTATTTTGGCATTTGACACTTCAAATTTTCTATTGTGTTCGGGCGAAAACAGTTTTCCGGAATTGATTGTTAGCGTATTGTTTTTCAATAAATGGCGGATATGGTCAATAGTAAAACCTATTTTACGACAGAACCAGGTTATCCTCAACTGCTTTTTAATCATCGAAATGCAGTTCTTGACAGAATTATCCATCAATCGCTCAGAAAAAAAAGGAAAACAAAGAAGAATCATTATATTTGTGAAAAAAAATAATTTTATAAACCGGCTTAAATGAATACTGCTTATTTTTCAATTTTTAATGTCATTTTCCTTATTTGTGAAAAACAACTCAAAGGGGGCAATTTAAGTTGGCAAAAGGGGGCTGTTTAATCAGTATTTACACATTACCTTTACATTAATTCAAAAAGTGAAAAAAAACATAGAAGAAATATCGAAAGAAAAAATAGTTGTTCTTGATGGGGCGATGGGAACGATGATACAGAAGTGTAATCTGAATGAGTCGGATTTCAGGGGCGAACGGTTTAAAGACCATCTCGTTGCTCTTAAAGGCAATAACGATATTTTATCTATTGCTAAGCCACAGATTATCAAAAATATTCATCTCGCTTATCTTGAAGCCGGCGCCGATATTATAACCACAAACACGTTAAATGCAAACGCCGTATCTATGGCAGATTATGGTATGGTTAACGAGGTTTACGAGATGAATTTTGCATCGGCACGATTGGCGGTTGAGGCTGTGGCTGAGTTTGATAAGGGTAGTAAATCGGGAAGCAGGTTTGTTGCCGGCTCAATCGGACCTACCTCGCGCACCGCCTCAATGTCGGCAGATGTAGATGACCCCGGAGCGCGGGCGGTTACTTTCGACCAACTCGTTGCCGCTTACTTCGAGCAAGTTAAAGGATTAATTGACGGAGGAGTTGATATTCTGTTGGTTGAGACGATTTTCGACACGCTGAACTGTAAAGCCGCCCTGTTTGCCATTGAGTCGATTTTTGAAGAAAAAGGCGTTAAAATTCCCGTAATGGCTTCCGCTACCATAGCCGATGTGAGCGGCAGAACGCTTACAGGTCAAACACTTGAAGCCTTTTTAACCTCCATTTCTCATTTCCCTCTTTTTAGCGTTGGCTTAAATTGCGCTTTCGGAGCCAAACAGTTAAGACCTTTTATTAGAGAACTTTCGGCAATTTCGAAATTTAATGTTTCGATTCACCCGAATGCAGGTCTTCCGAATCAGTTTGGCGAATATGACCAAACGGCTGAGCAGATGGCAGATGTTGTTGAGGAATTTATGAGTGCCGGATTGGTAAATATTGTTGGTGGTTGTTGCGGCACAACTCCCACGCATATAAAGAAAATTGCCGATAAGTCTAAAAAACATAATCCTCGCAAAATTCCTGAATTAAAGAGAGATACGTTTTTAAGCGGATTGGAAGTTCTTAAAATAATTCCCGAAACCAATTTTGTAAATATCGGCGAACGGACTAACGTTTCGGGCTCAAAAATGTTTGCGCGGCTGATACGGGACGAAAAATATGACGAAGCCCTTGCGGTAGCGCGAAATCAGGTCGAGGGAGGAGCGCAGATTATCGATATTTGTATGGACGAGGCGATGCTCGACTCGGAAAAAGCGATGGTAAAATTTGTGAATCTTGTGATGTCCGAGCCCGATATTGCAAAACTGCCGTTGATGATTGATTCGTCGAGGTGGGAAACCATTGAAGCGGCGTTGAAATGTATTCAGGGTAAGTCGGTTGTAAATTCAATAAGCCTCAAAGAAGGCGAAGAAATATTTTTGGAACGTGCCCGCAAAATAAGAAAATATGGTGCGGCGGCGGTTGTTATGCTGTTTGACGAAACAGGGCAGGCTGATACTTTTGAACGAAAAATTGAGATTGCCCAAAGGTCGTACAAAACGCTCATCGAAAAGGCGAACTTTCCGCCGGAAGATATAATTTTCGACCCAAATGTTTTGGCGATTGCCACAGGAATTGAGGAGCATAATAACTATGCTGTTGATTTTCTGCGTACTGCGAAATGGATAAAGGAAAATCTTGCGGGAGTAAAAATCAGTGGCGGCATTAGCAACCTGTCGTTTTCTTTCAGAGGAAACGACAAAATTCGCGAGGCGATGCACTCGGCGTTCCTCTTTCACGCCATTAAAAACGGTCTTGATATGGGGATTGTAAATCCGGGAATGTTGCAGGTTTACAGCGAAATAGACCCTCAAATGCTTCAACTTGTTGAAGATGTTATTTTCAATAAAAATCCCGATAGCGCCGACAGACTTGTGAAATATGCCGAAGGGATAAAAGGCAATATTCGCAAAGAAGAAAAAGAGGGCGAATGGCGTTTGCTTCCTGTGGTTGAGCGACTTAAACATTCGCTTGTTAAAGGCATTGACGAATATATAGACCAAGATGTAGAGGAAGCGTTACCGCTGTTTGCCAAATCGTTAGACCTGATTGAAGGTCCTCTAATGGGCGGTATGAACGAAGTTGGCGACCTTTTCGGAGCGGGAAAAATGTTTCTTCCGCAAGTTGTGAGAAGTGCAAGGGTAATGAAAAAAGCCGTAACAAAACTCACGGCATCTATTGAAAACGAGAATGTTGCGGCAGGAAAAAAGTCTGCCGGAAAAATGCTCCTTGCAACCGTTAAGGGCGATGTTCACGACATCGGAAAAAACATTGTCGGGTTGGTTTTATCGTGCAATAATTACGAGATTGTTGACCTTGGCGTGATGGTTCCTGCCGATAAAATTCTTGATGCCGCCATTGCCGAAAACGCCGATGTAATCGGTTTGAGCGGACTGATAACGCCTTCGCTTGAAGAGATGGTTCACGTGGCTTCGGAAATGGAAAGGCGAAAAATGAAAACGCCGTTGCTTATCGGTGGAGCCACAACATCGGAGGTGCACGCTGCCGTTAAGGTGGCTTCGGCGTATTCGAACGCCGTAATTCACGTTAAAGATGCTTCGAAAGCCGCCGGCGTTTTGTCTTCGTTGGTTCGCAGCGATAACAGCGCTTTCGTTGCAGAGATGAAAGAAAAATATGACAAGTTGCGCGAAACGCATAATTTGAAAAATAACAGTCGTGCGCTCATTTCGCTGACCGAAGCACGAGGCAACAGGTTTAAAACGGATTGGGAAAATTACACTCCGCCTGCGCCTGCCAAGCAGGGACTTCATATATTGAAAAATATTGATATCAAAGAGGTTGCTGAATTTATTGACTGGACTTCATTTTTCTATGCGTGGAAACTTACAGGCAAATATCCGACTATTTTCAACGATACTCTAAAAGGCGAAGAGGCAAAAAAACTTTTCGGCGATGCGCAGGAGTGTTTGCGCACGATAGTTGATAAAAAATTGATTGAATTAAAGACGGTATTCGGGCTGTATCCGGCAGTAACAGTGGGCGATAGCGTCAAGGTATTTTCAAATTCGGATAAAAATAAGCAAATATCGGAATTTACATTTTTAAGAAATCAGGAACAAAAAACGCAGGGAGTTCCCAATATGTCGTTGTCCGATTTTATCGCTCCCGAATCGTCAAGGATTGACGATTATATCGGGGCTTTTGCAGTAACGGCAACGCTTGTCGATGTAGCGAAAGATGATGATTATCAGACAATAATGTTGAGAATAATAAGCGACCGCCTTGCCGAAGCCGCTACCGAATGGTTACATTTTAAGGTGAGAACGGAATATTGGGTTTGTTCCAAAGGCATACGACCGGCTCCGGGTTATGCCGCTTGTCCCGACCATAGCGAGAAACGTGTTATATTCGACCTGCTTGAAGCCGAAAAAAACATTGAAGCGGCTCTAACCGAGAACTTTGCAATAATACCACCTTCCGCCGTATGCGGATATTTTTTCTCGCACCCAAATTCTTCATATTTTAATCTTGGAAAAATTGACGGCGAACAGTTTGCAGATTACGCAAAAAGAAAGAACTTTACGCTCGAAGAAGCAAAAAAATGGCTTGCTCCAAACCTTTGAAAAAATATTGAAATGACTGTAATAGAAACGATTAACAACTCAAAGAAACCGCTTTTTACGTTTGAACTGCTTCCGCCGCTGAAGGGGCACAGTATTGAGCGCACATATTCGGCTATCGACAGGCTTGTGGAATTTGAACCGGCGTATATAAATTTCACGTCTCACCGCAACGAAACCGTTTACAGAGAGAGACTTGACGGATTGGTTGAGAAAAAAACCATCAGGCTTCGACCCGGCACAATTGCACTTGCCGCCGCCGTTAAATACAAGTACAACATAACGGTTGTGCCGCATCTGTTGTGCGGAGGGTTCACAAAAGATGAAACTGAAAATGTGTTGATTGAAATGAAGTTTCTCGGAATTGACGATGTGCTTGCTCTGCGAGGCGACCCGCAAAAAGGTATGAGGTCGTTTGTTCCCGAAAAAAACGGACACGCCAATACCGTTGATTTGGTTAATCAAATAACGGATATGAACAAGGGCAAATATCTTGAAGATAATCTTGCAAATGCAACTCCTACAAACTTTTGCGTTGGAGTGGCAGGGTATCCCGAAAAACATTTTGAGGCTCCGAATTTAAAAATTGACCTCGAAAATCTGAAGAAAAAAGTAGATGCCGGCGCAAGTTATATTGTTACTCAAATGTTTTTTGACAACGATAAATTCAGTTTGTTTGTAGATGAATGCCGAAAGACGGGTATAACGGTTCCGATAATTCCGGGAATAAAACCGATTTCTGCTGTTTCCGACATAAAACTGCTGCCTCAAACTTTCCACATCGACCTTCCCGATGAACTGTTCAATGCCGTTGCAAAATGCAAAACAGACGAAGAGGCTCGCGAAGTGGGAATTGAATGGGCTGCAATGCAATCGAAAGAGTTGTTAAAAACAGGTGTTCCGGGCATACATTATTATACCTTAGGACGTTCGGATAATATTGCAAGGATAGTAAAGGCGGCGTTTTGACTTTCTATCATTTTTATGTCAAACTCACACAATATCTTATCGGCTACCGTTTTCATTAAATATAATTATTTCGTGCTCAGCAGGGGTTAGACTCGAAAGCGTAAGCAAGGCAAGCGAGGGCGCCATGCGCGTCTTCAGGTCGGTGTCCATCGGTCGTTTATTCATTTTGGGTTGAATAAGCAGAATTTTCATATTCAACTCCTGCGGCACAGTAATACATATACCAAATTGGCAAAAACGACAGTAGTCCAATGGATTATTATTAATAGCGTGGTTTTCTCAATGATGTTTGAAGGATCATTTAATATCAAAAGAACAAATATCGCTATAGCCAGCAGGGTCAGGGCAATAGCCGCGACAAGGCAATCCTTCAGAATCGAAGTGTGGTATTCGTCATAAGATCGACGACGTGAAATGAGAAGGAAAACAATAAGTATGGTCACAGCAATCATGGCCCAGGCAATATAATAGTGATGCCCGGCAGAAAGAAAATCGCTCAATGCCGGCCAAAAAGAAGCGTCATCCTTGAAGTAGAGACTGCTGTCGGCCCCGGGTTTTTTCAGCGTCACAAAGAAAACCCATGAATAAAAAGCTGAAAAAACACCGATGAGAACCGCATTTGCTACCGGAGATCTTAATAATCGTTTCATTTTCTGTCTTCCTCCTTAAAAATGAAAAGGGATTCTATAGATACGCCAAACAATTTCGCCAAATCATATGCGAGCCAAATGGACGGATCAAATTTTCCTGTTTCAATAGCGTTGATTGCCTGTCGTGAGACAAGCACCCGCTCCCCCAACTCTTTTTGAGTGAGGCCGAGTTCCTCCCTGTATGTTTTGACCCGATTGCGCATATGCTTACCTCCAGCGTCGTGTAAGGTTTACCTTACTTGTGTTTAACAAAAAACAATATCAATGTCAAGTGAACCTGACATCACAGAAAATACACAAACCCGGCGTCAAGGGCATTTCGACTCAAGCGATTGTATTCAAAAGGCTTTGTTTCATGCCTATCTTCATGTATAGTCTGATTTATGGAACAAAAAATTGAAAAACAAAGAGAGCATGAAGATCTGATCGCAAAGCTGAATGCGCCGCTCAGGGAAGAGCGCCTTGGCGCGCTCGCGGAACTGTGTATGCTGGCGGACAAAGGGGAGCTCGAGGTCCCGGCGCCGGACGGAAATGTCAACAACCATATTCACACCACGTTTTCGTTTTCACCATATTCCCCGGCCAAAGCCGTCTATATGGCGCGTATGTCAAAGCTGTCAGCGGCGGGGATCATGGACCACGACAGCGTCGGCGGGGGCGCCGCGGGCCCCGCCGCCCGCCGACGGGAGGTTTACCGTTTTAATTACCAGCCGCTTGATCTGATCCGGACTGACCAATTCCTCATGGGTCATGATCTGATATTCACGCGTACCCCGCCGTAAATTGCCTCC
>Ga0082212_10013309_pt1 | contig 10298 bp, 10 predicted proteins | sample TergutNt197P3_FD_71548 | JGI IMG/M metagenome (GOLD analysis project Ga0082212, IMG submission 71548) | Neocapritermes taracua P3 segment gut microbial communities from Petit-Saut dam, French Guiana - Nt197 P3 | ecosystem: Host-associated > Arthropoda: Insects > Digestive system > Gut ...
AAAAATCCCCAAAATGCGATTTGAAAACGATTTTATCCTGTAAAACAAGGGATTTCCGCGATTTGATGCGTCAGCCCTGCTCCGTAACGGGCGCACCACGGCACCGGAGTATCAGGAGGTCGATGCCGTCGAAATTGACGTGGTCAAGACAACCCTGCCGTTCATGTCGGAGACGATAGCCGCTATGACGATGGTTCATTTACTTTGCTCCATGCGAAGCCAAGATGTCGTTAATTTACGAGTCTGCGATATCGAAATGAATGACCCTGATTACCTCGGTATTTGGTTTTATGAACCTCACACGCACAAGACCAAAAAGCGGGGCAAGCGGTTGCTGAAAGTCATCCCGCCGGAGGCACAGGAAATCCTGAAACCCTTCATAGAGGCGAAGCGGGATCATTCCAATGCCTATGTATTTTCCCCTCGTGACGTGGTAAAAAAGCATCGGGAAGGGTTACGTGAGAACCGTAAGACTCCATTACAGCCTTCGCACATGGCACGGGCGAAGCGGGCAAAAAAGCGAAGACCGAGGCGTGCTCCAGGAGATCAATATACCGCCTCCTCATATAGAGTGGCGGTACAGCGTTCTCAAGAGCGTGCGAGGAAGGCGGGTGTAGACATACCGCACTGGTTCCCGCATCAACTTCGCCACCGTAGCGCAACCGAAACGAGTGATCAATTCGGAATTGAGGCCGCAAGGGACATGGCGGGGCACACCGATTCCAAAATTACGAAACGTTACGCAAAACAAAAAATTGAGCGAATGGTAAAAGTTGCACGTGAGCAATCTCGGATATTTTCGTAAAAGTCCCGAAGCGTCCTCTTGACAACACAAACGCAACGGTTACAATGGATGACCTATTGAAAGTGTTGCCGTCATGAGGGTTCATGATTGCAACCTAGACACGCCGTTGTGTCTATTCGGCAGAATTGCCAACTGGGAGCCGACAAGGATTGGCTGGTTCCCTCTTCCTAACCCGACGTGCTGTGCCAGCGGCATTACGCTGGGGGTGCGTTTGTCTTATAGTCCGTAAGAATACGGGGAAGGGAGGTTATCATGGATGAGAAAATTCAAAACTGTGTGTATCTTTTCGACAGACGTGAGAGACTCGTGCAACTTTTTAGGGCGCACAAATCATTTCCTTACGATGTTAGTCCGGGAACAGTCCAAAGGTATTTTCGTCGAGGCATTAGCACCCCGCACGGTCATTTCAAATTAGAAACTGCCGTGAGTGGGGGCAAGCGTTTTACGAGTGAGGAGGCAATTGCCCGTTTTCTTCGGGTGCAGCAGGGGCAAAATGCCGAGGACAAACAATCGGCAGTTCCCCCTGTTGGTAAAGGGATGACAGAGAATGAACGCCAGCGAGAAATGAAACGTTTGGGTCTGCGTCCGCAACAGGCGAACCGAAAGGAGGTTGACAATGGGTAAGAGTAAAGCGAATGTTGCAGGTGCGCACTGTGCGCACCTCAACCCAGTCCCGGAAGAACAGGAAATACCGTTGATGCAAATCAACCTGACAAACGAATTCCATTTTCGTTTATTGGACGACGAGAACACCATCAAGGACTATATGGAGATTTACAGGCAATACCTCGATGACCGTGAGAAAGATGCGGGGGCAGTCTATCCTTTGGGGGCAATCCATGTGCTACGTGAAAAAGATGTGATGATACTCAAGAATGGCGTGGTACTCCGTGATGATTTTATGTACTTCGTTGTTGCTGGTCGGCACCGTTTTCTGGCTGCTCAAAGAGCGGGCTTGAAAACAATGCCGTGCATTGTCCACTCTGACCGTTTGGAAGCCATAACAATAGGTCTCGGGAGCAACAAACACGGGTTGCCGCTTAATCGTGGCGATAAGAAGCGGTGCATCGAAATTGCAGTTAAAGAATTTCCAAAATGGTCGAACCGTAGGATTGCAGACCAAATTGGCTGTAGTGAAGCACATGTCAGGCGCATTGTCAACGTATGTGAGTTGCGCACCGATACGCACGTGGAAGGAAAAGACGGCAAGTCATATCCTAATCAAAAGGTATCGATCAAACCGATTCTGGTAGATGATTCGGCAAATCGAACAGATGTCCCGGTTGACCGTATCCTTGACGAACTAAAGGCCGCATTGGAATTGCCTCAAGAAAAACACCAACGGACGAAGGCTCTTATCAAAATTGTCGAAACGATACTGTTGGATAGTTTTACGGGTGATAGTTATGCTGTTATCAGGTATCGCCTGAAATTTATGAAAATACTTGCTCTGATGGTAGAAGGGTTTTGGACTACTCCTCGCAACTCCTTTCGTAACGGATGGCATAAAACATAGTCCATGACGAGGGTGGTGTGGTTGTCAGACCACCCTGCCCTTACTGTTATAGAGCATCACGCACAACTCGACCCATCCTAACATTGTAGAATTACAGTAACAACAAGAATTATATGAGCAAGAAGACAAACAACCGAGCCATAGAAGCCAATCGGCATACACAGTCAACAAATCAGTCCACTTTGTCCGAGGACAAGGGTGAGCAACTCATATATCAAAAGAAGTCACGACAGAACTCTGCCCTCGGATGGGAACACCGTCCAAGTTTTACCCATTCGCTACAATCGTATGAACTCTCCGCAAAAAAGCAATTCATTCTACTGATGCGTAATCTGATAGAGACAAAGCAATATCCGCAGTACCATGTCATTATCAATTTTTACAAGCGCATGCCGATTAAGGTTTTTTTAGAAAAGAGAAAAAAAGCACATGGCTACTTGACAAGATTGAAGGTACGTGGATACTATGTCCATGAGCCTACAGAGTCGAGAAACTGGTTGCATCTTCACATGCTGACAATCTATAATGGTAGCCGTAGTGATTTGAAAAAGTGCATAAAATATGCTTGGATGACGACAGGGTTGACGTATGGTAAAGATTTTCGGGTTAAGGTTTTTCCTGTTGGTGCGACGGACAAGGATTACCAACGTACTTGCTGTTATATTTTGAAGTACAGTGGCAAACGTAAAACGAATCGCTTTACCCCTAAACTATTTATCAAGAATTTAGGTCTCCGAAAAACAGGTTCGTTTGGAGGTTGGTTTGCGAAGCCCAAGAAAACGATTCGGAACGAGTACCGTGAAGAATTGAGGTTAAAACGTGAGCAACAAGCCGGGCAGAGCAAACCAAATCAATTGGTTGTAGAAGAATTATTCACCCTTTCTGCGACCCAATCACAGCAAGCAATGAAAGCCCATGATTTTTGGGAGTCCGCAAAGATGAACAGCGACATTCCAAAGATGAAGCAGGTAGAGGTTGCCAAGCGGTTTAATGTGGGAATAACGATGGTACGGCATGCCGGTAGGGTCAAGAAGTCAGCGTCCGAAAAAGTGCAGAGGGCGGTGCGTGAGGGTACGCTATGCTTGCGCAAAGTCGTCGATGTTATCGAAGAAGTGGCAGAGAAAACTGGTATTCTGGTTGCAAAAAACACAACAGAGTCGGACAAGCAAAAAGCATTTGAGGAACAAGAGCGAATACTTTACGAGGATCCCGAAGAGCAAAAACGGCGACGTAATATCGCCAAGATTCAAAAAACCTTCACACGGCTCCCCGAACTTTTCAACGAGTGCGACGAGATGCTCGCTCAACACGATCAAGAGGCATTGCTTTACACAATGCTGGGTATGCAGATTGAGAAGGTCAAGCAGGCAGAGGCGAGGTTACGGTGTGATGACATATCCGATGTATCGGATGTCAAGAAAATTATTGCGGATTTGGCGTGGGACAAACTTCAAATCCCACCAAAGGTCGAAGACATCGGACAAGTGGGTAAACGAGAATTACTCGAATTCCTGAAACAGCAATTTATCGGCGATTGCGAAACATGTCTCAACATGATGGGCGGGTGGACAAGGGCATTGAAGACGGCTGGTGAGGAAGCGACGCAAACGTTGTCGGCAGAGTTGTGATGACTCCGTCGTTGTTCAAGTCGATATTTGCCTCCGCAGGATGACTTAACGATGAAAAAACAAAATGATAGGACATGAAGAAATCGGGCAGGTTATTTTCTGCTCCCTCGCTCTGCCCCGGCGGAATGGACGGGGACGACATATGCGGAGAATTCGGTCTTCGCTTTGCGCAGAAATGGGGGCATTGACTCAATTCGGCGCACTGCTTGTCCGAAACCGCCTGTGTTGCCCCACACGAGGCTCCCAGCGACGGTGGCGACCCATTTTGTATTTATCGGTAAGAACGCCACACGACGCAACACGAGCGATTCTGGGGCATTGAGTTTGCCGTAACCCCTTTGTTTACAACTATTTGAAAAAACTAAATATCTGGCAGATGTGCCTTTTTAAGTTCAGGACGAAACGAGTCAAGAGTCTTCGCCAACGTCGAAAAGCCCTCAAGGTTGCCCCAGTATGGCGTTGTTATCGCTCAATGGGATAAAAGCCGATGAACCACGCTCAATCGCAACATGGGGGCAGTGTGAGCGAACACGGGGGAGAACCGGCGGTAGCGGTCATGCACGGGGCTTGAGCGGGGTAGGTTTTCTGAAAAACCCTCCGCCCCCTGTTTTTTTGTCTTCAAACATGGTAAACTGGACTCACAATTAGAAATCCCGCTCTGGTTGTGTACTGGGCGGATTGAATTTTAGAGTTCGTCAGCATTCGATAGTCGCCGAAAGGCGAGTTGGTTGTTTTCACGTTCCAAACGGCTTGCCGTGTGAAGATTTATCAAATGATAGAATGTGCAGCGATACTCCCGAAAGGGGAGTGCGCCGTGTTTTATCAATGGGGAATCTTCAGCAATAGGCGTTGATATTCCTATCGCACCGTATTGGAACACGGGAAGAGAACCTATCTATCGAACGGTCGCTCCCGTTCTTGAGCGATCTTGTTGCCGGGCTTGGCAAAATAAACCTCCAACATCGATAGAAAAATGCCAGCACCAGTTAACAAACTGTCCGTCATGTCTTCCTTGAATTGTTTTGCTGTTCTTTGTCTCGTTATTACCCTTACTTTAGCACCAGCATCGGCAGTGCTTGCCCAGATGGGTGGACTTTCCGAATGGGGAGGTATTGAAAATATAGAAGAAGCCGTGAAACCCATCGCCGAGGCAATAGATAACAAAGTTGATGTCAAACCAGAAAGGTCATCAGTACCCTCATTCGGGGCAGGTGTTTTAATTGTGGTCGGGTTGATTGCCGTCGGCGCAGGAATTGGTATCGCATTCCGAAAATAAACTTTTCGACGACAAACGCAAACCGGTACGATGTTAACTAACTAAAAATTTTACCCCAACCAAAAACGGAACGATGCCCAACTATTTTTACCTTGACGTAAACGGACAGAAACAGGGACCCGTCAATGACCAGCAACTTCAAGCACTAGCAACACGGGGGATCATCACTCCAGACACGCCTCTGGCAACGGATACCGGGCACGAAGGCAAAGCAGGACAGATTCCCGGTCTGAAGTTCAATGCCGTAGCGACATCCCCCTTTGCTCAAACGTCCCAAACAACACGGCAAATTGGTAGGGCGTACTCAAAAGCGGACGATATTGTTTTGTTCGATTTTACATTCCGGGATGTGAGATTACCCAAAGCCATCCGACGGGTTTGCTTTGCTATGAATTTGTGTGCTTGGATTTTTGGAGTTCTACTTGGGCTTTGGTGTACGGGGACACTGCTTGGAGATACGGCAAGTCCGGGACACGCCTTCAATATTTTTTTCATTGTTGTCATTCCCATTTGGTTCGTAATCCTTCTTTTTATCTTTTTGGTTCGCATTTTTTGCGAATGGCAAATCGTCATGATGGATTGGATCATTGCAACTAAAAACTATGTCGAAAATACGAGAGAACAGAAAAAATGAGTCACATTGTGTAAAAGCGGCATTCATAATTCCTCAAACAAAATAGAAACGAAAATGTCAACTTGGTACTATTACGATGAAGAGGGCGACAAGATCGCCGTTACTGGTGGGCAACTCAAAGGGCTCGCCAAAGCAGGACGAATTACACCGGAGACTATCATCGAGACCGAAGATGGTAAATTCGCATCGGCAAGAAACGTGAAGGGCTTGACCTTCGCAACGTCCGAAGTGGAGTCCTGTGGATTGTTGCAACCGGCGGTGTCACCCGAACCGAGTCCATTCACCGCCTCCATGCCAGTAGCAACAAAACCGGCAGCAGAAAACCCGTTCACTGCCACTATGCCGACAGCAAGCCGGGCAGTACCGCAAAGTGTATCCGTGCCAGTTGTCGAAGAGGACGAATACCATAACTCCCGTAGCCCCATCCGTATTTTCGTAGGAGTCGGTATCTTGCTCTTCGGGCTTGTGTTGATTGGGATTGGTATATCAAAGTTGGGCGGTGGAGGTGGCTCCGGTAAATTAGACCAGTTAAAGTATGCATTACGATTTGATGGCGAATTTATGGATGCCGTGAAACAGAATGACTCAACGAAAATGTATTCAGCAATGACGAATTTTTTCTCTATGAAGTTTCCGGGACATTCTCCCGAATTCAAAGCCATACACGAAAGACATGTGGATGCAATGATGACTTGCTTTAGTGCTTACGAGACGAACAGGACAGAGCGCAGTACCATTACCAAGGCGATGTATGAATCAGCGGTACAGAAATATATCGACAGTTCAAGAAGTTTCATGGCAGCAATCGACGAAGAGAGGAAACGGGCACAAGGTGGCGGTACTACTGCGGGAACTGCACCGCAGAGTGGTGGGGGCAACCTTCCACCGATGAGTCCCCCACCGCAGATGATGCCATTTATGCCAAGCGGTGGCATGATGGCTCCCATGATGCCACCACCAAGTGGTGGGTTGGATCCGGCTGTCAGAAGGGCAATCGAAAAGGAGATTGATGCACAATATGATAGAAAGCGGTGAGGTATAGAACGTAGGGATGTAAGAGTCCACCGTAAGACCAAAAAACTTACCACAGCCACCAGTTTGAAGAACTGGTGGCTTTTATTGCTACACGCCGTTGTTCGCAATCGCTGTTGATTGCGGCGGCGTGGAGAACCTTAACCGAGGAGAACACAATGAGCGAGATCGTTTATGTTTTTACAAATTCTGCCATGCCGAATTATGTAAAAATTGGCAAAACTACAAAGGACAACGTTGAAGAACGACTCAAAGTCTTGTCCAACCCTTCGGGTGTCCCAGCACCGTTTGAGTGTCCGTATGCGGCAGTGGTGTCCGACGCAAAAAAGGTTGAAAAGGCTCTTCATGAAGCCTTCGCTGACTACCGACCTAATCCCCGACGTGAATTTTTCACGGTTTCGCCGGGCAAGATCATTGCTCTGCTAAAATTGAATGCAATTGCCGATGCCACCCCAGCAACGCAAAGAATACTTGAGGAAATTACAGCCCCAGAAGACAGATCGGCTCAAGTACGAGTTACTGAAATAGGCGAACGCCGCAGTTGGTTGAAATTCAGCAAAATTGGCATACGACGAGGAGCGAAACTGGTGTTCACAAGGGATGCAAGAAAAAAATGCACAGTCGTTGACGACAGAAAAGTCAGGTACAAAAGAGAGACTTTGGCTCTCTCGGCTCTCGCAACAAAACTTTTGTACGGATACACTTCACCGATACGAGTGCAGGGAGCATTATATTTTACGTATGACGACGAATTGCTGACCGACCGCCGTGATAGGTTGGATAGCGAACGGGAGCCATAAAAACCTTGAGGAGGTTCCAGTTGAAGTGGGTGCCCGTTGCTTTGTAGACCGTTTGGGCGGCGCAAGAGGGTGGTTTCAAAAATGTCCTATTGCGCTCCACCGTTTTGGTCTATTGGGAGTGATGCGTCTATTGGGGCTAATTGTATTCCAAATCCGATGTGATAAAATGACCATGCATGGTAGTGAAAGCCAAGTCGTCAACACGGAAGAAGGAGCCGAAGAAGCAGGGCAACATTTACGATGCCTTTGCCAAGCAGATGCTCTGTCGGTTGTTCCTGTTTGTCGATTTTTTACAAAACTATGCCGATAAGAAATTCGTCAGTGAAATCAATTTGAAAAAAATTGTACTGGCACCGACGCACTATTTTAGCAAAGACGGCAAAGAACAGATTTTAGATTTGGTATTTCGTTGTCCGCTGAAAAACGGCAAAGGCAGTTTAATGGCGGTGGTCATTTTCGAACACCAGAGCGGCAGCCTGAAAAGGATACCACAAAAACTGCTACGGTATGTCAGTGCGATTTGGGATGCCGAGATGAAAGACGGCGAACCTCTATCGGCACCATATTTTATCGTCCTCCGCACGGGTAAGGAGCCGCACCGGGGCAGATTGCCCAAGGTTTCGGATTTGTTGCCGAAGGGACGTGACGGCAAGCCGTTGGGCAAAACGGTTGAAGTCGAGTACGACATTGTGGATTTGCCAGCATGGGATTTTGACAAATTGGTCGGTGGCCCCGAATTGAGGTTGGTTTTGGGCATGCTACTAAAGATGGCGGGAGGGAAGATTGACGACCTTCCGGTGGCATTGCGTCCGCTGATGGAGATGACCGACCCGCTACGGCGAATTGATTGGGGGAGGGACTTGATGCCGTTTGTGGCGAAGGTATTTGCGGCCAACGACCGTCGATTTGACGAGGCGCAGATGGACGAGGTATTAAAACCGATATTCACGGTAAAGGAGAGAGCAATGATAAAGACCATTTTTGAAGAACGAGAAGAAGTTGCCGAAGCACGAGGTGAAGTCAAAGCAGGTAGAAACTTGGTTTTGAAAGCCCTTCGTACAAAATTTAAGAAGGTGCCGAAGCGGATTGAGGAGGGGGTACTAGCGAAATCAGACCCGATTGTGTTGGAGTCCCTGCTGGAACATGTTTTTCACAGCGACACGCTGGACGAGTTTGCTACGGTGTTGTGATGGCGGAATGTTCTTCCGTTTGCAGTCTCCCTCTGAACCGACGTGATTTTGCCCGTCCAGTTTCTCCCGCTGGGCGCATCGGACATATGTCCGATAATGTCCGATGCTATGTCCGATGGATGTCCGATAACCCCGATAAAACAAGAGTCCGAAAGATTCTGTTTGATATGGGTTGACAAAGCCGCTGTTTCGTGGTAATATGGCGGAAAACAAGGCATTTTTGTAGGATGTAAGGCTAAACCACCCCGCCCTGTCGATCCGGTGGTTGGGGGTTCGAGTCCCCTCGTCCTCGATAGGCTTTGAGCCTTGAAATACAACGGTTTGCGATAAAATCAGTTTTTCGTTTTTGGTAGCGGGAAATCGCAAAAACGCACTGAAGTGCGGTTTTAAGCGGTTACTTGACTTGGGACGTTCGCTTTGGACACCCTTACCCTACCAAAAGACTATGCCGAAAAGACCTGAAAACAGTTTACCCACCCCCAGAAAAGTAAACGGTAGCCTGCTTGCCGTCTACGTTGACAGGAAGCGTATCGTGTTTGGGAATTATAACGACCCCGCCGCTTGGAAGAAGTTTTCTGATTTCTGCGAACAGCGAAAAAAGGGGGAGAGCGAACCACCCGCCCCTGAAGTCCCTTCTGTGGGAGGGCTTCCGCCGAAAAGGAGATTCTGTACCCCAGACGGCAATCCTCCAAACGGTGGCAACACCGCTCTGATTGCCGAACTTGTTACGCAGTTTCTCGATTTTGCTCAAAAGACGAAACAATCGGGCGATTTCTGCAACTATAAAACCGCTGGTCAAGCGTTGTGGCAGTACAAAACTCTGACCAATGCGGAGTTCGATGCCTTCCTACTTTTGCAGGTGCAGGATGGATTCGTCAAAGCCGGTTACGCCCGAAAACATTGTAACAAACTGGTCAATTTTTGCGTTCACATTTTCAGATGGGGTGAAGTCCGCCGACTTGCCCCGCCGGGCAAAAGCCGGGAATTGCAAGCAATCGAACCGTTGCGGAGCGGAGAGGCACGAGAAACCGAAGACCGGATGCCTGTAAATGACAATGTGGTCAAACGAACCTTACCACATCTCTTGCCGGTCTACCGGGCGTTTGTCCAAATTTTGCGGTCAACGGGCGCAAGACCGAGCGAAATTTGCCGAATGAGGATATCGGATAGCGACCCCAAAATGGTTCGGCGGGTCTATGATCATTCGCAGGAGCGGCGAATCATCAAATTGAAACAGATGGAAGGCGGACGAGAGCAAGATGAAGACGAGGAGCGGGTGACGAGTTAACCAGTAACCTGTAATTGACAATTCTTCAGTGTTGCGGTTGCTACAGGTTGGAATTCACATTTTTGTAACTATTCAGCCGTTTGTGTTGTTTTTGGCAGTTTTGGTAGTTTTTTCGTAGTGATGTATTGC
>Ga0082212_10013310_pt1 | contig 10298 bp, 12 predicted proteins | sample TergutNt197P3_FD_71548 | JGI IMG/M metagenome (GOLD analysis project Ga0082212, IMG submission 71548) | Neocapritermes taracua P3 segment gut microbial communities from Petit-Saut dam, French Guiana - Nt197 P3 | ecosystem: Host-associated > Arthropoda: Insects > Digestive system > Gut ...
AACCTCCGAAAACCCCGAAATCAAGGCTTGCGACCGAGACAAAAGCGGAGTTTACATTAGGTAAATGAGCATTTTGTCGAGGGAGCGTAACGCAGAGTTCGGGGTTTTCGGAGGTTGCCTATTCCTGCGCTAAATCCTTACGAATAACTTTAAGATCCTGTGCGGGATTTTCCAGAAGCACCAGGCGATTGTTTTTATCCACAAAAAGCGTCGCGGTATTGATATCGGCGGACTCTATCCGGAATCTGCTTACCTCGACAATTTTTCCATCATTTTCGTCGAAGCGTAATTTTTCATCGCCAAGCAGGGTCACTTTCAGAGGAATGTCGTTGCCGATCACCGGAATGAAATTGCTGAATACCTGCGTCCCTTTCTTTTTCCGGTCGTAGCGGCGAACAAGATATTCGTACTGGTAATATACATTGAAATCGACAATCACCATGTTTTGCGTGAATGGTGCCTTGACCTCGGCAGACTGTCCGTTTCGGGTTAAAACGCGCGTAATCTGGTTGTCTTTGACGGCAACGTCATAAGAATCGCCTGAATTGCCCTTCTGCCCGGTTTTGTACCAGCAGATGTAGGATTGCAGATTTTTCGCCCCTCTTGAAAAAACCATTTTTGTGGAAAAAGCCATGCGGTTCTTTGTCTGTCCGTCGTTTATAAGCAGTTCGTGTTCGGACGTGAAAATAACGGCGCCTGATTTGTCTTTTTCTTCCGTCACCGTCTCCGTTCCGGCGGTTTCGTTGTCGATTATAATCACATACGTCTGAGTATACGGATCATCGGCGGCAGACAGTGACAATACGAAAAAAACAAAGAAAAACGCCGCCGTAATTGTTTTAAAAGTTTTTCCGAATTTCATTTTCGTATCCTCACTATTTACCACTGATCACTGATCACTAAAAGTTATTTCCGCGCGCGGGTTCTCCGGATTCAGCCGGGACAGTTCCATAAGGATTTCTTTCGAGCGCTCATCAGCCGCTTTAGGCGTCACAACGCGCACTTCCACAATCTGGCTGCCCTCTGCGCCATTACGTGGAGATGGCGCGCCTTTCCCGCGCAGGCGGAATTTCTGTCCGCTTTGCGTTCCCGGCGGAATTTTGAGGAGTGTTTTTCCATCAATTGAAGGGATTTCAATTTTTGCGCCAAGCGCGGCTTCCATTACCGTTATCGGTACGGAACAGAGAATGTCGTTTCCTTCCCTCTGGAAGAACTCATGCGGGCGCACGGCGATTCGCAGATACAGGTCGCCACGCGGGCCGCCGGAACGCCCGGCATTGCCCTTGCCGGAAACTCTCATGCGGAAACCGTTGGCTGTTCCCGGCGGAACGCGCACGGTGATCGTTTCCTCAACAGGCACGTTGCCGGAACCGCCGCAGGTTTTGCAGCGCGCGCCGGTTTTCCCCGATCCGCCGCATGCGCGGCATGATCCTGAAAAACGCATGAAACCGCGTCCACGGCTCCCAATGCCGGTTCCATTGCATTGCGTACAGGTGCGTTGTTCCACCGCGCGATCCATGCCCGTTCCTCCGCAGGGCGAACAGTCGCCCTGCCGATTCAGGTTGATCCGCGCGGTTAAGCCACGAATGCTCTCCATGAAGGAGATGTTTAATTGATGTTCTATATCATCGCCCTTTGATGGGCCTTTATGACGGCTCTGCCCTGCGCCGCCGCCGAGAATATCTGAAAATATATCCCGAAAACTGCCGCTCTGCCCTGCGCCGCTGAAATCCATTTCGGAAAAATCAAACCCATAGGAAGATCCGCCGGGATGATCCTTTATATTATCCGAATAGAATCCATATTGATCGTAGACCGCGCGTTTCTTTGAATCGCTAAGGACGTCGTTGGCTTCCTGGATTTTCTTGAAGCGTTCTTCCGCAGCTTTATCTCCCGGATTGACATCCGGATGATTCTTTCGCGCCAGTCGCCGATACGCTTTTTTTATTTCAGCGTCATCCGCGCCGCGTGAAACGCCAAGGACCGAATAATAATCTTCCTTCTTTACGGCCATACACTTTGAACCTGGTGGTTAACTGAGGCGGAATATTGGTAGCGGGCGCTGCCCGCTTCCAAGAAAGCACTGTTTTATTACCTGTGCGGGCGAATCGCTGCGTTGCGCGGTGCTCGTAACCTCGACATATTTCTATATATGCCTCGGTTCCTGTGCTCCGTGCGCCTTGCGCTTCATCCCGCGCAGATAATAAATCAGCGCTTTCCCAATATCCCGCCCCCGTTAATCAGCGTATTTTACGAATTTTTATCGACATCGACATATTCCGCGTCGATAACGTCGTCATCCTTCCCGGCGGACGCGTTTCCAGCGTCGGTTGGCGCGCCGTCCTGCGGAGGTTGCTGCCCCGCCGTTTTCTGATACATTATTTCGGCAAGTTTATGCGAAGCCTTCATTAATTCGTCCGCTGAAGCGTTCATTTCGCCGGCATCAGCCGAAGCGTTTTCGAGAACCGTTTTGGCCTTTCCGAGCGCCGCGTCGAGCGCGGAAGCATCGTCCGCCCCGATTTTATCACGGTTTTCAGTAAGCAGCTTTTCCGTGTTATAGATAAGGCTGTCGAGCTTGTTCCGCGCCTCTATAGTTTCACGGTTTTTCTGATCTTCATCCGCGTGCGCCTGTGCGTCCTGGGTCATCTTGTCGATTTCATCCTTGCTCAGGCCGCTCGACGCGGTGATCGTTATATTCTGCTCCTTGCTCGTCGCAAGATCCTTTGCCGAAACATTAACGATTCCGTTGGCGTCTATATCGAAAGTGACTTCAATCTGTGGCACGCCGCGTGGAGCGGCGGGAATGCCAACCAGGTGAAATTTGCCCAGCGTCCGATTGTCGCGCGCCATTGACCGTTCGCCCTGCAAAACATGAATCTCAACGGATGTCTGATTATCAGCCGCCGTGGAGAAAACCTCCGACTTGCGAGTGGGAATCGTCGTGTTGCGCTCTATAAGTTTCGTAGAAACGCCGCCCAGGGTTTCTATACCCAGGGACAGAGGCGTAACATCGAGCAGCAGCAGTTCTTTTACATCGCCCGCCAGCACGCCCGCCTGTACCGCCGCGCCGATTGCCACCACTTCGTCGGGATTCACTCCCTTGTGCGGTTCCTTGCCGAAATATTCCTTCACGAGCTGCTGAACGCGCGGAATGCGCGTAGAACCGCCGACGAGCACAACCTCGTCGATATCTCCCGGCTTCAATCCTGCGTCCGCAATAGCCTGCTTGAGCGGCACGATCGTCCGCTGCAGAACATCCTCTACCATCTGTTCAAATTTTGATCGGCTAAGGCGCAGATTCAGGTGTTTCGGCCCGCTTGCGTCCGCCGTTATGAACGGAAGATTAATTTCGGTTTCCAGAACGGTAGAAAGCTCCATTTTGGCTTTCTCAGCCGCTTCACGGAGGCGCTGCAGCGCCATTTTGTCTTTGGAAAGATCGATTCCCTGATCTTTAAGGAACTCGTCGATAATCCAGTCCATCAGCCGCTGGTCAATATTGTCACCGCCAAGATGAGTATCGCCGTTGGTGGATTTAACCTCGACAACGCCTTCGCCCACTTCAAGAATAGAAATATCGAAGGTGCCGCCGCCGAAATCGTAAACCGCTATTGTCTCATCCTTCTTTTTGTCAAGCCCGTAAGCCAGAGCCGCCGCCGTCGGTTCGTTAACAATACGCACAACTTCCATTCCGGCGATTTTACCGGCATCCTTGGTCGCCTGGCGCTGGCTGTCGTTGAAATAGGCAGGAACGGTAATAACCGCTTTTTCAATCTTTTCACCGAGGTATTCCTCGGCCGCCTGCCGCATTTTCTGCAAAATCATAGCGGAAATTTCCGGCGGCGTATGGTTCTTGTCGCCCATGCGCACCTGCGCGTCGCCGTTCGGCCCCGAAGCCACATTGTAGGGAACCATTTTCATTTCTTCGGCGACCTCGGCCAGCCGTCTTCCCATAAACCGCTTGATTGAAAATATCGTGTTTTCCGGATTTGTAACAGCCTGACGCTTGGCTACCTGCCCAGTGAAACGCTCGCCGTTCTTTCCCATTGCCACAACGGACGGAGTGAGCCTTCCCCCTTCAGGATTTGTAATAACCTTAGGTTCGCCGCCTTCCATTACCGCCACCACGGAGTTGGTTGTTCCCAGATCGATTCCGATTATCTTGCCCATTTCATTCCTCCTTCACTCTTATTCTCATGAAGCAGGCAAAAATCCGAAGGGTTTTTGCCTGCTTCATGGTTTCTAAAATTGATAATAAATTGCCAAAATCGACTAACCACGCTTTTTTGAACAAAGATTTATATAAAATCTGAGCGTGTTCCTGTCAAACAACTCCGCACGGTTTTTTAGGGAGGAGTGGCAGCGGGCTTTGTCCACATTTATTTATGAAGTGCAGGCGAAACGCTTAGTCAAACCTGAAGCCGCCTTGCCAGAGCTTTTCAAGAAAAATCCGCCACGGAAGCACCTCTATATTATTCATCAAGACGCGAGGCTGGTTCTCCAGTGAAACGATACATGCGTTTCCGACAGGCCCATCATCCAGCAGCGTTTGTAATGCGCGCGCGTCGCTTTCATCAATGCGCGCCGACCCTTTTATTTCCAACGCAAGATTCTTGTCGCCCAGAATGAAATCAACTTCACGGCCTGTGGATGTGCGCCAGAATGTAATAGGCATATCAGGATTACGATAGGCCTGGTACGCCTTCAATTCCATAAGGATATATTGTTCGAACGCCTTGCCGAATTCCCTGCTGCCCGACTGTGGTTTGCGCCGGGCAAGATAATTCGTTACTCCCACATCGAAAAGATAAAACTTTTCAGTGGAGATCATGCGGCGCGTCTTTGATTTTCTCCAGGGCTGCACTCTGAATCCCAGGTGCGTGTCCTCAAGAATGTCAAAATAAGTTCGCACTACTTTATGCGATACGCCGGTTTCGCTAGCTACGTTTACATAGTTTAAAAGCTCGCTGGATGTCATGGCCGCTACATGGAGGAATTCCCTGAATGCCGGTATGTTCTGCGTCAGCGCTTCCGCGACGATCTCCTCCTTCAAATAATCCGCTATATATGCCCGCAAATCCTCAACCGGTTCCGGCGACAGAAAATGAGGAGGCAGTAATCCGGAGATCAAAATTTTTTCAAGTTCGAAATCGCTGATTTCCGGATAAGCAAGAGGCGTCATAATTCTGCGCCATGCCCGTCCGCCCAGGAGATTAGCGTGTCCGCGCCTGAGTTTACGCGCGCTTGAACCTGTGAGAATAAACGAAAGATTGCGATTTTCGATAAGCCAATGTACCTCATCGAGAAGCGACGGCGCTTTTTGTATTTCGTCGATTATTATTACGCCGCTGTGATTCATGTAGCGTTCACGTAAAAGCGCCGGACGGCTGAGATAATCCGCCAGAACATCGGTTTTAAGCAGATCTATTATTGCGGCGTCGCGATAAACGTGCGAAATCCACCAGGTTTTACCTGTTTTTCGCGGTCCCCATAAAAAAGCCGATTTCCCATGCGGCAAATTGATTTCAAGAAGCCTTTTGATAATTTTCATAGTGAGGGAATTTTATCCGGATATATTTCCCTTGCAAGGGAAATTTCTAATGGCAACCTCAGAAAACCCCGAAATCAAGGCTTGCGACCGAGACAAAAGCGGAGTTTATATATAGGTAAATGAGCATTTTGTCGAGGGAGCGTAACGCAGAGTTCGGGGTTTTCGGAGGTTGCCTTAAGCGTGACTCAACTCTTCCCTTATTACACGGCGTAAGGTTGCTTCTATCTCATCGCCGCGCATGGCGTTATATAACGTCTGATTGATAAGAGTCTGATAGCCGCGTTCCCCAGCCTTTGCTTTGAAAAAAGCTACCACTGCGGAATCAAGCATGATGGAAACACGTTGTTTACCAAGTTTTTCCTGCACGGCGCGCGCGAATTCATCACGGCTGACATCCTTCAATCCAATTCGAAACCGTGGCGGTTTGCGATCAGAGGTAGCTTGAGAGTTCATCGATTTCATCTTTTTCCGCCTTTCGCATTGATATGATGTGGATTTCATCGTCCGTTTCCGTATGGCAAATAGTTACAATCGCCGTCCCCAAAAACCCCGTTGTATTAAACCGTCGCTCGCCGACGTAATCACGAATGTCTTCCACTGTCATTGTAGGACCATTAAAAACCTGTTCTGCATCGGCAAAATCGAAGCCGTGCTTCTTTATATTTTTCGAACTTTTAGTCTCGTTCCAGGTGAACTTCATATTTGTATTATACATATCATAATATGTATGACAAAATAATTTTTTGTATGCAACGAGTGTGGCTTTCGGAACCATCAGCATCCATGATGCGCATTACAAGGTACGCCGGTCGCGCGTCGCTGGCGGCGGATTTTATCGAGCCATTCATCGCGCGATCTATAGGAAAACTCATACGTCACATAACCGGGTTCTATTACGTCAAAAAGTCCGGCTATGGCGGGATCCTCAAAGGGATCATGCTGGTCGATTTTGTTCACATGATCTATAGCCTGACGATACTGCTGCCAGAAACCCTGAATGGCAGGCGGAGCAGGCGAGTTGAGAGTTTGCGTTACGTATTCTCCGGAAAGACTGCGCGTTAAATGCACGCCGCGAATGGTCTTTCGTAAAACGCCCAGTGAACGCACGGACCGAATAAGAAATTCTATCCCTTCCGCTTCAGCGCGAATATCCTGATTCGTATTCAGCAGATGTCCGGTATCAAGCACTATTCCTGTTTTGGCGTAATCGACGCGAGTCAGTGCGTACTCTATCTCTTCCGGTTGAACCGCGCGAAAACTTCCCGGCCACCACAGGTTTTCCAGGAGCAGTTCTCCGTCAAATCCTGAATCAGTCATTGACTCATTAAGAATTTCAGCGCAGAGGTCTATTGTATCTCGCCAGTTCCATGGAAAACGCCAGTGATAAATGTATTCAAACTCACTCTGCGCAAGATGAAAGACGATATATGAAGATCCAAGTTGCTTTGCAAGCGCCAATTGCCTTCGGTAATTCGCCGTAAGGTCTTCCCGCGTCAAACCGCCGTAGAACATGGCAATCGTCGCTTCGTCCCCGAAAATCTCAAGCAATCGCCGATCGTCGCGATGCCAGAAGGGCTGTAAAATCGGGTAAAAACGCAAATGAACGCCAAGCATCAATCCTGCGGGAATGGATTCCCAATCGTAATCACCGACAGGATACAGTTCATAGCCGTCGAATCCTTCAGTTTTAAGAATCCGACGGGCGTTATTCCAGTCATGTTCCAGAATCGCCAGATCGCCCGGATGCGTGCTGATGTTCAGTGTAAATTTCATACTTAAATAGTGCGCCTAGACGCTTATTGGCGCTATTTTAAACCGCCGATTCTTGCGCTCTTTTACATCGCCGCGCACATTAAAAATTCGGGAAATAACGAATTCAAACTCATTGACCAATGTTATCAAATATCTCTCGTTTTGAAAACGGTTCGTACAATCCTACCCTTGATTTTGTTGCTAAAGTTGCACGTAGTTTTGGTAAGGAAATTCGTATCTCACTTAATTGAAAAGTGTAGGAAATCGCTTATTATTCAAAATATACAGACCAATAGCACAAATAATAGCAAAACAACAGAAAGCGTAAATCACCTCGACATGTGTAAAAAGCAGGAATAATATTCGAAAGAATTTTCAGTTACGTTCTTAATTCGGTTATTTTGTTTTCATTTCCGGCTTCATCAATATATTTCCAAAATGTCCACCCGTTTATTGAGGTGATTTCTGTTGCGCCTAAATCCATTCTTACTGCTTTAGCCGCGGTTCACAACAGCATCAATCGTTTTATTGTTTATTCTTATTTTCTTTCCCGGCTTTCCCTTATGGCATCAAGAATATCGTCCATCGTAACATTAGTCTTTATGCCTTTTATACTTTCCAAAGGAGATTTATTCCTTTTTTTATTTTCTTGTATTAAGGCCAATCTAAATTTGCTCCCATCCTTTCGCGCTATTATCACATCTTCTTTTAATGCGGTATTTAATATCGTTGCAAAATTTTGTCTCGCTTCTGAATAATTATAAATTCTCATTTCTTCCACCATCTTTCGCAATTACACAGGGATGTCTATTTTCATATCCAATCCCACGTTTTTCATCGATATGTCAAAAGTTATCAACGGTATTTTTAGTCTGTGTGCCGTTTCCAGATAATATGCATCATAGGCATGAATTCTATATTTACAGGCAATTTTTAATGCTTTTTCAATATCTACCTTGATGTTTCTTATAGGTATTGAAACAAACTTTACATACGCTTCAAAAAGTTCTTCTTCGGTTATTTTTTGCTTCTTCAGCAAATTTATCAGAGCATTTCCAATTTCATATGAAACAATTTCTGGAGATAAGAGTGTTGCGTTTTCTGTCAGGCTGATAATTTTATCCCTGCTTTGCTCATTGAGAATTATTGCAATTATTGCGCTTGCATCTAATAAAATATTCATGAAGTACATTGTACTCCACTAATTCGTTGCATTCAATCTAAAAATTAAATAATGGCGAGGGGCTGCGCATGGCGCGCAATCCGTAAAATTTCATCAGTATCCAGACAGGACGACAGGGCGTCGGCAAGCTGATTTATCAGATCATCGGGAACCGACCGCGCTGTCGCGCTTAACAAACCAAGATGACGGCTTGACAATGCAGGGAGTCCGCCGCGCCTTACCCATCCCAAAAGCGGCAACCCGCAGTTGGCGTTAAGCGCCTCGCGCAAAATAACGACATGGCTGTCTGATCCGCACTGATTCGCCAATACGCCGACGACATTCACCCCGGGTTCGAATTGCGCGTAACCCTGCGCTGTCGCTGCCAGGCTTCGGGCGACGCCATGAGCGGGAATAACAAGCAGCACCGGAGCGCGCAGCCATTCGGCTATCTGGGCGGTGCTTCCGTCGCTGGAAACAGCGTCCGCTCCGTCAAATAAGCCCATGACGCCTTCGATGACGGCGATATCACAGTCAGCCGCCATACGGTGGAACAGATTTTCAACGTAGTCCCTGCCCATCATCCAGCCGTCGAGGTTGTAACATGGCCGCCCGGAAGCCCGCGTGAGATAGCCGGGGTCAAGGTAATCAGGCCCGACTTTGAAGGTTTGCACTTTTAATCCTCGCCGACGAAGCAGCGCCGTCAGTCCGAGCGTCAGCGATGTCTTGCCCGCTCCGCTCTGCGTTCCGGCAATGACTATCCGCGGGATTTCCATAATCAGTATTCCACTCCCGGTTGGGCTGAGACGCCCGAACGAAGCGCGTGCCTGACGCAAACCATCTCGGTAACGGTATCCGCGCGTTCTTTCATGGAAGGCGTGGCGTCGCGCCCGGTAAAAATGACGCATGAACACGACGAAGGTTTATCCAACAATTCCATAAGACGGTTTTCATCTACCAGTCCCGCGGAGACCGCGCCGCAGATTTCATCAAGCACAAGAAGGTCGTATTTGCCGGAATCCAGCGCCTCTCCGGCATATTCCAACGCCGATTCCGCGGCTTCACGATGTCCGGCAAATTGCGCACTGCCGGCAGTTGGCGAAAAACCGCGTCCGCGCGTCACTATTTCAACGTCCGGCAAATGACAACAAGCCGCGTACTCCCCGGTATCCGTTCTTTCCTTTATAAACTGCACGATCAGGCATTTCTGTCCATGCCCGGCGGCTCGCAGCACGCTCCCCAGAGCGGCAGTGGTTTTTCCTTTACCGTCGCCGGTAAATACAAGAATTCGGGTCATGACAAACGCCTCCTGAAACGCGGAAAAATAAGCGCGGAAATTTCAAACTGAAAAAGGAAAATATAAAATTGCGTATTTCTCACTTTACCAATGCTTTTGAGGATCGCATCCGGCAAAACGAGCGGAATTTAATATTCCGGACGGCGGGCAATGGCGAAACCTCAACCTTATTTTATGCGAACAAGTTTTTTCAGCCTGTTCATTCATTTTCAAAAGAACAGACCGTATTGAGCGCGTCGCGGCAAGTATCCTGACTTCGGGCTTCTGACCTACTCCCTCGCCTTCCCCGGTTTTTCACGCTTTTCAAAAACCGAGTGGCTGTTAAGGTTTCGTAACCCGTTACAGTGGCGCAACCGTTCCCGATTTTAACGGAATTCCCTGTTACGCAACGCCAATCCTGAGTTCCACAAGAATTTGCTCAATAATCAGCAGTGAAAATAAATTTTCACTGCTGATAATAATTTTTTTTCATTACCACAGACAGGCTATAGAGCAAACACCCCATAAAGAACCAGGACAAAACAAACAATCTTTACTAC
>Ga0082212_10013311_pt1 | contig 10297 bp, 8 predicted proteins | sample TergutNt197P3_FD_71548 | JGI IMG/M metagenome (GOLD analysis project Ga0082212, IMG submission 71548) | Neocapritermes taracua P3 segment gut microbial communities from Petit-Saut dam, French Guiana - Nt197 P3 | ecosystem: Host-associated > Arthropoda: Insects > Digestive system > Gut ...
GCGCCTTTCTGGATATAAAAAGCATGGCCGATGGCGGGCTTATCGTCCAAAAATCCTTTGTGAACCGCATCCGCGCCGTGGAAGACTTCCTTCCCGCCAGCGCCAGGGCGGAGGACGGCAGCTTTGTCAGCGCCCGCGCGCCAAACGCCCGTGAGGCCGAAGATTTGCTCTTCGCCTGGGCCGTGGAGGCGGGCGTGAGTTCCAACTCCGTCATTTTCGCGAAGAACGGCGCAACCGTCGCCATCGGCACCGGCGAACAGGACCGTGTGGGCTGCGTTGAGCTGGCCATCCACAAGGCGCATGCCAAATACGCGGATACGCTGACCTTCAGGGAGTGCAACCTGAGCCTGTACGAACTGATGCTCAAGGCGGGCACGGATGCGTCCAGCGCGGAATTGCTTGAGGATATCGAAGGACGCGCGAAAAAGGCCAAGGCCGGCTTGCAGGGCACGGCCCTGGTCTCCGACGGCTTCTTCCCCTTCCGCGACGGCGTGGATGTGGCGATACGCCAGGGCGTTCAGGCCATCGCCCAGCCGGGCGGCTCACTGCGCGACATGGAAGTCATCGCTGCCTGCAACGAGGCTGTGCCGCAGACGGCCATGGTGTTTACCGGGCAGAGATCGTTCAAGCATTAATAATTATTTTACACGTTTGAATACAAATTTGTGCGCCTCCGGCCCGCCGGAGATCTCAAGAGTGTTCTTGTCGCGGAAGTTCAAATGTATCGTGTTATCCCCGCTTTTGATCACTAGGCTTGAACCGCTGTCGGAGATGACAGTGAAAGCGGCGCTGCCGTGTATGCCGAACATGCCTGCGGTTACTGTTTTGTTTTTGGCATTCAGGTCGAATTCCACATTTTGCAGTATGCCGTCGGCAAGACCGGGCACCATGCCTGCCATTTTTTTGGATGCATCGTCCAGCAGGGCGACGGTCGCCTTGGGATCGCACTGCCATGAGCCGTCCGCCTTGTTCACATTGCTTTCGCCGCAGGATGCCAGGGCAAAGGCCATGAAAAGCATCAGGGGTACAAGATATATGCGCATGCTGCCTCCTTGTTGCGCGTACAGTAACAGATAAATTTCTCCGGGCAAAGATAAGGCAAGGAGTGTCTCAACCCTCCCCTTGTTTCCCCCCTGTGCCGGATGTATACACGGCGGATGCACGAAGCGTCCGCCACCCTTCCCGCCCCGGATGCCCGGAGCCAGCGCAGCTTTTCCCTCTGCCTGCGGGCGGTTGCGCTCATCCTGCTGACCTTTGGCCTGACCGTTGCCCTGCGCATGCTGGAATGGCCTTCATGGCAGGATCCTGAATACCGCCTCGGGCAGGAATGGCTGCTCGCCACGAACGACGCCTACCACTGGGTGGCCGGCGCTGAGGGTTTTGCGCACGGCGTGGGGCACCCCATGTCGGAAATGCTCCGCCTGCTTTCCCTGCTGGTTGAGATGCCCCCGGCCAGCCTGGGCTTCTGGCTTCCCCCGGTCTTCGCCGGCCTGACGGCGGTGCTGATGTTCCTGTGGGTTTGGGCAATCGGCGGCATGGAAGCGGGCCTGTGCGCCGGGGTTCTGTGTTCGCTGGCCCCGGGCTTTCTGGCGCGCACGCTCATCGGGTATTACGGCACCGGCCTGATTACCCTGGGTTTTTCCCTGCTGATCACCCTCATTCCCGTATGGTGGGGAACGCGTTTTCTGCGTCGCCCGCGCCTTGTGCAGCGTACGGCCCCTGTCGGCGGCACGGCGCTGCGCCTTGCCTTCGGCCCGGATTTTTCGGAGCGGCACAGGGACGATCCCCTTTCCCCTCTTTGGGCATGGGGGCTTGCCCTCTCCGGCCTTTTCGCCTGGTGGACGATGGAATGGCACTCCGTCTTCCACTATCTGGTCCGGTACAATCTCGCGCTTCTGGCGGGTCTGGCCCTGGCCTTGGCTCCGCGCGGCCGGCGGACCTACATGATGCTCGCATCCGTCCTGTACGGTCTGCCTGCCCTGGCCGGCCCGTTGGGGCTACTTTTCGCCCTTGTTTTCTGCCTGCCTGACCTTGCGCCTGCGGCAGCAAGGCGCACATGGATTCCCTCCCGCGCGTTCTTCACGCGCATCCCCGTCATCGCCGGACTGTGCTGCCTGATGCTTCCCCTGGCGCTCAGCCCGGACGTTTTCGCAAAACTGGCGGGCCACATCGCTGGCTATGTCAAGCAGGCCGGTGACCTGAAAATCGGCAGCGGGGGCGTGCCGATAGTCTTTCCGTCCGTGGCGCAATCCATCATCGAAGTGCAGGATTTGACCCTGACCGAGGCGCTCTTTTATTTTCATCCCTGGAGCGTTGTATCAGCCGTGGGGCTTGCCGGTTTTGTGCTGGTGGCGCTGGCCCGTCCCTGCGCCCTTTTTTTGCTGCCGCTGGCCGCGCTTGGCTTGTTGAGCATGAAAATGGGCGGGCGCATGGTCATGTTCGGCGCTCCCATCGTCGCCCTGGGCCTGGCCCTGCCCCTGATCGCGCTCGTGCAAAGTCTGCTGCGTTCCGAGCTGCGCGGTTTCTGGTCCGGTTTCGCGGCTTCGCTCGCGCTCTTGGGCGTTTTGAGCGCGCCCGTGGCGCAGCTCATCCCCGCCATGTTCAACGGCCCCATCATTGACCGTCGTCATGCCGAAGCCCTTGTGCGCACGCGTGACGTCACCCCTGACGACGCCATCCTCTGGCTTTGGTGGGATTGGGGTTATGCCGCCCAGCACTTCGCCCGGCGGCGGGTCATCGCGGACGGCGCTATTCATGGCGGTCCCTCGCTCTACCTGCCCGCCGCGGTCTTTGCCGCGGACAATCCGCGTTTCGCCCGCCAGATCATCAAATACACCGCCTCAAAAAATGACGAAGCCGGCGTGGTCTTTGACGGCCTTGACAATGGGGGCGCCGAAGCGTTGATGCAGGATCTGCGTGCTCCCCAAAGCCCCCTGGTTCAGGCTCCCGGTAGGCAGTTTATCGTCGTGAGCTTTGAAATGTTGCGCCTGGGCTTCTGGATCACTACCTTCGGCTCCTGGAATTTTGCCAAGCAGGCGGGCATAGGATCGGCAATCAGCATCATCCCCCAACAACTCACCTACCATCTTGCAGACGGCGAAGTCCTGGTGGAGGGCACAAGCGGCAGCATCTCCGCTTCCACCATCAATGTTTTTGAAGACGGCAAATTCAGCCGCCGCGACTACATCAGGGAATGGCTGGAGAAGAACCCGGACGCCGGCGAGGACGCGCGCCGCAGATATTTCGAGCAACGGCGCAATATCCACTTTTTCTTCAACCGCGTTACTGATGAAAAACTTGTGGTTGACGAGCGGCTGTATAATTCCCTCATGGTGCAACTGCTTATCAGTCCCCCGGGAGATCCGGCGCTGTCCGAACACTTTCGCCTGGTTTACGACAACGTCTTCTGCCGGGTGTATGAAGTGATTTGAAGTCCTTGCCCTAACCGGCTATACTCCGTAGCCATGCGCACAGCACTTGTCCATTATTGGCTCACGGCCCACCGGGGCGGCGAAAAGGTGCTTGAAGCCCTGTGCGGACTTTTTCCGCAGGCCGTCATTTTCACGCATGTCTGCGACAGGGCAAAGCTTTCGCCGCTTCTGGCCCGCCATGAAATACGCCAGAGCTTCATTCACCGCCTGCCCTTCGCCAAACGCCATTACCGCCACTATCTGCCGCTTATGCCCCTGGCCCTTGAGGAACTGGACCTGCGCGGCTTTGACCTGATCATCAGCAGCGAATCCGGTCCGGCCAAGGGCGTGCTGGCTCCCTCGCGCACCCCCCACTTGTGCTATTGCCACAGCCCCATGCGCTACCTTTGGGATATGTACCACGACTATCGCGAACACAGCGGGGCGATCACCCGCCTGCTCATGTCTCCCGTTTTTCATCGCTTGCGCCAGTGGGACGCGCTTTCCGCCCTGCGCGTGGACCGCTTTGTGGCCAATTCGCGCAATGTGGCGGCGCGCATCGGCAAAACGTACCGGCGCGAGGCGCAGGTCGTGCATCCGCCCGTGGATGTGGACTTCTTCGCACAAGGAACGACGGCGGGACAGCCGGGGCAGCGCGGCTACTACCTGTTTTTGGGCCAACTGGAAGCCTATAAAAGGGCGGATCTGGCCGTTGCCGCATGTACGCAGGCCGGATTGCCCTTGGTGGTGTTGGGTGAGGGGCGCGAAGAAAAACGCTTGCGGGCCATGGCCGGCCCTACAGTACGCTTTGAAGGTCGGCAGTCAACGGAAGATGTGCGCCGCCGGCTGCACGGGGCACGGGCGCTGCTTTTTCCCGGCGAGGAGGATTTCGGCATCGTGCCCGTGGAAGCCATGGCTGCCGGTTGCCCGGTCATCGCGTACGGCGCGGGCGGCGTGCTGGAAAGCGTGCAGGATGAAGAAAGCGGCCTCTTGTTCCGGGAGCAGAGCGCGGCTGCACTGCTTGACGCCATAGAGCGTTTTGAGCGCTTTGAAAAAGACTTTGACCCGGCTGTCCTGCTCCGGCAGGCCCGGCGTTTCGGCCCGGAACAGTTTACCGCAGGCATTCGCGTTCAGTTGGAAGCCTTGCTGGGCGGCAGCCTGTCGTAATGCGGCGTACCCGTCGCTGGCATTACTTGCAGCGGATGCGAATGGAGTATTTCCCGCTGCCGCTGCCGGCGTCCTGCTGCGCGCCCGAGGCGTCCACCCAGCCGAAGCTGCCTGGCGCCGCCTGCTTTCCGGCGGCAGGTCCGGTGGTCAGCTCATAGGGGCCGTTGCACAGCGTTTGCGCGCCCGCGTGGCAGTCATCCAGGCTGCGGTCGCAACTGATGGTGTATACGGGCGCTTCACCCGGCAGGGAAACCTTGCGTGCTCCGCACCCGGCGCACAGCAGAAGGCCGAGTGTGAGAACCGTCAGCATGGAAATGCGCATCTTTTCCTCCTGCGCGGCGTCAGAACGCTTGCCGGTATTGCAACGACTGGCGCAAGGTTTCACGGTCCATGAACTTGACCTCACCCCCCAGCGGAATGCCTTGCGCAAGGCGGGTCACGCGCACATGCCCAAAACGTGGGGCAACGAAATTCCGCACGAAGGTGGCCGTGTTGTCCGCTTCCACAGTGGCGCCGAGCGCCAGGATCAGCTCCTGCACCTCCCCTTCCGCCAGGCGCGCGTTGAGGCGATCCAGTTCCAGGCTGTCCGCGCCCTGGTTGTCCAGGGGAGCGAGCAGCCCCCCCAGGATCATGTACTGACCCCTGTAAAAGCCGCCTGCATCCAAGGTGAGCATGCTGTCCCATTCCGCCACCAGGCACAAGGTATCCGCTGTCCGTGCAGGATCGGAACAGACGGGGCAGGGCGTGCGTTCGCACAAGCCGCCGCAACGCGCGCACAAATGCAGTTTGTCGCGCAGTTCACCGATATTGGCGCCCAGGCGGCGAGTTTCGGCCAGGGGCCACTTGAGCAGCGCCATGGCCGCCCGCATGGCGGATTTCGGCCCAAGGCCCGGCAGTCGGGCAAGCTGTTCCACCAGGATTTTCAGGGGTTCGGGCACGCGTTCGCGCATACCCGCCCTCTACATCATGCCGGGCAGCTTGATGCCGCCGGTCAGAGCATTCATTTCACGGTCCACGCTGTCCTTGGCGATGCGCAGGGCTTCGTTCGCGGCGGCCAGGATGAGATCTTGCAACATTTCCACGTCCCCGCCCTCCAGGGCTTTGGGATCAATGGTCAGGGCCACAAGTTCCTGGCGGCCGGAAACACGCGCGGTGACCATGCCGCCGCCGCTGGAGGCTTCGAACTCCCTGGCGCCCATTTCCTGCTGCATTTTGTTCAGTTTATTCTGCATAACCTGGGCCTGGCGCAGAATGTCTCCCATGTTCTTCATATGCTGTTCTCCTTGGGTGCTGGCTTGGTCCGGGCGGATGCGTCCAGCGGCGCGCACGCGATGAGTTGCGCGCCGAAGTGTTCCTTGAGGGGTTGAAGAAGCGGATGGGCGGAAAGTTCTTCCCGCAATTCCGCTGTGTTTTTGCCGCGCGTTGCGGGCCGGGCTTCCGGCTGTGCGTGCGCGCGCGCTTCGTGCGCCGGACGCGGAGGAGCCGTCTCCCTGTTCGGCGGGGCGTCCGGTATCTCTTCCGCCGGAGGTGTAACGTTGCCTGCGCCTGCATTGCGCGGGCTTTGGGGCACGCTTCCCGGCCCCGGCGGGGACGGCCCGGAACCCTGCGGGGGAGGCGCCTGCTCCACCGGCACCAGGCGCGGCAGCAGGGCAAGGTTCAGGAGCAGGAGTTCCAGGGCGGACGCGGGTTCCAGGCTGAGGATTACCCGGCGCTGGGCATCCAGCGTCATCTGCCAGGCCGCATGGATATGCGCCAGGGAAAAGCGTTTTGCCTTGACAAGCAGTTCCCGGCCTTCCTCTTCCGGAAGTTCCAGGGCCGGCAGCACACCCGCGCCGGCTTGGCGGAGCAGAAAAAGATTGCGCCACAACGCTCCCAGTTCACGCAAAAAAAAGCCGATGTCCACGCCTTGATCCTGCAGGCCGCTCACTAGCGCGGGCACCGGCGCGCAGTCGCCCGCGGCCACGGCGTCCAGCAGCGCGGCGAAAAGCTCCTGCCCGGCAAGCCCCAGCACCTGGCGCGTGCCCTGTTCGCTCAAGGTCTCGCCGCCTAGCGCCAGCGTCTGCCCCATGAGTGAGATGGCGTCACGCACGCTGCCGGCGGCGCGGCGCGCAAGCAGACGCACGGCAACCGGATCGTAGCGCGCCTGTTCGCGTTCCAGGATGGACATAAGGTGGGCTTCAATCAGGGCTTCGGGCAGGCGTTGGAGGATGAAATGCTGGCAACGGCTGACAATGGTGATGGGAAATTTGTGCGCTTCCGTGGTCGCCAGGATAAAGGTCACTCCCGGCGGCGGCTCTTCCAGCGTTTTCAGCAGCGCATTGAAGGATTCGCGCGTGAGCATGTGCGCTTCGTCAATGATGAAAACCTTGCGCCGCGCCTCAAGGGGGGCGTAGCCGATATGCTCGCGCAGTCGGCGGGCGTCTTCGATGCCCCGGTTGGACGCGCCGTCTATTTCAAGCACATCCACATGGATGCCCTGCGTAATCTTGCGGCACTGGCCACAAGTATTGCAGGGTTCCGCGGTGGGGGCTTGTTCGCAGTTCAGGGCCTTGGCGAAGATCCGCGCCAGCGTGGTCTTGCCTACGCCGCGCGTGCCGCTGAAGAGATAGGCCGGAGCGGCCCTGTCTTCCGCCGCCGCGCGGGACAGCACGGAACGCACCGTTTCCTGCCCGACAAGCTCGGCAAAGGTTTGGGGGCGGTAGCGCGCGGCAAGGGGGACAGGGTTCATGGCGTACCAGCTTCGCTCTATGTAAATGAAATTGCTCTAATGTTTACGAATACGGCAGTTTACTGAAAATTTTTTCCGGGGTCAAGGCTGGCGCTGGGCACGGTATTGGCAACATCATGCGCGCGTTGTATAGATTTGCCAAAAGGCGGCGCGTGGAGGCGGGAACGCATATGAAAGACAGCAGCCCAAAACAGATTATGCTGGTGGACGACAGCGCCGCCAATCTGCTGACCGGGAAAGCGGCCCTATCGGAAGGCTACCAGGTGCTGACGGCAGGTTCCGCTGCGATCATGCTGGAGACCCTGGAGTGGAGCAAGCCGGCGTTGATCCTGCTGGATGTGGAAATGCCGGAAATGAACGGTTTTGAGGCGATCGGCATCCTGAAGGAGCGCCCGGAGACGCGGGATATTCCCGTCATCTTTCTCACCGCAATAAACGAAAGCGCATGCGAACTGAGGGGCCTGGAACTCGGCGCAGTGGATTACATCGCCAAGCCCTTTTCTCCGCCGCTTTTGCGCAAGCGCGTAGCGCTGCACCTGCTTTTGGAAGCGCAAAAACGCGCACTGCAGAATTACAACGACAACCTCCAAATCATGGTCAGGGAGAAAACACAGACCATCCTCAAGCTCCAGTACAAATTCCTGGAGGCCATGGCGGACATGGTCGAGGGGCGGGACGGCGTCACCGGCGGGCACATTGCAAAGACGCGGCGGTATATGCGGATTCTCATCGCCAGCGTCATCAATGACGGCGCTTGGCAGGAAGAGGCCGCGGAATGGGATATCGAACTGCTGTGCCAATCCTGCCAGCTTCATGACATCGGCAAGATAGCCATCAGCGACGGCATCTTGAAGAAACCGGAGCCGCTGACCGCTGAAGAATTCGCCGCCATGCAGCAGCACGTGGCCTTTGGAGTCGGCTTTATCGAAAAACTGGAAGACGGCGAGGCCGACAGCGCGTTTTTGCGCTATGCGAAAATCTTCGTCAAGTACCATCATGAAAAATGGGACGGCACAGGATACCCGGGCGGCCTTTCAGGAGAGGACATACCGCTGCTCGGGCGCCTGATGGCCATAGTTGACGTGTACGACGCCCTGACGTCCGACCGCCCGTACAAAAAGGCTTTCAGCCACGAGGAGGCTGTTGACATCATGCTGAACAGCGGAGGCAAACATTTTGATCCGGAACTGGTCAGCCTGTTTGAGCAGGTCGCAGGGCGATTTCGGGTCTGAACGGTTGAGTGAATATTCAGGCGGATAGGCGCATGATCAGGACATTTTTCAGCAGTCAATCAACCATTATCCGTTTCAGGACATTTTCATGTCTTACGCTTCTGATCATTTTTTTGTTGTTATCTGCTACATTTATTATAGCAACACAGAAGTTCGGCTATAACGCAATATCTGACAAGCTGGCAATTACTTCTGAAAATATGAGGTTGCGCCTGGCGACAGTGGTGAACAGCGAAATCGCGCTTGCCAGAAAAATGTCGAATTCGCCTGTGATACAGCGATATTTTATGAATCCGTCTGATGACAAATTACGACGAGACGCTTTTGATGAATTGGATTCTTACAGAAAAAGCTTTGAAGATAAAGCGATATTCTGGGTGAATGACGGCGATAAAATATTTTATAGAAGCAACAAGCCTTCATATATTCTGGATCCGTCTCTTCGGGAAAATTACTGGTATAACATGACCTTATACGAGACAGATACATACAATTTCAATATTAACTACAATCCTGATTTGAACGAAACGAATCTTTGGGTCAATGTTCCGGTCTTCTCCGATGACAAGCAGCCTGTCGGCATGCTGGGAACATCCATCAGGATTGATGATTTTCTCAAATCAGTGATCATGGTTGATGATGCGATTTCATTGTTCATGTTCAACAGGCATGCGGAAATTACCGTAGCCAGGGATAAACGCCTGGTGTTTGATAAAGTGCCGCTGTCGCGCCATCTTGGCAAGGTCGGAGAAAAAATTCTCTCCATTGCCAAAGATACGCAAGAGACGGACATGGAATTTTTTGTCCATGAGGACAGCGTATATTGTGTAAGCCCTGTTCCGCTTTTGCATTGGCATTTGGTTTGCAGCGGTTCAATACGTTTTTTCACGCTTATTGATCCGATGATTGCGCGAATATTCGGAGTCGTTTTTATCATCAGCGCATTTATTATTGTTATATTCAATATTTATGTTGCAAAAATGAACAGGACAATGGAAAGCCAATACCAGGAACTCGTGATCGCAAATGAACAGGCTGCCATGGCCTCCCAGGCAAAGTCCACGTTTCTTGCCCGCATGAGTCATGAGATACGCACGCCGATGAATGCGATCATCGGCATGAGCGAGCTGGCCCAGCGGGACTACGGCACGGCCAAGTGCCTGGAATACATTTCGGGCATCAAAAACGCCGGGGCGTCTCTGTTGGCCATTATCAACGATATTCTCGACTTTTCCAAGATTGAATCCGGCCGCCTGAAAATCATTGCCGCTCCGTATGAAACCGCTTCCCTGTTGAATGACGTGCTGACCCTCATCCGCGTCCGTATGGCGGATAAGCCGCTTGAGCTTGCCGTGGATGCGGATCCCGGCATCCCCGGCAGCATGGTGGGTGACGCAGCCCGCGTCAAGCAGGTTCTGCTCAACCTGCTGAGCAATGCAGTGAAATATACCAACGAGGGCTTCGTCCACGTCTCCGCTACCGGGGAACGCATAACGGAAAATACGGTACGCCTGGCGTTCACGGTCGAAGACAGCGGCATCGGCATCAAGCCGGAGGATATGTCGCGACTGTTCGACGATTTTGCGCGTCTTGACGAAAAGCGCCACAGCGCCATTGAAGGCACGGGCCTGGGGTTGCCCATAGTGCGCAGCCTGTGCCGGGCCATGGGCGGCGACATTTCGGTGATGAGCGAGTACGGCCACGGTTCCGTGTTTACCGCCGTCCTGATCCAGTCCGTGATTGACTGGCAGCCGATGGGG
>Ga0082212_10013312_pt1 | contig 10296 bp, 10 predicted proteins | sample TergutNt197P3_FD_71548 | JGI IMG/M metagenome (GOLD analysis project Ga0082212, IMG submission 71548) | Neocapritermes taracua P3 segment gut microbial communities from Petit-Saut dam, French Guiana - Nt197 P3 | ecosystem: Host-associated > Arthropoda: Insects > Digestive system > Gut ...
CCCTACTCCGGTATTGCCCGTTATCTCCGGTACTACGACGGCATCCGACTCCCGCATCGCCATTTGGCTTCCTCTGTTTGCAGCATTGTAGGCCATACTCCCTTATGCGTGAGAGCGGTGCGGGTCTCCCGAGTTGCTACCTACACATTGTACATCATGCCTGGCTCTCCGACCGCGGGGCGGCATCCACTCGCTAACCATAACGCTTGTAGATATATTGCTTTCCGTTTTTTCGACAACGTCAGCCCTCCCATTTTTCACTATTACGCGGCTCAATCACTTTCAGGCCTAATGCCTTGCTGTCAACGCTTAAGCGCAAACATTGCTGTTGACGCTCCATGACTCGCTACTAGTGGGGCGGTTCCCCCCTTTCTAGGCGGGATTCTCAACCGCTAATGTAGATAACCTATGCTCGGTCGCTCCGAAAATCGGTGTTTATGTTAAAAATATTCACAAAATGAAGTGATTGATGTAAAATTATCCTTGTACATTAGCAACCGTTTCGCGATCAAGTGTGCTACGTTGTACTATAGGAGTACACATATATGCCATACAGTGACGAGCTTTGGAAACAAGCTAAGGCTAAATGCCGTTTGAGCATGGAAGATATTGAACGTGCTAAAAGGCTTGGTCTTAACCCCAAGAGCCTAATGAAAAAGGTACCCAATAAAAGTGAGCAATGGAAAGCGCCGGTTAGTGTTTGGCTTCGAGAGATTGAGGACAAGCGTGAAAAAAAGGCATCTCAGAAACAAAAGCGCAGAGAAAAGGCGAATAAAGCCGTATCTAATAGTAACCAGGATAAATTAGCCGATAAAAAAGAATAGTTTTTTCAAAAAAGGCGCTGCTATTATTAGCCAAGTGCGCTATACTTAAATCATAAGGACGAACCGATTTATAACAAGGTAGGAGGTCACTGACATGAGGGCTTTAAGAATAATCGCAAAGATACTGCTGTTCCCGGTAACATTGCTGCTGACTATCACAGTGGCGATATCCATGTTCATTATCGAGCGGCTAGCAGGGTTGCTCAATATAGCGTCTGGCATACTATTTTTTGGGGCAATACTTAGCTTCCTGCAATATTTCTTTGGCTGGCCAATGGGAGAAGCCCATACAGCCTTTGGTTTACAATCATCTATTATATTCACAGTATTTGCGTTTTTACTCTCGCCATACGGCTTGCCCTTATTCGGCATATGGATTATGAGCAAAAACAACCGGGATACTGTGAAAGAGAAGGAGATGGAAAGGGTTTGAGAAATTGGGTTTTATGTTTTTAAGCTCCCGTAGGGAGCGTAGCAGACGGCGAAGCCGGCTTTTATCGGTAAGCCGCCGTAGGGCGGTTCCCCGTGGCGGGCTTGGGCGCCGCCCAACAAGCAGTATGCGCGCTACAGCGCATACCTTGCTTGCCCACCACTTAACTTCTAAAAACCCAATATAATAGATCAATTATGTCTGTAAGAGCTATGCCCTCTGCGTAAGGATAGTTTTTGGTATATCCCGCCCAAATTTTAGCAATCTCCGGGCTTGTGGCAATATCCTGTAAGTGCTTCTCATAGTTTTCTATAGTAGGAACGCTGCCACGTTCTTTTGCTTTGACATGAAGCGCGTTAATCAGTTCAGCACGTATCATGGTTTCTTTGTTCATTGACAATAGCACATAAGCATCATAGAAGTCGCGGCCTCGTGAGTTCGTCACATTGCGTGACAATATGGTTTCAATCTTTTCCGCGAGGATAGTGTATAAATTATAGGCCATAACGGAGATTGTTCGTTCCTCGAACATCAGCTTATACGTATATTCAATCTCATGCGGTATGATGGCGTCACCAGTGGTTATATCAACCTTCATATTAACTCGAACGGTATACAATAATCCCAGAAAAGAAACTCGGAAATCATCGTATTCGCTTATGTCGTGAATATTCTTGATATCCTGGATTTCAAAAATAACTCCATCGCCAGCGTCAATGGAAATTATCTCCTGAAGAATGTTTTCAATTTCTTCACGATTAACCGATATGCCTTTTATCGTTGTATCCATATCCATTGTAGTGCGCCGGTCAATACCTACCATTGCCGCGATAAGGAAACCGCCTTTGAGGATTAGGCTATCGCGGTAAGGTGAAAGCGCTATTCTCTCCAATAGCCGTTCCATCATATAAGTTTGTAAAAGCACGTTTGGAGGTGCCCCGGTCTGTCTCGATTTGTTTTTGATCCAGGCTTTTAACTGCGTTGCACTCGTAAACCTCATGCCAACACCTCCAAGTATCTATAGACAATATCGCGGATTTTCAGTGTAGTTGCGTATTCTAATAACTTCGCGTTGTCCCGATTTTTGTTTTTTACATATCGCTTGAGCGCTGTAATAACCAAATCCCGGTCTAGTTTATCAATGTTCTTAATGCAATCACACAGGGTTTTCTCAATATCATAGACTTTTACTTTCATGCCGGATGGCGTTTTGGTTTCACACACACCAAGCTCTATCTTCTTAGGGCTGCTATAGAAAAAGACTATATTATCATCTGTTAAAAGTTTTGTATTCCAACCGGATGGGATTGTTATCATTAATTTGAGTGGATCGCGATCACTTAGATTATGCAGAAATAATGCCGTCTCATTTGAGAAGACGCCCTTTGGACAACGAAATTGCGCAATATAAAACCGATCAGGGAAAATATCCATGCCAACATACAGCCCATGCGCAACACGTTCTATTAGCCCGCGATCTGCCATACGCTGCATTGTTTTATTATTTATATCATTTTCTAGAGCCTCTTTTGTAGTCAGGTAGCCGTTGCGTTCTTTTAGTAGCGAATAGACTTTTTCGACCATATCCATCATCGTCACCTCCTGGATGATATTATTGCCGTATATATTATAAATTATACGAACAAAAATGTCAAACGTGACGAAAATGGGAATTTTTTATAAACGGCTACGCAGAGAAGTATTTCCATTGCTGAAAACACTTCTCTGCATAGCAACAGCAAGTGTGTTTGTGCGTACATATACGCACAATGTACGCACAAAAAATATAACTATAAGGAGCGAACAAAATATGATAATAGCTGTGGATCACGGCAATAAGCAAATCTTATTCTCATGATATTTTAATCCTCATGATTCATATATCAGCTTGCAATGGTGATATTTTTTTACAAATCATGAGGATTAAATATCTGACTTTATCGCAATCCACACATTCTTGCCATCTCATCCTCAGAAGCATTGCCCCACAGCGGTTTTTCATTTTGCACAGATGGAGGTGCGTTTGATTCCAACGCTATCCGCATCATATCCAATGACGGTTTTGCATAAATACGGGTTGTCTCAAGTTTAGCATGCCCCAGAACCCTGGAAACCAATTCCAATTCCACGCCATCGTGATATAGGTTAGTAGCTCTTGTTCTTCGAAGCATGTGAGGATGAACTCGTTCTGGTGTTTCAGGGCATTCAGCTTTGATTTGGTCACCATATTGGCGCACGAACCGTTCAACATTCCCTTCTGACATCATTCCTGTTTGCCCTTTTATGGTTGTATAAAACAGCAATTCGGTATTTGGGCATTTTTCAGAGTGATATATCTTCAAATAATGAAGAACATGATCTAATGTTTGTTCGGTAATAGCTACGACGCGCTCCCGATGCCCTTTGCCCATCACCCTTATGTATGGATCACTTCTATCCAGACAAACGTCAGCCACTTTCAAACTTAAGATTTCAGCGAGCCTTATTGCGCTGTCGTATAAGAGAATCATTATTGTCCGATCCCTGATTCCAATACGGGAATTGTCCGGTTTCTGCAACAACAGTGTAAGCGCCTGCTCCGTTATGATCGGCTTTTCCGACGCTGGATTTTTGGCAGCATGTACCCGGCTGATAAGCAATGCGATAGATTGTAGAGTGATATCCTTATCTGCCGCGAACCACAAATATGTTTTAATTACTGTCAGCCTCTGGTTGCGCGTTCCTGGTTTGTTGCCTCGTTTTTTCAAGTATTCCATAAATTCCAGAATAAGATCCCTGGTACAAGCTTCGAAAGTAAATTTTGCAATAGGAATCTTGCATTCATGCAGGAGGTATTTACGGAAAACAGTCAATGCGTCACGATAGGACTTTACCGTGTCTGGGCTCTTGCCCATCTGCGATGCCATATATATATCCAAGAACTCAAACGTCATGGAAAAAAACAGCTTTGCGTCTTTACTTTTACTCTTCATAGGGCTGCACCTCCGGAATAACATTTGCTGATGTAACGTCGTATTTCCTGATAATGTCGAATGCGGAAATGGCCAGATGGTAGTAATAATATGTTTCATCTAACGTTTTATGACCGAGATGGCGGGAAAGATAAGGCATGAAATGATGGAAATCGTCACCAGCTCTCATCCAATCGTTGATGCGATGAACTACGTGCGTGTGGCGGAGCGCATGTATAGATGGCTCGCGATCGACTTTACCGGCAAAAGGCGTTTTGTCCCAGAAATACTTGAAACGCCGATCCATATTGGTTTTTTGAAGCGGTTTTTGTAAATTAATAGCTGGAAAAAACCATTCTCTTTCCTGTAGAAGAACCCGGACTTCCCTATCAAAGTTACGGCACATTGTGAGCATGTCATCAGCCATAAATACGATCCGGTCTTTGCGTTTCGAATCATTGATGGTGATTCGTCCATTGCTAAGATCGACATCCGACACTCGCAATCGGCATCCTTCTTGAAGTCGCAGACCGCAACAATAATATAGGCGGAACAGTACGCTGTACGACATCGCCATCCAATTCCTTGAACGATAGTCCGGTGCAAACCTGTCCACTTCATAAAAGAACGCTTGCAACTCATTTTTTGTCAAGATATGCGGTACTGTGGAAGGCTCGGAGCCGGATGATTTTGGTATATATGCATCCTTCCCAAGAGAGAGCATATAATACGCGAGCTGACGGATACAAGATATCCTTTGGTTGCGGCCTTTTGCGCCTTCACCAGGGTATTGCATAGCCCAGTCCATGACGAGCTCCCGTGGCAAGGATTCCCCGTTGAATTCACGCGAAACACAAAACTGGTCAAAACGGTATAGCGTAAGCGTATGATAATTGTATGCGTATCCGTTCGCACGTTTTTGATCCACCAGCCCTTGGATGTACGGTGCCAAGGAGCTGGAATATGGCCTTGTGCGCAGTTCCGCTACTGGTTCATTGTATAATTTTTCAGGTATTAGTGTGTCAATCCCGATTGACGCCATATAGATGGCTAATTGGCGTACATAGGTTAACCGTTGGCTTTGATAGCGATTCCTTTCGCCTGGGCGAAGGGTTGTCCAGTCATCAATCAACGCCTGCGTCAACTGTATTCCTGCAAATCCACGTTCTACACAGAAAAGGTCAAATAAATGTAGCATAGTTTCAGCATGTTTGTAAACAAAGCCATCGGCTCTCTTCTTTTCGATTAAACCGCAGATATATGGTGCAAACGGGCTTTCAAATATGATTCTGCTCATAGTCTATATCCTCCCATATACTCTATGCCACCCAACCCGATTGCGCATTTCTTGAGCTGATCGTCATCAGTGGAAAGATATTTGTTTACGGAACTAAAATTGGCATGGCCTAGAGCAGGAGCGATAATATGTATAGAATTACCTGCCCTCAGCAAGCTGGACGCAAATGTTTTTCGCAGGATATGCAAGCCATTTATAGCAACATTATTGTATTCCAGCATGCAGGATCTAATACGCTTACCAATGCCACCGCTGGTCAATTTACAGTACGGCGCGTTATGTCTGACAAATACATACTCGCAATTAGCCAAGGTTGGACGGCCATATTGGATATATTTGTACAAGCTGTTGCCTACATCAACTGGTATTGGCAGCTTAAATGCCGCCCCAGTTTTTTGCTGAGCGATCAAAATAGTTTTTTCTTTTAACGATATATTTGAAAACTTTAAATTTGCAATGTCCGATCTGCGTATCCCCATTCTAAGCCCGAGCAGGAGTATTGCCGAATCTCTCAAATCAAGAGGTGATTTGGCATCTTTACGGTAATCGTATATAGCGTTGACCTGCTCTTCATCAAGTATATGTATAACCCTCTCGTTCGGGGCATACTTGTTAGCAATTACAAGTTCAAGCGTGGCCGGTACCAGCCCTCTTTCGCCAAGATACCTAAGAAACAGCCGTATGCGGGAAGCGTAGAGGTTTTTCCCAGCCAAGGATTGATGCGGGTCTTGAAGGTTGAACTGATACATAAGCTCCGGTGTTATTTCTTTTAGGGTCTCAATCCCTTCCTGGTTAAGAAATGAAAAAAAACGCGAGCAAGCGTACCCTATACCTTTTCGCGTTGATTCCGCACACCCCTCTTGATCCCGATATGCCAGATATTGATTTAATAAGTCATTTTGCCAGCCGTGATTTTGATATTTTGGCGTATTTGAAGTAAATACATATGTCTTCAAGTTGCCAGTGGTCAATATTTCATGGATGCTCAATATTACCCTTCTGTATCTGTTGTACTCGCTCCGGGATTGCATCCGTGTTTGCATAAACGAAATCCATTCCAGAGATAGCGCGTGAGAATAGGGATACAAATTGATCTGGAGAAAGCTTCTGAATGTGCGCAATATCCTATCAGTGGATACTATCGAGCTTTCGCTGTACTGTTTGTCACAGAGTGTTTTTAATAATTGTGCTGAAGCTCCATCATATTCCTTTATGGAAGCTTCGGTGGCATCTTTGTCATTGTTAAGGTAAATATTGAATTTCGAACGTACGCTTTCTTCCAGTTCATCAACAGACTGAGTCCGAGAAACTGCAAATTTTCGGGGAATCCGCAGTAACGGCTTTGGGGGCATTGCTTCCATAACGTTGGCGAAAATAAGAAATTTGCAGACATAGCGCTTAGATTCTTTCTGTGCTGACGACGAAAGGCGCACATCGGCTTCAAAATACTTTTCAATAACCTCTGGTGATATATCTGAAATCTGCCGTATCCCGCCATTCTCAAGCGCCAACAGGAATCTGGAACAGTAATTACCGACCAGCCGAATAGTGTTGGGCTGGTATATTGTTGGCAATACATCCAAATATTCGTCCAACAGCTTTTTGCTCCATACCGGTAGCCTATCGTATGCGGTCATTCGGCATGCTGACGGTTTTAGTGTGGACGTAACCCTACCATTTCTAATTATGTCATCTAAAACCACCAGTGCTTTTGCCATTGCCACGACATGCTTACGCTTCCACCTTATTGCGCTGCCAAAATCCTTATGGCTTTCTACCCATTTAATTGCCTGTTCAGATGAATATGGAAATCGATTTTTTTCCATGTGTTCCTTGAATTGCTGGCATACGTTTCGATAATCTGAAGCCATGCGTGAGCAATACCCAAACACTTGATAGGTTTTGACGCCAATCTCTATGGCATCACTGATAGATGTTTTCATGTGTGTATCCTCCTTGAAATTTGATACACACATTATCCCATATTATTAGCATTATCGTCCAATTAATAAAATTTTAATCCTCAGGATTTATTAGAAATGCGATATTATTTCAGGGAGTTGCGTAATTCCTCAGGATTAAAATATCATGAGAATAAGATTTGTAATCATCATAGTAGGATTACAAATCAAGTTAGGAAGTAGTAGTCGAGTCTTTACCTCCGGGCTGCGTGAAAGCGATACTCGCCCTCCGTTTGGGGATGATGTGTTGATTTACAAAGGGAAATACTATACGATTTCGGATAAGCGGATTCCGTTTATGAAAGATAAGTCCTCTGACAATCGTTTTTTTGTCCTTACCCTCTTCGCAATCGCGTTTGAAATTGAGAATTCCGGGCGCTACGATATCGGCATTATGCCTGTCCATCTGCTGTGCGGACTTCCGCCGGCGCATTTTGGGGCGCAGTATGAGCGTTTTGAGCAATATTTTAAACGTGGTATCGAGGAATTTGAGTTTCATGGTAAGCGGTTCAGGATAAATATTTATAAAGCGACGGCTTATCCGCAGGCTTTCGCCGCAGCAATGCCGGTCTATGGGCATATAAGCTCACTGCCTAAAGTCATGGTAGTGGATATCGGTGGTTTTACCGCTGATTATCTCGCTATTAAAAGCGGGCAGGCCGATTTGTCGGTTTGCGACACCCTTGAGCATGGCGTTATCGTTCTGTACAACCAGATAATTGCGAAAGTAAATTCGGAATTGGATATTCTACTGGACGAATCCGATATCGATTCTATTTTAAAAGGAACGAGCCATGATTATGGCTATACGGTTAAGCGTGTTGTAGAGGATGCTGCGCAGGTGTTTGTATCTGACCTGTTTGGGAAGTTGCGCGAGCGGTCGATTGATCTGCGCTCCGGCAAGACGGTGTTTGTTGGCGGTGGTTCTATGCTGCTCCGCAAACAGATTGAAGCCTCTGGCAAAGTGGCTTCGCCGATTTTTGTGGATAAAATTTCTGCCAATGCGAAAGGGTATGAATTGCTGTATAAGGCATCCGAAGCTGGGCGGTGACCGGTGTGGCTGGTAAAAAAACCGATAATAGGTTCACGATTCAATTTAGACGTACTGACCCTAAGCATGTTCAGGTGGTTAATTTGCTTAATCAGCGGGAGCGCTTTGAAAAGGCGCAGTATATTGTGGATGCGGTTTTGCATTATGAAAGCTGCAATGCAACAACGGATTCGGAGCGCCTGGAGCGGTTTGATGAGAAAGCCATTGAAGCAGTCGTTAGGCGAATACTGCGGGAAAAGGAAGGTAGTTACGTTGTCCGACAACCCAGCGATGCTGCTTCCGCCAATCAGTCAGAGCCATCGCAATCCGCCGAAGAAATACATTTTGATGACGCTATGGAGGCTCTTGGAGAGGACGGGTTTAACGCAGTGGCGGGTGCGCTTGATATGTTTAGGAATAATGTTCGATTGCAGCTACCAAAAGTGCAGCTACAGCAGTGAGTTATGGAATGCCTACATATTAGACTATACTTTCCAGCGTTCGTTGAGTAAATGATCTCTTATTGCAGATAATGACACTTCAACATCATGAAAGCTTATTATGTCGCTATCATGCAGGATATATATCTCTTGCATAAAAACAAACTTTTCCTGCAAGTCCTTGTTCTCACTTAATTCTGCAAATATTTTAAAATCGGAGATAGGTTTTTCCGAGAGGCTACTGCCAATGCGGGCTTTTTCTTCACGCCGTTTAAAGGCCATCATATCAGTCAGTGCAACAGGATCGGAAAGGAGCTTTTGAATCTCGATAAGCCCCGACATCACCGAAAGGTCGTAAATATGCTTTGAAACGTCAAAATAGTCCTCGCGCTCAAAATAGAACTCCGATGCAAAAATCTTATCAACAAATATGCGTTCCAAGCAAATAGTATTTATAGAAAAAGGAGCTACATCATATTGTTCTTGAAGAATTGCTTTTTGGTCATCGGCTGCTTTATCGTAAATAATGGGCGCTACTAAAAGCGGCGCAAAAGGTTCACTAACGGTAAATGATGTAGCCTCAACTTTGACATGGCTGAACCGTTGAAGCGGATCGGGAATGGATGCACCAAGAACGCTCTGATAATCATAAACACTGGTAATACTGCCTTTTTGATTGCTTTCCATCTCTTTTGACAAAGTGCGCGGCAAACTTTGATAGCCGTTTGCCGCTTTTTCTAACCGGCGTTTGGCCTGTGAGTTACTGCATCCGTCAATGCAAACGGTAAGGTCAATATCCTCAGAAAATCGGCGTATACTGCTCAATGCTTTGTAAAGCGCGGTACCGCCTTTAAAATAAGCCGGGAGTGTATCCTGCCAGTCGGACAGTTCTTTCAGAAACAAAGTAATGTAATAGTCTTTTTCCAGCACATCTAAACGTATGCCGGTGCTTTCGCTGATGAGGCGAAGCAAGGCGATAAATCCGTCAGAATCTTTATGGAGTTTCAATGTTTAATACCTCCCAGCGTAACATCTATCGTTTTCAATAATGTTTTTTGTAAATATATTATTTAATTTTCTTACAAGAAAAAAACAAGTTAAAAAAATATTTAATCCTTATAACAAGAACATTAAAACTTACAAAGATTTCTTGTACAAGCAAAAACACACTCTTAAATACGAACTTGGAAAACTTCGCGACATGTTATTTCAAAGACGCAAAGTCAAGGCCTATATTTTCTATGGTGTCATCATATTGCTTACAAGTTTTATCGTAAAGTTTCATTTGTACTATATTATTTTTTCGACGATTCTATTTTCGTTTGCTTTGATAAGCCTTTTTGCGGTAAAATCAAAAGATGAA
>Ga0082212_10013313_pt1 | contig 10295 bp, 12 predicted proteins | sample TergutNt197P3_FD_71548 | JGI IMG/M metagenome (GOLD analysis project Ga0082212, IMG submission 71548) | Neocapritermes taracua P3 segment gut microbial communities from Petit-Saut dam, French Guiana - Nt197 P3 | ecosystem: Host-associated > Arthropoda: Insects > Digestive system > Gut ...
ATTTGAATCTAATATTATGCGAATCTGGCCTTTAAGCATGTAAATTTCTATTCTCTCCGCACCCTTCTTGTCATCTAATATTATTGTACTGCCGAACGGGCTTGAGAATATCTTCCTGTCGTTACCCTTGTTGTCCGCCACAGGAGCCTTTTGCTGGTGTGTATATTTACAGCCTAATACCATCGGCAATTCGGGTCTGTACTCCATAAATCCGCATAGTACCCTGTCGCCTACGTTAGGCAGCGCAAACAGACCCTGGTCCGCGCTTCCATACGGCACTATACAAGGTCTCCAGTTGGTTATAAAATCCTTGCCATACATCCATGTCAAACAAGGGACAGCCCATGTTACACCTCGATTAGTTATTTATTAGAATTTATTGTATACTTGATGATAGCGCCGATTTATTTTGTGTCAATCTTTTAATAGTCTGATTCGTAATTTTTGGCTTTCTATTTGTAGGATGAAAAGTTTTTGTTATTTTATTTGTGATTGGCCGCAAGAATTGGCTGTTTAATAAAAGCCCTGAAGGAGCTGAAAGTTCTTGCGGTATGTATTCGCTGATTGAAACGGCCAAACAAAACGGCCTTGAGCCGCTGATATACTTGCGTAAACTTTTTGAACTCAGCCCGCTCGCTGTTTCAACAAATGACTGGGAGAAACTACTCCCTTGGAACATTTATACTCCCAGCGCTTAATTTGACGGATACGTCCATACAAGACGCCTCCTTAATTTGTTGAATTTGAAAAATATTCCATATATCTATATATCTATATATCTATATATCTATTTTTTTAGTGAAGATTTACATCACTACCCTTTATAACTTCATCGTTTTTTGCATTCTTACTCTTAACCTCTAACTTTACGCCTACACTCTCATTCGGGTTCTCATTAGAAATCTCTATTCCACCATCCTTGCCATTAATCGTTATCTTGTCTTTTGCCGACAACTTCATTTCACTATTTATATTATTTGTTTTAAGCAGAACATTTTCCCCGTCTGTTGAAAACTCAAATTGTTTTCCGTCAGGCGTTATCATCCGTATTTTTTCATTCACATTGCCTTCCGTATTATTCAATATTATCTTGTATCCGTTCTTACTTTTTATAAACTTTCGGCTATTCTTTTTACCCTTGTTAAGTTTCGGTCCTTCACTCTGTTCATCGTTTAAAACTATGCCTAACACCGACCCTCTGTTCGGATCATCATTTATAAATGCAACGGCTACCATATCTCCGATATCCGGAAGAATAACCTCTGTATAAAACGGTATTACCATTGGTATCCAATCGGTTTCTATCTCATTGCCGAGGTAATGCAGTTTTACTTTTAATCTTTCCAACCCTTCAGGATCGTCGTTATCCGTTACCATGCCATATATTTGTTTGATTATATTATCTTTGTTCATATATCAATCCTCATAGATTGAATTATACCCAAACTTAGAAGTCAAGGGTTTTTTCCGTCGGCTCATTAGAAATTATATGATTTTTACTACTGCGGTATGGGACTATATCTCGAAGGTATAAACAAGCGCGGTCTCGCCGCAATTATCCGCGTCTTTGCAAAAACGGCAGTCTTTCCATATTTTCTCGGGCAGCGTTTCTTTTGCGACCTCCGCGAAGCCGTTTTTTTTGAAAAAATCCGGCGAATAGCTCAGAGCAAATATCTTTTTTGCCCCATCGCGGGTCAGAGCCTTTATTAAATTCCGCAGCAAAACAGAGCCTATTCCGGCTTTGCCGTACTCATCCGCAACTACAAGGGAACGCACCTCAAACAGGCCCGCTCCGTAATCGTAGCGGGAAACCGAACCTATGACCCTGCCCTTAAATTCGGCTACAAGAAACGTATCAATGGCGTTGCGGATTTCGTCAGCGTCCCTTTGCAGCACAACGCCCTTATCCGCGTGAGGACGCATAAGGGCGTTTATGATTTCGGCATCTTCGACAAACGGCTTTCTTATTACAACGAAATCCATATCATGAGCGTTTTATAATATTGATGTTGTTTGATGCCGTAAATTTGCTGTCTGTGTCGAATTTCTGTTTGGATTGCTTGGCCTCGGCTTCGTTCTTGTAAGGGCCTACATATATATTGTAGAGGCCGCTATTCCCCTTCTCCTTGGGAAGAAAAATCACAGAGCCTTTGGCGACATAGCCTTTCGTATGAGCATAATTAGCCAGCTCGGTCGCCTTGTCTTTGCTATACGAGTTTCCGATTCTAAGCAAGAACGGGAACTCCGAAACCGGGTACGATTCGGCGCGTCCCGAATCTCTGTTTATCATATTGGAAACGCTTGAAACTCCTCTGCTGATCAACTCGGAAGTAGCCTCGTCTACAATTGGGGTATTTTTTCCGCCCGCGAATTTCAGGCCTACCACAAGACCTGTCGTAAAGGTAACTATGCAGAGGGCGGCAATAATGAATATTATCCTGCTGGCCTTTTTGCCGAACCTGTCTTGCTCAACCGGCGGTTTTTCCCTTACTCTGTCAAAAAAGTCCGATTCATACACCGTAAATGTAGGCATTTTGTGTACATTGTTATTATGGCCGCTATATAAATCCATGTTCTGCATTTGTTTGTCCCTCTGGTAAAAATTCTTCGCTTAATATTATTTCGTCATGATAAGCTAACTTTTTTCGTAAAAAAAACGTTTCTCCTTGACAATATTTGTCTCTTTATACATAAAATATTTGTAATGGTTGTAACCCATTCAACGCTCAAATGACTAATATATTGCGCCGCGCAGGGGACGTTTATGGATTCGACTGCAATGATGCGTACATAGCTGCATGCCGGGTGCTCCGCTGACCCGTAAAAAAGGCGGTACTTAAATTAACTGCAAACGATAACTTTGCACTAGCGGCCTAAGAACCGCTACGCGCTTGAAGGGTCCGCTCCTCTGGGATTTTCAAGGGCGTCAACCACAGAGGATAGCCGGACATATTCCCCCGCAATGGACGGCGAAACTACAGGGGGATGGCTGAACGAAGCGGTTCTTGTTCCTGTGTCGGCAGCCGAGATTAAACGAACAAGATAAGCATGTAGAGGCTGTGTGGGTGTGTTGTAGGACGCGGGTTCGAAACCCGCCGTCTCCAATTGTTATTTTTTGATGTAGCCCAACGTCTGCATGGAATACACGAAACGGAGACTTACCTGGTCTAAAACAATCTTCTTTATCGCCTCCCTCTCCCACTCGTCAAGTTTCGTATCTTTGGAATAGTAATCCATATACAAAACGTTCAAATTTCGGTCAACTATCACAATAACCGATTTTATGTCAGACGATTGAAGTTCGGGAGCAAAAAAGCCGTCCGTCTCGTAAAAAATGAGACTATCTAAATTATTGTCTTTCATCAGAGCCGATAATTCCTCTCTGTGATCGCTCAAAAAGACCCTGACAGCGCCGGTCGATTTATATTCAAGAAAGCTGTCTTCGGAAATCTGGCAAAATCTGTCGGAATCCGTATAGTACGACAAGGGGCTGGACGGCATGAAGGGCAGCGAATTATTCTTTTGGGACTCGTCGACCCAATAACGCATATTTGATTCGATATCGGAGACCGATAACATACTGTTTTTCCATACGCGTATAATTACCCCTGATGATTTGAGCTCCGGAAGCGCGTCGTTTTTGGCGGTTACCTTTTTTATTCCGGAACACGAGATAAAAATAAAGCTAAGGCATAATAAAAAGAGAATGTTTTTCATAAAACGCTCCAGATAGCGTCATTTGCGAACATAGGACAGCAGTTTTTCACCGGTACCGGTGAGTTCTATAAATATTTCACCCCCCGGATGGTGGTAGTTGATGATGCCGAAATTTTTAAGCCAAAAAAACATGTAAAAATCAATAAATGAGACGGCATGGATATCGTTCACGGCGGCAAAACCGGTCATGTCAAAAAATTCATTGGCTAAATCATTGATTTCCATTCTGCCCCCGCGGCGCAGCATAATATCTGCCAAGATCGTCCTGTCCCTCATCAGGAAATCAGCCGCCTCGGTATCGGAAGGGAATATGTCGCGCCATTTCACAGTATTCCAGAAAGCATGAAGTATTAAAAAATAGAACGTTTGACCGCTCATGAGGTACGGTTCCATAAAGGCTTTGCCGTTTTCAATCTTTGCTATGCCTGCCGAACGCAGAATATGCATCATTTGCTTCATTGAAATAATCAATATATCGTTATTCGGAACATCGGCCATTTCGCCGGCGGTTCGGGCGGCTTTAAGGCATTTGTCATAAAAAGATTTGGGAAGGCCGTTTTCTTTGGAGAGCGCGTATTTTTTATTGCCGGAAAAATTAATTATAAAACTCGCAATCCTGAACGCAAAACATGAGAAAAGTTCGGATAAGTCTAACTCTTCATGGGATATACCGTCAATTGAAGAGTAATAGGCGCCCGCGAATTCAAAAGCCTCTGCAACGGATTGTTTTTTTTCAGCGACAGTTCCTGTAAAAATTAAATTATATTCAGAAATGTTAGACGGTTTTTTGTAAAAAAAATTAGATTCCAATGTATTCCTGCAATATTACTAATCGCGCGACAGCCAATAATATTGCCATAATATATAGTAAATTAATTTAGTAAATTAATTTTTATAAAAAACTATTTTTTTTTCATTTTTTTATCGTAAATGCCGCATAGCCGCGCCGTGGTCAATATTCCCCTGCGCGTTGAGGGAAAGAGACGGGTTTTTTGTGATAAGCTTTACTAAATTTGAGACATCCGGCGGCTTCGCGCGCCCTTCTTCTATATCCATAATCATCTCTGTGAGCGCCGTGAAAGTTTCATTCGGGAAACCGCGCGCCTTACCCGCGTCGATGCGGGGCAAAGAATCCATGCCCGACACGCTGATTTCCCGGGGAATCATATTTACGGCTGTCTCGAGTTTGACCGGATTGACGCCCGCAGAGTCAGAGGCAAGAGCCTGACTCGCAACGCTTTTAAGAACAGCGGCGGCCTGTATGGCTTTTTGAATAACGACGCGCGACATTTGGGCTATGGCGAAAGCATCGCCTACATTCCGTCCGCTCGGGGCATGGCGGGATGCACCGTCCGCATGAAGAGCGCGGCTTTGTCCGCGGACAGCGGCAACCGGTTGATTATTAATTATCTTCACAACTTTAAATTTGCCTGTAATTCGTATTTTTTGTCAAGCAATTAAAAAACGGCCTGCCCTGAACATTCAAACCTGCTTTTTTCAAAACCACCCCCATAAAACCGCTGGTACCTGCAAACAAAACGCGCTTTGCCGTACTTCAGGACGCCTCTTATTACGGATGAGGCCGTTGTTTTGTTTACATAAACCGACGAAAGCAGCGCGTTTTCGGACGGCATAACCGTTGAATATATGGCGGCCCCCTTTATCTTGTAAGCCGAACCGTCGGCCCCTATTGTAAGAAAAGTAAAAGGCTGATATTGCGCTCCAATGCCTCCGGAATAAGAAAAAGGCCCGCCGTCTTTGTTTTGGGACACGGATTTAAGGTTAAGTGAAATCTTTTTGCCGAACATTTGCTTTACCGAGGCTGTTCCTTTCCTCATACGGCTTTGCCCGGCCGGTTTATTATAGCCGACTTCGTCATAGCCTGCCTTTACCTCAAAGGTTTTACCGGAAGCAAGAGCGTATACCCCTTCTCTGATAGCAGAAGAAAGACCGGCCTCATTTCTGCCGGGATATTCTTTTCTTTCGTAAGAAGCCGTCCCCCCGAACTCAAAGTATTTCAATGCCCTCAAAGAGATGGCCGCGGCGCACTCCTTCCTTGGAAAAGGGCTGTCGGCTGCTTCCGGCGCGTAAAAGCCGCGCCCGGCCGAGAGAGCCGACAGACTGAAAGCTGAGAGCGCGTTTCTAAACCTAAAACCGGCAGATACGGCCGCGCCTGTCTCATCCTTTACCGGGCGTTTTTGTGAAAGCGTAACTCCGCTTTCACAAAACATGAAAATATATTTATCGGAATACCTGAGATAAAGCGCCCCTCCGCCGCATTTCGTTATACCGCTTTCCCATGAATTGCCTGATTTATATTCCCATTCTATTGTCTCATCCCGGAAAGTTTTCAGGTCCTCGCAGTATCCGAGAAGCCCCGCGCTGAAATTTTTTCCCATATTGAGCGATACGGATGCCCCGGCGTCGCGAATGAGTACCGGCTCATTGTACAACCCTATAGTCGCCGGCCTCGAATTTACGGAATTCATGGACGACGGAACCCTTTTCGAATCATAGTAATCGCGCCGTATATAACGCCTTCTTAGCGAGGTAAAAACGCCGCCGCTAAAAGAGGTTTCATCGCCGCCTTTTAACTCGGCGGCAAGCCCCATGAAGGAATATATGGGACTTGCGGAACCGCTCGGCGAGATAAAATTACCGAACGCCGGAAACGGTTTAGCGGCAAACGGGTCGTCGGATATATAACGCCGCGAGCCGATAAACAGACCGCTGCCGAAACCTACATTGTAATTCCCGGCGATGAGGCGAAACGCCTCGTCCGGGCTGCTGAGATTCAAAAAACCGGTGAACATTTGTTCGCCTGTTTTTTGAATGTAATTGTGCGATAGTGAAGCTGACGCCGATTTACTCATTTTTATTGAAAAAACTTGACGCCAAAAATGCTCAGGATCGCTCTCGTAATCCACCACGTCCTGCCTGTATTCTTCGCGTATTGTGTAATCGGCGGCGCCTGCGGCAATGGCAAGCAATATAAAAAATCCTACCAGTACCTTGCGCATACCGCCTCCGCTTCTTTTTTCTCGGCAGCGCCTAACGGCATAGATTGAAGTTTCTTGCGAAAACCCTCGCGTCCGCCCTTATTTGCCGCTTCGCACAATTCCATGGCCTGTGTCGGGCTCAAACCCACTTCCTCCACGAGCGACATGAAAAGGTTTTTGCTTTTTTTTACGGGAGGCGGCTTTTTCGGCAGCGAAACTTTCCCGCGGCTTTCCTGTTTATCCTGCGCAAGTCCGAAAACATATCTTTGAAGAGCGACTATCTCCCGCGCGTTTAATCCCAGTTGAGCGAGCGCCTTTTCGGATACCGGCCCTATTTGCTCCCTATAGCGTATAATCCGCTCGGAGTGAGTCGGATTTATCGCCGGAATAGCCTCTATTTCCTCATTTGAACATGTATTTATATCTATTTTCTTTACATCTTCTTTTTCACCGCTGTCCTCCCGGCCTTGAGAATATCTTATGGAGGGAAAATTTTCTCCGTTCGCGTTCAACGAAAGTCCCACTATATGGGTAACCCCAAGATAGGGATGCAGGCGTATTCCGTAAGAGACCGATATTTTCTTGAATACCGCTGACAGAGCGCCCGACCATGTCATCGTCTCTCTCGCGTAACCGCATGATACTGAAAGAAACGGAAGAATGTGAGCCGTAACGGAAAGCGAGTTTAAATAACCGCTGTAATCTTTACCCACATTATAAATCAGCGACAAACCTTGGAAGGGTTTCAGCTTGATTCCTGCGCTGTAGTTTTCCCTTATGTAAAATTCGTCAGCGCCACCCAAAGACGCGCGGATATTTTCGGCAAAAACCGCGGCCTCAAACCAGCCAACCGGCCTTATTAGAAGGCTGGCGGAGAAGTCAAAAAAATTTTTGTCCGTATCGATATCGCCGCCATGTATTTTAAGGCTGTAATAATTTGCCCCAATGCCAAGCGAAACGGCTTTAAAGGGCGCTAAACCGGCCGAAGCCGTAAAAGTATTCTCCATGTAACCCGGTATTCCGAAAGATTTCCATGCCGCCGAGAGGCCGAAAGGTTTTAAAGGCACAACGCCTGATACATGACGCGCCGAAAGTCCTTCTATGGAATAGGGCCGGCTGGCCGACGAAGAAATAGCTGCCCCAGAAACTAAAGGCGCATAATGAGCCGGAATATACTGCCCGAGAGACGTTTCGTCCTTTACCGCTAACGAATACGGGAAAAGTTCAACCGGGGCGGCAGGACGATACTCAAAGGCTCCCATGAAAGAAAAAAGGCAGGCAACAAGAAAGCCTGTTTTTAAAACAGCCCTTTTCACACTACCTCCCCAGTATAAAGAGAAATTTTCTGTTTACCGAGCCGCGGATTTCGTTGCCCGTAGCCTCAATGACAGCCGGATATATCCCGCTCGGCAGGTTCTTCCTAAAACTGTTCCCCTCCCATATTATAGTGCGGAACCCAGGATCAATATTTCTGTGAAGCGGTGACTCGTAGATAAGTTTTCCCGTAACGCCGAAAACCCTGAGACGCAGATTGCAGCTTTGCGAGACGAATAGGCGGACATCAGCCTTTTGCTTTTGAGAATTCATTTTGCAAAATATTTTCTTATCCAAAATTTTGAAGATGTTATTTTCCGGCACAAGAGAGACCTCAAGATTATCGTACCCTGGAGTTTGAAAGCGGCTTACGAAAAAATCCACCGCCGAATTGGTATGGGCGCCAAAGCGGCGACACACGCTCATGTAAGGGGCAAGGCCGTTTTTGCCTATATCTACACAGCTTGCCTGCGTATTTCCGTTTACGATCACCCACTTTCCGTTCGCCGCTGCGGCCTCTACATAGTTTTTTACATTGTTGTTAAACGGCACAGCCATGTTGGAATAGGCGACACAGTCGATCATCCCGTTACGATAATCTCTGTCATTATCGATTGCGATAAGGCCGCTTGTATTCCACAAGCTGGCCGAATAATTGTTGCAATATATATCGCGAATGCCGTTTCCGTTCAGGTCGCCGACATCATCGGTCTCGCTTATACCGTGAGGATTCGTTAAATGAACCACAACATAGCGATCGTCATACGGCGTATCGGGTGAATTATAGCTCCTGATGGTGATCGGTTTTTGCGCCAGCGGCGCTATGGAGCTTTCACCGTAATACGAGGTTACAAACAAGCCTGATATGTCCATCTCCATATCAGGGGGCGTCAACGTAAGCTCTACCCAATCGCAGCTTGTATTTGTAGCAAACTCATTTATAAGAAGCGCTCCGAAAGCCGCGCAACTAAAAACTGATAACAGAAGAGTAAAAGACAGGATATACTTTTTCATTTTTCCACCTCAAAAAGGTAACGAATGAAAAAGGTTTGAGATGAAAAAAAAATGGGCAAATATCTTAGAAATCTTAAAATATGTGTCCGCTACATGGGGTATGCTTCACTTTTTTGGGGTGATAAAAAAGTTCAAACATTTGAATCGGATAGGAGGCAACTCTACTAATGGGTGGCCCCCTACCCGATTTGGGCGTGCTTTATTGTTCAAAAGTTCAAAAACTTATTTTAAAAACCTTGAAAAAAGTCCCGGTTTTATTTCATTTTCGTTCTTTTTTTGAAATTTTCTATTTTGGAACGATTGCCGCGAGATGTTTTTTTCTTCTTCAAGCAACTCGGCCTCTTTGAGTTTTTTGCCCTTTAGCTTAGGAAATGATTTCCAGTTGAATCTGTTCACAATGTCGGCAAGCTCTATAAGGTCTTTATGAACCGTATTCTCTTCGCTGCACCATAGTGAAACGGTGGCGCCGGACTCTTGAGCCGCTTCGACAGCCGGGATAAAATCGCTGTCGCCGGCTACGAGGATGGCATGCTGTATGTGTCCCGCTGCGGAATGCCGCACCATATCGACAGAGAGAAGAACATCAACTCGTTTTTGTTCATAGTAATCCCTGTTGCCGTCGCGCTTTTTTTGCAATTTGCCCAAACGTACCGCCCAGCGAGGCATTTTCTTTATTTCGCGCATAAAGTCTTCGTGTTCTTTCATTCGGCGTTTCTCGTCTTCGGTAGGCTCCGCCGACATCCAGGGCGCGCAGTAATAAAAGTAGCATCTCAGCATATCGAGCGAGGCTGTTTTGCGCAAGGGTTTGAGGAAATAATCTTCTAATTCCGTATAATCCGGATGTATATTGTGTTGTTTGAACTGCGATAAAATATATGCTCCGTCTATAAATATTGCGGCTCTCAAATTAAAATTCCCCCTATGACAATTTTTAGGGCATTAGGGCAAAGTCGTATTTTTTATCAAGTATTTTTACCTTTTTTGCGGATTTTCTTAGGCTGCCCGGTTTGCGACGGTATAAAATAAATTCAGAGCGAGCCATAAAACTCCCTTTAGAAAGCCCTAACCGGCCTGACCGAACCCACAGAATTCTTGGCGTGACCGTGCTGACTGCCATTATCGAAATGGCGTACCCACGCGCTGTCCTTATTGCCCTCTGATGAAGACCAGTACCAGGCATTAAAACTGCCGGTATTATTCAGGCTGTCGTACATTAAGGTCAGCTCGTCTTTGCTCGGCAAAAACCAGTCG
>Ga0082212_10013314_pt1 | contig 10294 bp, 6 predicted proteins | sample TergutNt197P3_FD_71548 | JGI IMG/M metagenome (GOLD analysis project Ga0082212, IMG submission 71548) | Neocapritermes taracua P3 segment gut microbial communities from Petit-Saut dam, French Guiana - Nt197 P3 | ecosystem: Host-associated > Arthropoda: Insects > Digestive system > Gut ...
AATCTGCCAAGAAGTTGTGGATTCCCGTCGTCTATTTTATGCCGCCGCAAGTTTGGGCTTGGGCACAGTTTCGCGTCAAAAAAATGCGGAAATTCGTCGATCTCGTCCTTTGTCCCTTGTCCTTTGAGTGGCAATGGTTCAAGCGAAACGGCTGCAACGCCCTTTTTATTGGACATCCGTTTTTTGAGGAAGTCCGCAAGAAACAATCCGACCCCGAATTTTTGGAAACGTTCTATGCCCAGTACGGCAACGCTCCGGTTTTGACAATCCTTGCCGGTTCGAGAAAGCAAGAAATTCAGGCAAACCTCGGCGATATGCTTTCGGCAATCAACCGTGTTCGAGATGAAGTTCCCTATGTGCAGCCGGTTGTGGCGGCATTTAACGATGAACATGCGGCACTGATTCAACAGCAACTGACCGAGCGGAAAATGTCGATCCCGATTTTTACTGGTCGAACCACCGAATTGATTCGTGCGGCAGAGTGCTGTTTGGCAGTGTCAGGCTCGGTTTCGCTGGAACTTTTGGCATGCAATAAGCCTTCGGTCATTTACTTTCGGATTGGTTGGCTGGGACTGTTCGTCCAGCGGTTTTTTCGGCGGACTCGTTACATCACGTTGGTCAATTTGCTTGGAGCGAGTAAGCAGTCGATGTTTTATGAAGAGACCGTTAAAGTGATTCCCAAAGAACCGAGCGCAGAAGACCGCCGTCGAATGCTCTTTCCTGAATTTTTGACTTCAACGGATCGTTCCTCTGAAGCAGCGGATCATCTCATTCGTTGGCTTTCGCAGCCGGAACTCTTGGCACTCCAAAAACAGCGGCTCGACACCTTACTTCGTGAAGTGGATGTCGTCGAATCGCCGCTCGAATTGGCAACACAGGCTCTGCTAAAAAGAGAGTTTGAAAGGGGCACCTTATGAACAAGGACAATAACTGGTGGATGCGACCTTGCGGAGGATTGGATGTGCTCCGGCAAGCGGTGCCGCTCATCATTTCCGGCGGCTCCATTTCGTTGATGAATTTCACCGACCGTATGTTCCTCATGTGGAGCGGTGCCGATGCGATGACCGCATCGATGTCCGGCGGCATGCTCTTTTGGACAGCCGTGGCGATTCCACAGGCAACCGCCGCCCTTGTAACGACCTTCGTTGCTCAATATCACGGTAGCGGAAACGATCAACGTATCGGTCGAATCGTTTGGCAAGGAATCTGGTTCGGATTCGCCATGATGCCGATTCTCCTGTTGCTTTACGAGCCGTTGACCAAAGTGTTCGCTTTGTTCGGACACGATTCTGCACTCATCGAACTCGAACGCACCTACTATTTTTACATGCTACTGGGAAGTGGTGCCTTCATCAGCGGTGAAGCCGCCGCTTCCTTCTTTCGCGGATTGGGAAAAATGCGAATTGACATGTACAACACCATGTGTTGTGTTGCGCTAAACATTTTTCTCGACTATTGCTTAATTTTCGGACAATTTGGCTTTCCGTGCTGGGGAATTGCCGGTGCCGCCATTGCCACCGCCTTTTCGCAGTGGGTACGATTTTCGATCTATGTACTTTTGATGTTCGTTCAGGAGCGCAGAGCCCACAAGTTTCACATTATTCACGGAATGCGGCTCGACTTTCCTCTGATCGGTCGGCTTTGTTATTACGGGATTCCATCGGGACTTTATACTTTTATTGACACGCTTACGTTTACAGCATTTATTTTGATGATCGGCGGCATAGGACAAGTCCAGCGAAGTGCTACCACGATTGCTTTTACACTCAATTCTTTTACGTTTATTCCGCTCAACGGTATTGGAATTGCCGTTACGTCGATGGTCGGCAATCAATTAGGTAAGAATCGTCCTGATTGGGCACGCCGCGTTACGGTCACGGCTCTCCTCATCGGCGGCGTTTATGCGGGGTGCTTTGGACTCGCTTTTTTAGCGTGTCCCAATCTGTTTTTGTCGGTTTTTGCCACTTATGCCAAACCGGAAGAGTTTGTCGCTGTGCGTGAGTTGAGTATCGTGTTGCTTCGATTTATCGCTTTGTATCTCTTTTTTGACGGTAGTTTAGTGATTTTTATGTCAACGCTTCGTGGTGCCGGCGATACTATTTTTCTTGCTTGGTTGGTCGGCATATTATCCCCGCTTTTTCCAATTTTCTGTGCCGTCGGGGTTTACTTTGGACTCGGTGTTCTCTGGTGTTGGACAGTTTTAACGTTGTATGTTTTCATCTATTGTTTCTGTTTGTGGCTCCGTTACCGCAGCAACGTCTGGGAGTCGATACGGGTCATCGAAAAGGAATTGATTTGAGACGCATGCCCTAGCGGCTCAAGGTTTTCCATGCGATGCCAGCCGCAACGCCGCTGACAATGACACAGACCACTAGGAGAAGAGGAGTTGAATTCACCAATCCCTTCGGCAAGCATGTGGAGGAGAAAAAAACGAGAAAGGCAAATGTGAAATTAAAGGTTATAATCGTTTTCCAGATGCGGTCTTTTTTTTCTCCATCGTTCATCGGTTCAACCGGTTTCGGTTTTTCCTTTACGACCGGCACCGGCTCTGGGCTGCGCTCGACTTTTGTAACCCTGGCGGCATCACGGGGAAAGTATTTCACAATGGCGGCACTCAATTCGGCAGGCGTACAGATCACACACCGTACCGGCAAGTCAAAGACCATACGGAGTTCATCGGCAACGTCAGGAAGAACCGGTTTTGTCGTTGCCAATAAAACGTGCCCTTGATCGATGGAAATCGGCACAAAGGAACATCGTCGGGCAGTCATCGGATCAACTTGAGCCGCTATTTCTTCGTCAACAGAAAGATCATCGAAATGGACAAACGGAAGTCCCAGCGATTCGGCATACGCCATCATCACGGCTTCAGGAGGGGCAACTTTTTTCTGCAAAACCGCCTCGCACAGATCAATGCCGACGGCATGAGCGTAACTGACAATCTGATTTAACTGCTCCCCGGAAACAATTTTGTTGGCGAGGAGAATGGTTTCTAGTTTTCTCTGTTCTGACATTTTTTTATTGTTACTCGAAGAGTTTTTTCAGTTCCCTTTTCAGGGTTTCTCCTCGTGCGTTGTCCGTGATTATTTTCCCCTCCTTGTCCAGAAGCCACATCGTTGGAACACCCTGAATGTCAAAGAATTCCCCCTGCGGCGGTTGGTTTGCCTTGATCGTCTGCGGTTCGGAAAGGATAATCCATGGCAGTTTTTCGTGTTGAACAGCCCTTTTAACTCCGGCGATTTGCTTATCAATGTCCTTTCCTGATGCGTTACTTTCCCAAATATAGACCGAAACAATTTCCAGTCCTTTGTCGTGATACTTTTCGTAGGCTTCGAGCATACCGGGAATCTCCGCTTTGCAAGGAGGGCACCACGTTGCTGTGAACTTGACTAAAACGTACTTTCTGCGAAGGCTTTCCCAATCGAAATCTTCGTCTTGAATCGTCTTGCCGTAGAGGCTGAATGCTTCATCGGCTCTAACATTGGCAGGATCGTGGTAGCATCGTTTGTCATCGTTTTTCGGGAGACGGATTAAAGTCAGTCCGACGAACATCGCAATCATAAACAATGCGCCCAGCACACACGCACATCCGATTAAGAAGGCGTAGGGACTTTTGGGCGGTTGATGTTGCGGGTCTGGGGAAAAAATCGGCTTGCAGTTCATGCAAGTAAATGAAGGCGACGAGGAAAATCTTCCCGTATTGTAACAGGAAATTGGAAGTTCGGGGGCAAGGGGCTAGACTGGCACATTATGCCTGAATTCACAATAAAATTTTCACGTCAACATAATTTTAAATCCTTGCCACAAAAAGGAGGCAGCAAAGAAAAACAGGGCGATTCCAAGCAACCGGTTAATCCAGATGATGAATCTCAAGTCGAGTGAATGCCGAACGCTTCCGAAAAGGAGAGCCAGTCCCAACTTTGCCGATGTGATACAGATAAAAAAGGTTCCGATAAAAAAGAACATCATGGCAAAACCGCTGGTTCGCAGGGCGGAAAGGGCAAGCGGTCCACAAATGGTCAGCCAATAAATGTACAAATTTGGGTTGAAAAAATTGATACCAATAGCGCGCAACAAGAACATTGGCGGAACATTCTTCTTTTGGAAATGCGATGCCGTTACCGATAGACTTTCGTAGCCAAGATGGCAAAGCAGGCAGGCTCCGACAATGGAAATCAGGGCAATCACAATGCCAAATCGGTGTGATAAAAAATAGAGGGAGGGAATAACAAGAGCAACGATAGGAATATCGGTTAAAATTGGGACAAACGCAATTTTTGCCCCTGCTTTTCGTCCGTGCAGGAGCGATTGCGTAATCAACATCGTGGTGATGGGACCGGGCGAGATGCCCGCGTGGATGCCCAAAAGAATTGCCTTCCAGACGTATGTGGACGTTTCTAACTCCATTGGTCGATTATCGTTTAACCTCCTGTAATGTTCCGCCGAAGGTTGCAAGGATTTTCTGAACCAGCGGATTTTCCATCGCTGCAAGGTAGTGTTCTCGCTCTGATTGACTGGGAGCGGCTCGTTCCGTCGGCATCGGCTCCTCCGGTGCGTCAAGTTCAAGCCGAATTTTGACTGCCTCGCCGATGGATTGCGCTAATGCATGTTGCAAACGAACAGACTCCTTCTCACAAAAATCCCCCGCCACCTTATTGCCGAAAGAAACGATGAAGAGATTCGGCTTTTCAAAACGGACAGATTTACACTGCATTGCCCAATTTCCCAACGCACCGGGAATCGGCTCCATCGCATTGAGCCAAGCCGAGCGAGCCCTATCATCATTGAGGTCGGCAAGTCCGATTCGTGCGTGAGGGGAAGGACGAGACGAAGGAACGGCAACTTTGCCGGGCGGCGGTGAAATCGCCCTATGCACCGGCTTTACCGCCGGAGGAGGAAGTGCCGCATTGCCGCTGCGTAACTGTTCCAGCAATACGGCAACTTGATGAAAATGATCGAGATTGGCGATCCGAATGAGAGCGAGTTCCATTAACACCCGAACCTGTGTGCTGTGCCGCATTCGGGAGTGTGTCTGATCAAGTATCTGCATGGCAGCAAGAATCCGGTGCAATCCTAATTCCGTGGCACACGTTTTGATCTGCTCAAATTGTTGCAGCGAACAATAGAGGAGCAAATTGGCATCGCCGCCGGAAGCCAACACGAGCAGGTCCCGGTACAATTCCATCATTTGTTCAACAAGCACGCCAAAATCAATCCCCTGCGATGCGGCAGTGTCCAATTCGGCAAAAATTTTCGTGTGATTGCCGTGAATAATACCGTCCAGTAACTGGAACAGCAGTTGATCGTTTGCGGTGCCGAGCATTTCGTGAACGTCGGCTAGGGAAATGTGTTCCGGGGCAAACGAAAGGAGTTGTTCGAGCAACGATTGTGCATCACGCATCGAACCTCGCGCGCGGCGAGCCAGGGTGTCGAAGACTCCGTCTTCGACCGTAACTTTTTCGTGTTCGGCAATCGAAGCGAGACGGTCTGCAATCTGTTTTGTGTCGATCCCTGCGAAGTCGAACCGCTGGCACCGGGAAAGAATTGTGATCGGAACTGCCGTAGGTTCCGTCGTGCAGAAAATGAATTTAATGTGTTCCGGCGGTTCTTCAAGTATTTTGAGAAGTGCATTCCAGGCAGGCGGTGTCAGCATGTGAACTTCGTCAAGAATGTAAATTTTGAACCGCGACCGGCTTGGTCGGATAGTGGCATTTTGCCGAAGAGTTCGAATTTCGTCAATTCCGCGGTTGCTCGCTGCGTCAATTTCGAGTACGTCAATGTCGTCGCCGGTGCTGATGCTGATGCAACTATCGCACTGTCCGCAGGGAGTGAGCGAGGAACCTTGGGCACAATTCAGGGATTTGGCGTAGATTCGGGCGGTGGAGGTTTTGCCGACTCCCCTCGCACCGGTGAAAAGATAGGCGTGTCCGATGCGTCCGGTTTCAATGGCATTGGAAAGGGCATTGGAAATATGCGTCTGTCCGACGAGTTCGGCGAACGTTTTGGGACGGTAACGTCGTGCAACAACCTGATAATTCCCCGATCCGGCTGAATGAGTGTCTTCCATAGCCGCCCATTGTAACGATTCTGTGGTACATAGCAACCTACACCGTGACCATTGACCTGCGGCGCGTAACACCGTATAATGCCAATACTCCCAGTACGGCGCAACCACAAATAACTGGCAATTTTGTCGTCGGTGAGAGTAACACATAACCGTTTTGAAAGAACCATTAGAGGACTGCAGGAAATAACGACGATGATAGAATTGATCAAAACAAATCTTGATTTATGCGTAGGTTGCAACCGATGCATCCGCGAGTGTCCTATGGAAATGGCTAACATAACCTATCAGGACGAAGCCGGAAACATCAAGGTGAAAACCGACCACACCCAATGTATCGGTTGCGGTCGGTGCATCGCCGCGTGTAAACATGGGGCGAGAGACTTCAAAGACGATACTGACCGCTTTTTTGAAGACCTTGCGGCGGGTATTCCCATATCCCTCATGGCTGCTCCTGCAATCCAAACGAACATCCCGGAATATAAAAGGTTGTTCACGTATCTTAAGAGCCTCGGCATCAAGAAGATATACGATGTGTCGCTGGGGGCTGATATTTGTATTTGGGGGCACGTCAGGCTTCTCGAACAAAACCACTCCGTTCCCCTTATTACGCAGCCGTGTCCGGCGATCGTTTTGTACTGCGAAACGCACCGGCATGATCTGTTGCATTATTTGTCCCCAATCCACAGTCCGATGGCATGCGCCGCTGTCTATATGAAACAGTACGAAGGCATCACGGACAGAATTGCCGCCTTGTGCCCGTGCATCGCCAAATCGGCAGAATTTGCCGATACGGGACTGGCGCAGTACAACGTCACCTTTGAGAAGTTGCAGCAATATCTTGAGAAACACAACGTGGAATTGCCATTGGAAGAGACGGGATTCGACCACGATGAAAGCGGGCTTGGGTCTCTTTTTCCGATGCCGGGCGGTTTGAGGGAAAACATTCTGTTTCACTTCGGCAAAAAAATTAGCATCTCCAAAGCGGAAGGTTTCGATGTATATACCAAGTTGGACCTCTACGCCGAAACGCCGGTGGAACGGTTGCCGAAGATTTTTGATGTGTTGAGTTGTGCCGACGGTTGTAACATTGGTCCTGCCGTTTCACGCGAAGGGAACATTTTTGACATTGATGCCGTGATGAATAGACAGAGGGACGCGGCAACGGACGAACACAAGCGGCAATATTTCAAGTCTCTCTATCAGACTTATGATCAAACGTTTGACCGTGCACTTTTTACGCGGACATACCGCAAGACTGAAGGGAGCAATCCCACTGTAACGGATGCGGACATCGCAAAAGCCTTTGAATTGTTGGGGAAAACCGATCTCGAAAAACAAAGTGTTAATTGCAGTGCTTGTGGTTCCGAGACATGTTACAAGATGGCAAGGAAAATCGCTCTGGGCGTAAACATTCCGAGCAACTGTATCGTCAAGACGATGGACGACGCAAAGCGGGAACATGTGGAAAACATGCTTGCCCGGGAACGCTCCGCCTACCTGGAACGGTTGCGTGAAGCCGATGAACGCACGCGAATCATGCTCGACACGACTCCGCTTGGTGCGCAATTCTGGGATAAAAATATCAATATTGTCGATTGCAATCAAGAAACGCTCAGACTTTTTAATGCACCGAGTAAGCAGGCGTTTCTGGAACATTTTTATTCTTTTTTTCCAGAATATCAGCCCGACGGAAGATTGTCGGAAGAAAAAGCCATCGAAATCATCAAAAAAACATTTGAAGAAGGATATCAATATCACGAATGGATATGCCAGACATCGGACGGCACTCCCTTCCCGGCGGAAGTTACTTTTGTCCGAGTGGATTTCCAAGGCGACTACCACGTTGTCGTCTATACCAGAGATTTGCGGGAACAAAAGCGAATGATGCAGGAAATCGACGCTGCCGCCGCAAAACTCAAAGCCGTCATCACAAACTATTCGGGAGTGATTTGGTGTGTGGACCCTAATGGTATCATTACGCTCTTCGACGGATTGTACCTGAAAGAAATTGGTATTACGTCGGATTTTTTAGAAGGAAAAAACCTCGATCGTGCCCTGACTAAACAGAGACATCTGGACATCATCGAAAATGTACAAAAAGCCCTGAGCGGAGAATCGCGGGACTGGATTTCTGACATCGATGGCAAAATGTTCCGTGCACGTACCTCTCCCATCTATGATAAGAGCGGTAATATAACCGGGGTGGCTGGGAGCACGGATGATATATCAGAAATGCTCCAACTCCAAACGGAATTGCAATCTGCTCTGATTGCAGCGGAAAATGCGAACAAGGCGAAAAGCGAATTTCTCAGTAAAATGAGCCACGAAATTCGTACCCCTATGAATGCGATTTTGGGTATTACGGAAATTCAACTACGAAACGAGTCACTCGCATCGGAAACGAAAGAAGCACTGGACAAAATTCACAGTGCGGGAGATTTGTTGCTCGGTATTATCAACGACATACTGGATCTTTCCAAAATTGAAGCCGGTAAATTTGAACTGGCACCAACCAAATACGACACGGCGAGTCTGATTAACGATATTGTAACGCTTAACATGATGCGTATCGGCAGCAAAGAGATTACGTTCATTCTTTCGGTGGACGAAAACATGCCGGCACTGCTGTTGGGCGATGAACTGCGTATCAAGCAGATTTTGAATAATATCCTTTCCAATGCGATTAAATATACCAAAAAAGGTTCTGTAAAACTGTCGGTTTTCGTGGAGAAAAAAACGGAAGACGACGTAGTGCTGTTTTTTGAGGTCAAGGACACCGGGCTGGGAATGTCTGAAGAACAGGTAAGTCAACTGTTCGATGCCTATACCCGATTTAATATGGCAGCCAACCGCACCACCGAGGGGACAGGATTAGGCATGAACATTACACAAAATTTGGTGCGGTTGATGGATGGTGTCATTGTTGTCAAAAGCGAGGTCAACAAAGGTTCAGTGTTTACCGTTCAGTTACCCCAACAAAAAATCGGTTCCAACGTGCTCGGGCGCGAACTGGTGGAAAATCTGCAAAATTTCCGCTCAGCCGGTGTCAAACAAATCAAAATGGCACAGACGGTATTCGAACAGATGCCCGATGCCCGCGTGTTGGTCGTGGACGATGTTGAGTCGAATTTATACGTTGCCAAAGGACTATTGGCACCTTATGGTTTGTCCGTGGAAACCGCAACAAGCGGTTATAGTGCCATTGATAAAATTAAAGAAGGAAACGTGTATGATGTGGTCTTTATGGATCACATGATGCCTAAAATGGACGGCATTGAAGCGACAAAAATCATACGCGATTTGGGATATAAGGCTCCTATTATTGCACTGACGGCTAATGTGGTTTCTGGTCAAGCCGACATTTTTCTTGCAAACGGGTTCGACGATTGCGTTCCAAAACCGATCGATGTACGCCAGTTAAACGCTGCACTGAAAAAATTTATTAAAGGTCAACCGTCCTCTGGAATCATGGAGACTGCCAACCAACAAAAGGAGGTTCGAGAATGCGTTGAGGACGAAACGGAGTCACTCTCGGTTGACCCGCAGTTGATTGAGTTCTTTGTGCAAGACGCACGCAAAGCCGTTGGAATACTGCAAGCGATTCAGGAAAAACGCAATGGTTATAACGACGAAGATATCAAGACGTATATCATCAATGCTCATGGGATGAAAAGTGCGCTGGCATATCTAGGTGCAACAAAACTTTCTGCGTGTGCGGAAAAATTGGAGCACGCGGGACGGGACAAAGACACCGCGACGATGGCGGCTGAAACACAGGCTTTTCTTGACAGGTTAAGTGCGATGATCGCAAAACTAACACCAAAAGAGGAAAAATAAGAAGGGATACCCTCAAAATTGCGAAAAAGCGACGGGGACTACCTATCGGAAAAAAATATGTTAGAATTTCTCCATCATGTGTTGATCGTCCTCTTCTGACGTATCATTCATTTCCTTTAACGTAGAACAACTTTAATGACAGCAACAATCTATTACGACAAGGATGCAGACCTTTCTAAACTCAAAGGCAAGAAAATTGCCATTCTCGGCTACGGTTCACAAGGACACGCCCACGCCCAAAACCTTCGGGACAGCGGTTGCGATGTTATCGTCGCCGAAGTCAAAGGTTCGGCAAACTATGAACTGGCAGTCAAAGACAAATTCACTCCGCTGACCACTGAAGAAGCGGTCAAGAAAGCCGACATCATCGTGTTGACGTTGCCGGATGAA
>Ga0082212_10013315_pt1 | contig 10294 bp, 14 predicted proteins | sample TergutNt197P3_FD_71548 | JGI IMG/M metagenome (GOLD analysis project Ga0082212, IMG submission 71548) | Neocapritermes taracua P3 segment gut microbial communities from Petit-Saut dam, French Guiana - Nt197 P3 | ecosystem: Host-associated > Arthropoda: Insects > Digestive system > Gut ...
ATTTCAAACGTTGGAACTCGGTTATTAGGTACAGCTTGAATTCTGGCGACAACCAGGTCGCAAACTCAAAAGCTATGTCGCGGTGAGCATATGTTCCACCGTAGCGTCCGGGCTTTGCAATTATGCCAATAGCATTGGTTTGCTCTGTCCATTGCTTCGTTGATAATATAAAGCTGTTGTCAACGCTCTGCATTTTAATGTTACCGAATTCGGTAACATTAAAACCTGGGTTATGCAGTCGCTCCCATGCGCCGAGGAAGTTGAGCGTGTACCCTGTCCGAAGCCAATGCGAAATGACGATGCCTGTTGCATCTGGATTTTTGTGTTTCGCCATGTCCGTCAAGGATATGTAATCCTCCTGTCGATGGGTCAGCAGGGCTATCTCTGTTCCCTGCACTGTGACGACTTCTTTCCTACTCATGTTTCCAAGTCTCCGTACTTTTCAGTAGTGGCAGGCGTTCTTGTCAGCTTGACCACCAAATTAGCTTACCAGAGCTATTTGTTGCGGCGTTTGCTATCCTGCAACTTATTAATGGCCTGCAAGCTCATTTTTTCTGCGTGGCAAGTAGCCGCTCGTAGAAAAAGGAATTGATCTGCCGCTCTAACTGGCGGGATGTCCATCCGTTATCGGCGCATTCACGGATATAGAAATCCCGGCGCCCTGGTTCATCCACCCGCATGAGCATCCGGTAGTGAGTCCACGTCAATTCGGTACGCAGTGCGTACCGAATTGGAAAGGCATTAAAGAATTGGCGCATGAACCGTAAATTGCGTTCTGTAAACCCTTTTCCAAATTCTGTGGTCAGATGTTTGGAAAGGTATTGCAAAAGCCCCTTGCCATACTCTGCGCGTTCGCCCACTGCTTCCTCTATCTGCCGCCCTATGTCCCAATAGGCTTCGACCATGGCGAAGTTGATGGCGGCATGTGCCTTGGCCCTGGCATTTGCCAAGGTATCGCGTATGCTTTGGTAGACGTGGTCTTCGGTTCCCGTGTCGGCCACCGACAGTTTCACGTCTTTGCGTTTGCCCATATTTGGTATCATCCCCGTCTGGTCATTTCATAAGCAATCATTGTAACCGAAAGGGCACAGCCCAATAACGGCTCTCTATGGCTGGCCGACATGAAATGAAGGCAAACATTAGCTGTTGTGGGTTTGGTTATACCCTGCCTATTTCTTGTGATACCGAGTCGCAATCAAAAGAATGCACCTCGGTATAGCAGTTCAACTTTTTATAGGCGAACTGCTATGCCAGGATTTGCTTGCAAACCCTGGCCGCTTATTGTTCGCAGGCGGGCTTTGCCCGCCGTAAGCGGACAATAAAAGCGATAACAGCTATATTAGGTATGGCTTATACCGATCCGCATGGTACATTGGTTTTCGTCTCGTAACTCGTAACTCGTAACTCGTAACTGCTAACTCCTAACTCGTAACTGCTATTAGCATAAGCTCCATTCGGGCTTAATCAGGCCCAGGCAGGGCGAATCAAGCGTTCTGGCCTGTGGCGGATGTTGCCTCAAAGGCCGATATTTGTCTTCATCGGCCAACTGTCAGCGTTTTGTCTTAGTTGGCCAGGAGGGCAAAATGGCTGATTTTGGAATCTCGCTACAGTATGTGCTCCGCCGAGAGGGCGGCTGGTCTGACGACCCTGAAGATCCAGGTGGGCCGACGATGTGCGGCATTACTATGGCCACGGCTCGAAGGCATGGCATCAGATACAAAGAAGACCTCAAGGCCATGACCATCAAAAAGGCCTCGGCAATCTACAGGGCTGACTACTGGCGCTTTGATGGAATTTTGGATCAGCGGGTTGCAACCAAGCTCTTCGACATGGCAGTAAATATGGGCCTGACAACCGCAGTCAGGTATTTGCAGAAGGCCCTGAATGTATACGGGGCGGAGCTGAGGGCCGATGGGCAATTTGGCGCACACACCTGCGAGGCCGTTAACAGGCGAGACCCGGCCCTGCTACTGGACTTGCTCTGCGGCATTTCTATAGAGCACTACGAATCGGTGGCGGCCCGGCGACCCGAAACTAAAAAATTTCTCAAGGGATGGCTCAATAGGGCAAAGGAGGTGCCTGGAGCTTAGAGCTTAGAGCTTAGAACTTAGAGCTTAGAGCTTAGAACTCAGTTCTCAGCTCTACACGAGCCGTAACAACATCGCGGCTTCAGCCGCCTCAACCAGACTAAGTTCTCAGTTCTCAGTTCTCAGCTCTATCTTTACTTAGAGCTTAGAGCTTAGAACTTAGAATTGGGTTGATTTCGATTTGGAGCAACAAAAAACGCGGCGGCCAGCTGTTAGTTATCAGGGGTGCTGGGCGCGCCGCGCAAAGGAGCTACCTATTTTATACAAGGCGCGCTCCCAAATGTCAATATTATTTTTGAATTTTTTGCATTGCTTTTGGAAAGGAGCCAGAAGGGGCATTTTGATGAGCTTAGAACTAATATCAGAGGGCTTAGAAAAAACCATCACGCCTATGGCGCGTCGACGCTCAGCTTTTCGCTGGTTTAAGGCTCTGGTCGAAGATGGCGGGGAACCAAGCCTCACCCGCTCCGCCTTCGCTTACTCGCTGATGCTACAGACGGCAGTAATTTTCTGGCACTGCGCCGCGCCTGGCGTAATCGACCAGCACGTCGTGGCTATATTTAACAATACCCTCATTTTTATCGCATCCATTTGGGGAGTGCGGGGAATTGCCAGCGACATTATCGACAAGATCAAGGGGGCCGAAAAATGAGGGCCCTGGCGTTGTTCATCTACTGCATCCTGCTATTTGCGGCATTTGCTGGCGGCTATTGGCTGGGCTGTCCAAAGAACTTAGAACTTAGAGCTGAGAACTTAGTTACAGAACTTAGAGCTGAGAGCTTAGAACTTAGTAAAAACGCAGAAAGGGCCGAGGCAACGGCAGTTAAATCCAGGCCAAAGGTCAAGGCCGCCGAAGAAGCACTTGAAATCTCCACCGAGACCCGCATAGCCTCCGGCTTCAGCATAAATGACCTGCCAGAGCCATTTATCGCTGAATTTGAGGCATTGAAAGAATTGACCATCATCCAGGCCGCCCAGCTCCAACTCGAGACCCAGCGCGGGGATGCCTGGAGAGACGCCGCTCTTGCCCAGCGGGAGCTCGCCTCCCTCGTACTGGAACAGCAGTGGCGACTGGCCAATGAGGCGAAGCGCAAGGGTTTTGCATGGGGTATGGGGGCAGGGGCAATCCTGGCTTTGGCGGTGCTACTATGAGCCGCTATCTGGCCCTTTATTCGACCCTCATTGCGGAGACGGCGGGCGACGCTGGCATCGACGTAAAATTTTGGATCGTCTGCGGCATCCTGGGTGCAGTGCTACCCCTCGTATGTTGGCTACTCGCACTGGTCTTTAAGTGGATAATCTTTTCGTTTGGCGAGGGGCGCAGGCAAAACGCCCAGATGACGCAGAGCATCAACGACCTGACGGCAACCATCAGCGAGCTCGCCCTGGCGGTAAAGGACTTTAAGATTTGGGCGATGGAAAGGTTTGTTTCTAAGGACGACCACAAACAGGCCATTGACCGGCTGGAGGGAGTCATCAGCAGATTCCACGGCGGCGGCAAGGGTGGGGGGTAGCCTATGAACGCCCCGGTGAGGACGTCGCTATGTGGCTCGGCCATGTATGAATGGGTGACCAATCCTTCATGCAGGGATCATTGGTTTGGCCCTGGCATACCGCCCAGGCCCATGGCACAGCATACCGCTGGCAGGGCCTTCGACTATCCCGTCGCCGTCAACCTGCGCTGGGCTCCAAAGCAACAGGAGGGCATAACCTTTGCCGAACTGCGGGCCGTGGCGGATAGCTACGATCTGCTCAGACTCGCCATTGAGACGAGGAAAGACGAGGTAGAATTTTGCGAGTGGCGCATCCAGGGCAGGGACGGCAAGGAGAGCAGGGCCTCGAAAGAGCTACAAAGAGATTTAATGTCTCCAGATAGGGAGCACACCTGGCACCAGTGGCAGAGGATGCTACTGGAGGAGCTACTCGTAACCGACGCGACTGCCATTTATGCGAGAAAGACCGAGGGTGGCGATCCCTTTTCGTTGGAAGTCATCGACGGGACGACGATCAAGAGAATACTCGACGATACGGGCCGGACTCCCATGGAAGGCCCTGCCTATCAACAGGTGCTCAAGGGAGTCGTCACCGCCAACTATGAGAGATCTGAGCTGTTTTATTTCCCCCGCAACGTCAGGGTAAACAGAATTTACGGCTACAGCCCCGTTGAGCAGGTGGTCTCCACCGTCAATATCGCCCTAAGGAGGCAGGCGCACCAGCTGAGCTACTACACCGAAGGCTCAGTGCCCGATTCTATATTTGCCGTCCCCTCCGAGTGGAACTCAGAGCAGATAAGCGAATTTCAGAGCCACTGGAACAGCCTCTTCGGTGAGGGAAATATTGCCAACAGGCGCGGGGCGCGATTTGTTCCAGGTGGTACTACTTACATAAATACCAAAGAAGCGATATTGAAAGACCAGTACGACGAATGGTTGGCCAGGATTATCTGCTTTGCATTTTCGATAAGCCCCCAGGCACTGATACCCCAAATGAACAGGGCAACGGCTGAAGTCGCAGAGGAGAGCTCCAAGTCGAGCGGGCTGGAACCGATAAAGAATTGGCTCAAAGGACTGATGGACAGAATAATCTCCGAGGTCTACCTGATGCCAGAGCTGGAATTCTGTTGGCTACAGAAGGCGGCCATCAAGCCGACAGACCAGGCGAGCATCCATGCCGTCTATTTGGACAGGGGAGTACTGATGCCCAACGAAGTCAGGGGGGAGATTAGAGCTTAGAGCTTAGAACTTAGAGCTTAGAACTTAGAGCTTAGAAGGGGAGTGAGCAATGAAAAAAATAAAGTTGTACGGCGACATAAAAAAAGCCGAGAAGCAAAAAGACGGCACCCTGGTAGTGAAGGGCATAGCGTCCACTGAGGCCCGAGACGGAGACGGAGAAACGGTTAGGGCTTCGGCCATGAAGGCGGCGATACCCGACTACATGAAGTTTGGGGCCGTCAGGGAGATGCACCAGCCCATAGCCGCTGGAGTGGCCCTTAGATGTGAGGTTAACTCCAGGGGGCAGACCGCCATCGAGGCCAAGATAGTCGACCCCGTGACCATCAAAAAAGTCGAGGAGGGCGTTTTGCAGGGCTTTTCCATCGGCGGGAGGATAACGGGCAGGGACAAGCTGGACAAGTCCATAATCACTGGCATCAGGCTTACCGAAGTGAGCCTGGTTGACCGGCCCTGTAACCCCGAGGCCCTGGTCAGCCTCTGCAAGGCAGATGATGACGAGGACGATGATGATAATGGCACTGAGGGTGAGCAGGCCGCCAGGGAAGATGATTCCGAAGATGAAAAATCTGAGCAGGAGCCAGAAAAGGGCGATGAGTCGGACGAGGAAGGCGGTGCCGAAAGAGACGGTAGCGAGAGCGAAGAGGAAGAGGGGGACGATGAAGACGATGACGCGGAGAAGCTCGCCAAGCTTAGCCTCGAACACGGCAGGGCGCTCTCCAAAATCCTCACGTTGGAGTGCCAGCTAAAGAAGATCAAAGCGGAGCTGGACTCGCACAAGAAAAGGCCCGCCCCTCCCAAAGGCGTGCTCAGGGCCGTGTCCAAGGGCGAGGACGCAACAGGCCCTGATGCCGAAGGAAGCCTCCATAGGCAGGCCGAGGCCTTTGCCAATTTGGGGCCCCTGGAGCAGGCCCAGACGCTCGTGAAGCTGATACATGGCTTAGAGATTAGAGCTTAGAGCTTAGAGCTCAGTTCTCACTTCTCACTTCTCACTTCTCACTTCTCAGCTCTACACGAGCCGCAACAACATCGCGGCTTCAGCCGCCCCAACCAGACTAAGTTCTAAGTTCTCAGTTCTCAGCTCTATCTTTTTTCGGAGTAAAAAATGACGATAACCAGTCAACAGAGCCTGGAGCTTCTCAGGAAGGCCCAGGCATCGGGTACGGACAACCTGAACAAGTTTTTTGTACAGCCTGGTAGCCAGCTTCAGGGCCTGATGGCCTACGACCTGGCCCCCGTGGCCTCTGTCCTATATCCTGTCCTGACCCCCCTGCGCAACAGGATTCCCCGCGTTGCGGGCGGTTTTAACATCCAGACCAACTGGAAGGCCGTCACTGGCATCAATACCGCCAACCAGAGGGCCGGAGTGTCCGAGGGCAACCGTAGCGCGTTCATAGCCCAGACCACAGCCGACTACTTTGCCTCGTATCGGGGTTACGGTCTGGAAAACTATGTCACCTTCGAGGGCGACTACGCCTCCAAAGAGTTCGCCGACGTAAAGGCCCTGGCTGTCTCCCAACTACTACAGGCCATGATGATCCAGGAAGAACGACTCGACCTTGGCGGCAATACTTCAGTCAAGCTGGGCAAGACCCCCACTCCCGCTCTGTCATTACAGGCAACGGGCGGTTCGATAGCTGCCAGTAGCCCCGTATCCGTAATCTGTATCGCCCTGGGGCCGCAAGCCTACCTGGACGTTGCGGGACACAACAATGGCATCATTGGGCAAAAATTCGATCCAGCCACGGCCCAAGTGCCTGGCCTGATATCCCGTACCAATGCCGACGGCACCACGGACTCATTCGGCGGCGGCTCGGCCCAAAAGAGCAATGCGGCCACGTTAACCACTGGTGCTGGCGCGGCCAATTCTATAACCGCCGTGGTAGACCCGGTGAAGGGGGCCTGGGGATACGCCTGGTTTGCCGGCCCAGCGGGGTCAGAGAAGCTATGCGCCGTTACTTCAGTCAATACTGCCTCCATTACTAGCGTTCTCTCCGAAGGGCAACTCGCATCCAGCATAGCCGACAGCGACAATTCCACAAGCCACCTGGACTACGACGGGCTGTTCATGCAGGCCGCCCATCCCAACAGCAATGCCTACTGGAAGACCATGGAAACCGGCCAGGCGCTCACAAGCGACGGCGCAGGAGGTATCGAGGAGTTTGAAGAGGCGTTTATGAACTTCTACAACCTCTGCCGCATAAGCCCTACCCTGATGCTGGTGTCCAGCCAGGAGTGTGTCAACATCACAAAAAAGATAATAGCCAACCAGGGCGCCCCTTTGTTGCGCTTCAGCATGGATGCCAAATCCATGGCCGACGGAAAGATATCCGCTGGAGTAAGCATCGGCAGCTACCTCAACAAGGTAATGGGCGTGGAGGTGCCTATCGTCGTCCATCCCAACCTGGCACCCGGGACTATCTTTTTTATTTCGGAGAGCATCCCCTATCCCCTGCCAGGCGTGGCGCACCCTTTCCAAAAGAGGCTCCGTGCCGACTACTACCAGCTCGAGTGGCCGCTAAAGAGCCGCAAGTACGAATACGGCGTTTATGCGGACGGCGTGTTGCAACACTTCGCCCCCTTCAGCATGGGAGCGATCGTGAATATTTCTAACGGATAGGTAATAGGTACTAGTTACTAGGTACTAGTTACTAGAAAAAACGGAGCGCCTCAGCGCGCATCAACCTCTCGTAAATCGTAACTGATTTTTTGCGGAGTAAAAAAATGATCCTCCTCTACCACAAAGACATCATGGCGGTCTCCCATGAGGGTGACCAGTACTATGCGGACGGCAACGGGCTGATAGAAGTGCCTGAAGATGTGGTCTGCGAATTGATTGCCAAGTTTGGTTTTTCAGTAGCGGCAGACGAGACTGGCGCAGAGCCTTCGGCGGCCAAACCCACAAAGCCCATTGCTACCTGGAGCAACGCCGAGCTCGTCCAAAAAGCTACTGAGTTGGGCATCAAAGCCGAGGGCGTGAATCGAAACGACCTGCTCAAGGCCGTATTGGCAAACTTGAAAGTGACGGTCAGTGACCAGTGGCAAGGGGCCACTAATTTTATGGAGTAAAAAATGCGGGCGAGAGCAGGCGTAAAAGCAGTTGAACTGACCATCCAAATCAAACGGGTAGACGGCATCCTGGAGCCGCCCATCGTGTGCAAGCCCCGCACTGGCCTCCTACGACGCTGGCTACCTAAAATATTGCGCGCCCCCAGGCGCAACAAACTCTAGTAACTAGTAACTAGTAACTGCTTTTTTTCAACGCGCCCCCCAGGCGCAACAACCTCTAGTAACTAGTGTCATGTTCCCGAATTATGTAAGTTATGTTTTCAAACAACCCGACAGGCAAAGCCTACCTAAAAAGCCTATGAATGCTTTCCGGGGGAACTCCAGTCGCTACGCTCCTTTCGCCTCCCAACGATGCCGGATACGTAAGCCTATTAGGCTGCGTTAGGCAGCCTAATAGATCAACGCAGCCGCTCATCGTTCCCCTGTTAGTGTCGCGTCTGTGCAAGTCAATCTCCCCAAATTCGGCTCAAAATTTGAACATAATCCTATGTAATTAATTCGCGGACGCGACACTAGTAACTCGTAACTCGTAACTGCTTTTTTAAGGAGTATCAAATGGCAACAGTATTGACAAACGCCGGTAAGGGCGTGATAACGAACCGCCTGTCGACCAGCGGCGCCCTGGCTTGCTACCTGGGCTGGGGAACGGGCGCGGGCGAAGCCAGCGCAACGGACGTATCACTATTCGAGGAAGCCCCTGAAGGGAGAGCAACGGCGGTCAAGGCACAGGCCACCATTGGCACCACAAACGACGCGATAGTAATCCTGGGCACCATGCAGGCCACTGGCCAGAGGGCCGTGACCAACATGGGTGTGTTTGATGCGGTGACAGCCGGCCACCTGATAGCGAAGGCGGACTTCCCCGTCGTCAACCTGAACAGCGGCGACTCCATATCATTTACCCTGTACATACAGTTTGCCTAGGGCTGATAAAATATGGCCGAGCAATTTCAATTGTCTTTTTCTATCACTGTGGCGATTAGGCCGTCAATGAGGCTAAAGCCGACAAAGGCAATGAGATTAACAGTGGGACTGCCTTTAGTTCTCAAAAAGATACCTTCAAAGGATTTTAGGGTAAAAGTGGGACTGCGCGCAAGCCGCCGACAAAATATATGCATAGATAAGACTGTCGCTGTGGTGGCAAAGGCAACTCTTAACGAGGTGCATCGCGACAAAAAAAAGCTGTTCAAATGGCGCGAGGGTGTTGGCTACAGGGTAAACCAGGACGCTTCAGTGAATGGGCTGGAGCAGGGCGGGATAAAGAGAGACGGTTTGATGGGAATCATCCAGAGGTTGGGGCTATGAACGGAAATGGCAATTGCTTATTACGCTTCTACGAAATAGACCTTTCCCGTGTCGGGGGCGAGATACTTTACTTTCACCCAGGGCTGAACGAATTTGGCCAGAACGTGGTCTGGCAGGGCCGCGAATACCAACCCTTCCCTATTGTTATCGAGGGCATCGAATATGACGGCCAGGGGAGATTGCCAAGACCCACCCTCACTGTTTCCAATTTGACTGGTCAGGTAGGCAACCTGATACGTCCCTACAACGACCTCAACGGCTGTCTGCTCACGCACCGGATGACCCTGGGCCGCTTCCTTGACGCCGCAAATTTCAAGGAGGGCAACCCAGAGGCCAATCCTGCATTAGAGTTCCCGAAAGAAATATACATATTCGAGCGCAAGGCAGAGGAGACATCCGAATACATCAAGTTTGAACTGACCTCTGCCCTGGACGTGGAGGGGCAGAAACTACCAAAACGCAACTACAACGCCAATTTCTGCTCACATGAGTACAGGGGCGCAATGTGTGGCTACTCGGGCAGTGCCTGCTTCGACACGGCAGACAGGGAAGCCGACCACTCAAAGGACAGGTGCGGGCGCAGGCTCAGCTCCTGCGAGGCCCGCTTTGGCAAGGGCAACGAGCTACCCTTCGGCGGCTTTCCTGGCGTCGGGCTTATTGCGAGGTAGCTTTATGATGTTTCTCTACCCATTCAATCAAGGCCGTCCTCATGGCGGTATGGACTGTCAGGCCCTTAAGGCTTGCCAGCCCTTGCATCTCCTCCCAAAACACGGGGGTCATCTTGATGGACTTGGTTTTGACAAGCTCCACGGGCTCTCCCGACCGAGGCCGCCCCCTTGACGGCAAATAAGGGAGAATCAAAGGCGGAACATGGGGGCCAAATTCCTCTTCGGCCTCTTTGACAATCTGATCATAATTTGCCCTGATGTACTCAAGAGACCGGCCTTTCCCTTTGCATTCCTCGATCATTTCTTCTTCTGTAATAAATTTTGGCATCTCGGTTGTGGTCATCATCTTCTCCCCTAGATTGTCCTTTTTTTGAGCTCAAACGCGGTCACTGGATAAATGCTTTTTTTGCTTTCCAAATACTCAAACACAAGTCGG
>Ga0082212_10013316_pt1 | contig 10294 bp, 7 predicted proteins | sample TergutNt197P3_FD_71548 | JGI IMG/M metagenome (GOLD analysis project Ga0082212, IMG submission 71548) | Neocapritermes taracua P3 segment gut microbial communities from Petit-Saut dam, French Guiana - Nt197 P3 | ecosystem: Host-associated > Arthropoda: Insects > Digestive system > Gut ...
ATCTATTTTTTTTAATTGATCTTTCAGATACGCAATGCGATCTCTTATAATTCTTCGGTCGGTTTCTATCTCTGTTTCACCCGGACCTTTCAGTCCTATTCCTCCGCGCTGCCGTTCGAGGTGTGTCCATAAACCTGTAAGACGCGGAAGCAGGTATTGATACTGCGCTAATTCAACCTGCGTGCGGGCATGCGAAGTGCGGGCGCGTGAGGCAAAAATATCGAGGATAAGGTTAGTGCGGTCGAGAATGCGGGTTTCGAGTTCTTTTTCAATATTTCTCAGTTGGCTTGGCGTTAGCTCATCGTCAAAAATTGCTATGTCGATATCATTATCTTTTACAAAAGCGGCTATCTCCCTTATTTTTCCCGAGCCTACAAACGTGCTGTGATTTGGAACATCGAGCCGCTGAGTGAATCGTTTAACGGGCAGGGCGCCGGCGGTTTCGGCTAAAAATGAGAGTTCGTTAAGATAATCGTCAACTTCGCGGTCGTCCTGCCACGGATGTATGATTCCGATTAATACGGCTCTTTCAATTTTTTGCGCTGTTTCAATCATTTTTTAGTTACAAGTTGTCGGTTACAAAGTTACAAGTTTACAAATAAAAATGCGCAATGCGCATTTTCTTGTTATCTTTGTAACTTGTAACTATAAACCTATGAGTCTCACTTGGAATCAGTCATTTAGCGATTTTGAAACATATCTGCGGCTCGAAAAATCGCTTTCGGAAAACAGCGTGCAAGCCTATATTGACGATGTTAATAAACTCCGGAGGTTTTTTACCGAATCAATTCTCAAAGATTCTCCTGCCGAAGTCTCATACGCCGACCTGAAAGAATTTCTGGTATGGTACAGCTCGTTTAACGACAACCCGCGCACTCAGGCAAGAGTTCTTTCGGGCATAAAGGCATTTTATAAATATCTGCTTGTTGAGGGCGAAATAACTGAAAATCCTGCTGCGCTGATAGAATCGCCCAAGATTGGTTTTAAACTGCCTCAGGTTCTCACGATTGGCGAAATTATTTCTATTATTGATGTTATCGACCTTAGCAAACCCGACGGTCATCGCAACAAAGCCATTATCGAAACGCTTTATGGATGCGGACTGCGTGTTTCCGAACTTATCAATCTGCATCTTACCGACATACATAAAGACGAAGGATTTGTTACCGTTACCGGAAAAGGCAACAAGCAAAGGCTTGTACCGATAGGGCGCAAAGCTCTAAAAGAGATTGACATATACAAAACCTACCGGAACAATCTTTCTGCAATAAAAGACGAAAATATAGTTTTTCTTAACCGTCGTGGGAAAAAGCTTACCCGCGCCATGATATTTACAATAATAAAAAATCTTGCCGCACAAGCCGGAATAAAAAAGAACATCAGTCCGCATACATTCCGACATTCGTTTGCCACCCACATGGTTGAAGCAGGCGCCGATTTAAGGGCGGTGCAGGAAATGCTTGGACATGAATCGATACTTACAACCGAAATTTATACGCATATTGACAGACGTTTTTTGCGCGATACTCTAAATTTGTACCACCCGAGAGCTATTTGATTTTTTAGGAAGAAGAGTTTGACTCTTTTTGTCTCTCGGCTTTTATTTGTTGGACGGTCTCTGCCTTTCTTACTCTAATATTTTGTTTATTAATGACTTTTATGCCTTTGCCAAATCCTGTTCGTTCCATTTTCCCCCAACTTTTTACATTGCGGATCTTATCAATGTTTCCACGGATTGCCCACCAAACAGTAAGCGGATGATAAAAAAACGGTTCCATAAAAGCCGCTAACATTAGGTTAAGAACATCTTTCTGGCTTTTGTATTTATGAAATGTTTTTTCTTCGAAAATGATGGCAGAAATGCTGAGCATCACAGAAAAAGTATAAACAAAGGTTAATAAGACCAAAAAGAATGGCCAATTAATAAACCCAAAGAACAACAAGTATGTAAAATATATATATCCCAAAAACTCTATAATCGGAGCCAGCCATTCGAGAAAAAACCAATATAAGTAGCTTCTTGAAAGAGTTCCATATTTTGGGTGTATCAATTTACGATGAGCAATCAGCGTTTCTAATGTTCCTCTTGTCCAACGATTACGCTGACGGGATAGTAGTTTCTTATTTGAAGGTACTTCCGTCCACAGCAGTGGATCAGGAATATAAGTCGCTTTGTATGGTCTTTTTTGATCTGCCATGTAACGCCTCATACGCACTACTAATTCCATATCCTCTCCAACGGTTTTGGTGCTGTATCCGCCACATTCAATAACTATTTCTTTGTCAAATAATCCTAATGCGCCTGATATCAACAGTAATCCGTTTAATTTCCCCCATGCCATGCGAGCCAATAAAAACGCTCTGGTATATTCAAGTACCTGCATACGAGGCAAAAATTCTTTTGGCAATCGAATTTCCTTGATTTGGCCGTCTGCTATTTCGCAAGAATTTGCAATGCGGACTACTCCGCCGGCAGCAACTACCCTTTCATTGGTTTCCTCCATGAACGGCTTGACCAATTTTAATAAAGCATCCGATTCTATGATGGAATCGACATCAACACAGCAAATTAAATCTTTTTTAGATACGTTAATGCCGGCATTTAAAGCATCGGATTTGCCGCCATTGTTTTTATCTATTATCGTTAACATTTTGAACGACTTGATTTGAGATTTATATACGCCTTTAATACGTTCGCAGGGTATCTTATAATCAAAATAATAGTCCACACGCACCAAACTATATGCTTCGACCATTCTTTTGAAGGTTTCATCTGTACTTCCGTCGTTAACAATGATTACTTCAAAATTATTGTAATGCAAGGATAAAAGCGCCCGGATATTTTCAACAATAGTGCGTTCTTCATTATGGGCAGGAGCGATAACCGAAATAGAAGGCGTTAGAGGAGCCAATATTATGGAATTGTAGTCAACATAGCTATTTTTACGCAAATAGGTACGGAGTGTTATGGCGGATACTATTGCTAAGGTAAGATATGAACCAAAAATAATACATGTCAATATAAAAATGACATTAGTGACTTCATTGATACCATTGAAGATATAATAATAGACTTCCGAAAATGTAATATTGATAATCATTAGCTAATTCTTTTATCTAATACATGCCTGATAATTATTTGATAGTTTTTATATTCGCTTTTCATGAGTTTTACCAAAGCAGCAGTACCTATTTCGCCCATATTGTCGATAGCCAAAGCTGCTTCTATTTGCAGTTGTACATCTTCTTCTTTGTCTATCACTAATTTAAGGAATCCCAATACCGACTCATCTTTCATTTTTCCCATTGCTTTAACAATTGACAAACAATTGGAATAATCTTCATTTTTGTACATTTGTTTCAAATATGGCAATGCTTCTCGCAAATGAATTTCGCCACACACTTTGATAGCCATGTGCCTGACTTCGTGATCAGTATGTTCTAAACACTTAATTACCGCTTCTACTGCGTGGTTCTGCTTGAATACGTTGATCATCCGTAAAGAAAAAATTACAACCGTATTGTTGGGAGAGTTGGTCCATCGCGAAAAATCGGGAATTGGAAGATTATGGAAAGTAATCAGTTCATGAACATTCAACTGTTCCCATAAAGTAAAAGGCTTTTTCAGGTCGTCTAAAAACTTAAACGGATCATCTTCATTCAATCGCACCAAAGCCAGTTGAGCCTCCATACGCAAAATGTCGTTATTACTTTTTAGGGCATGTTTGATTCTTTTATTAGCTTCCTTTATGTTCATGAAAGCCAACTCTTTAAATCCTTTAATCTGAATATGCCACTTATGACTGTTGGCTTTAGCAATTGAATCCTGTTTCAAATTTAATTTAAGATACAGATCCCTTAATTCTTCTTTGGCTTCGCCGGACAGATTGACGTTTAAGTCAAGCATTTGATTAATCAATATCTTCTTGTTAAATTCTGATGTCGTAATTTGTTGTATTTCACGAAATTTATCTTCTTTATTTTCTGAAAACAGATAATCGACAAGGGAAGTTTGATATTGCCCCATCAATTTATCTGTTTTTCTCTGAACTATTTTCAATTTATTTCGGTTGGTCATTATCCACACCGATAATATGAATTGAGCAACAATGGATATAATGATCACAATTATGAGCGATCGATATAGAATGCTTGGTTGATTAGTATCAAAAATCAAAAATCTTTGTTGAATATTTTTTTCTGTCTCGAGTAATTGCTGATCGTCCGAAATTGAGTTAACAGATTCTGGCGATATGTTTTCGCTTTGTTGATACGCTAAGACATCGGGCGTATTAAGCAATAGAATAAAACCTACTGATATAATAAATAATATGCATGTATGTCTGCTCAGAATATTCATTTACGAGGCATATTGAAATAATATCTGAGACCTGCCATACATAGAAAACGATCATCGTAGCCGTATCCTACAGAAGCCTGCAGATTCCAGTGAGTATCAATAAATTTGAGTACTCCCAATTGAGCCATGTAAGAGTTTTCGGGCTTAGGATTCAAATGCAGGAATTCATCGCTATAAGAACCGAATCCGGTTAATGCATAAATGTAATCTTCACGTTCTGGAGTAAAATAATATCTGTAAGTTAGATTGTACGAGCCACTGCTTTTCGTTGAGTTAAAATAAGGTCTGAAAGCAATATAGTGGTTACTATTCATCCACGAAACGGATCCTGTAAAAATCCAAGTCAAACTTGTCCAATAAATGGTTCTAAAACCCAATGACGCTTCAAATCCTTTTGGGAGACGTTGAAAAAATTCCAAAGCGGTTCGGTGATTTGGGAAAAACCATTTTTCAGGATCTTTTGTATAACCAGAATAGGCATAATCCAAATATAAATAGTTGGTAGAAGTCAGTTTTGGATAGGCTTCTAATTCATATTGAAATGCTTGCCATACCGTCGACGGAGTAGAAAGTTTGCTGCCAATGTTTACCTTGGCAATGAAGGTTCCGAATTTTTCCCATTTAGACAAACCTATCGATTGTACCATTTTACTGCTGCGGTATGGTTTTTTGCTAAACTCAAAGTAGTTTTCCAAGAAAACATAATCTTTATACAAGTGGATTGTCCTGATCCGTAGGTCTAACTCAATACCCTCCTCGTGATTTGGACTGAGGGTAAAAAGTTGTTCAAGCGAATTCAACGCATCTTGATAATCTTGCATCTCGTATTGTATTCTGGCTTTTTGATACAGAAAGTTTTGATCGACAGGATAGACTTCCAAGGCTTTATTTACTAGTAGAAACGCGGGTTTATAATTTTTGCTCCAAATTTCCACATGAATCATTACGTTAAGCAGTTCGTTGTTGTGCGGGTTAGTTTTGACAAGTTGTTGAGTAATTAATCGCGCCGAATCATATCTGCCATCCCATCCATGTATATATGCCATAAGCAAAGAAGCGTCAAAATAGTCAGGATTTTCGTCCAACACTTTGCGAAGCGTTTCGCGAGCCAGTTCATGTTGCCCACTGCGCAACTCATCTGCTGCTTGCAGGTATAAATTTCCCACAGACGAGTCAATATACCCTTTTAAATCTTCTGCTCCGGCATGGTTGGGATTGATAGCCAATATTTGCTCTATTACCTCAAGAGAAGCGGATTTTTCTCCTTTTAAGGAAAGATTATTTGCTTTTCGATAAAGGATTTCCGTATCTTTTGGATAGTAAACCAATGCCCTATCGACATAAGAGCCGGCTTCGTCATATTGTTTATCTCCAATAGCATTGTCTATCAGCAATGTTAATAGCTCGTAGTTATTCGGTTCTCTATACAATAAGGGAACGAGTGTCATGCGGGCAAGATCCGGTTTCTGTTCCCATACATAGGTCTTTCCGATTAATAGATCCGCATCAAAATAATTGGGATATAACGATAATAATTCCCTGCATGTTCTGCGGGCTTCGTCATATCTTCCGGAAAAAGCATTGTCGCGCGCCTTTAAATATAAAGAATCCGCGTCTGTTGTTTGAGCAAGGCTTACATTCAAAGCAAACCAACAACTCAGCACTATCAATAAAAATTTTTTCGTTCGATGAAACATTTTAAAATATACTTTTTAAAAATTATTGTCAATAATAATAAACATAAAATAGAACATTATATCATTTATATAACGTACAAGAATAAGAAAAAAAACGATAAACCATCCTATTAGCGAACTTTTTTGGTCAAAAATTCAGGTTTGATAATCAAAAATAATGATGATTTCGTCATAAAGAAATAGTTGTTTGTCAAAAACATATAAATATATCCTTTTGAGTTTGATTTTTAAAGTGCATTTTTTAGAGTTATTTCACAATTACCGTATGTTTTGGAAGAATAACCTAAATGCTTCAAACGTCTTTGTTCATACGTTCGATCCGTTCTCTCTTTTCTTCCAACATCCGTTCGATTTGATATTTTATTTCTTCCAATTTAAACGGCTTGGTCAAATAACCGTTAGCGCCTAACTCGAATGCATAATCGATAGTTCCTTCAACATTTGATCGGGTAAGTACCAAAATAGGTATTTCACTTTTTAATGTATCCCTGACGTGCGTTATTAATTCTAATCCGCTATTCATCGGCATATACAAGTCTGTAATCAGAAAATTAATGTCATGATCATCAGTCAGAATCTGCATAGCATCTTTACCATTGGCAGCCTTAACAACATCATATCCGTCTTTTTTAAACTGAAATTCTAATGCTTTCAGTGTCATCGGATCGTCATCACAAATCAATACTTTCATTTTTTATCACTATTTAGTTATTTTTCTCAATTCGTCGATTAAAACCAAGCTATCCGTACACATTTGATGCGTCATTGCCGTTATTTCAGCCAAATCGCTCTTTTGTATTTTCTTTTCAATGTTAGCAACCAATGCGTACAACGATTCTGAATCCATGTAGGCATAACTTGGAGCCAATTTGTGAGCTATCTTTCCTATGGCTTGCCAATCGCCAACTTCCATCAGTTTCTGTATATTCTTTATTTCTTCAGAAACAGTTTCAATAAAAGTAATTATCAACTCTTGAATGAATGCATCGTCTCCTTGAGCAATTTCATTTAACTTTTCAAGACTATAAATTTTGTTGTCCATAAGTTTGAACTATTAAATATAATACAAATTTACAGAAAAAAACAATTTTTCCAAATGTTTATTAAATAGATTTACGTAAATTTGAACATAATAATTTTAATAAACATATAAACAGATGAAAAACGTAATATCCTGCATGGCTGTTTTTGCCTTGCTTTTATCCATGACTCGGTGTGCCTCAGCACCTGAAGGCTTCAAAATCAGGTTTGACAGCGACAAAGAAATTTCCGGACAAAAATTTGCCGTTAGAGACATCAATCCCGATTTGCCTCGCAATTGGGATGAATATAATTTTGTGGTACTGGAATTTCGTATTACCACTACCCAACGTTTTCACATAGGGTTTACTACTGATTACGGATACAATGAGTTGCGCGTAATGAGTTATGTGCCTAATGCATGGAATAAGTTGGCTATCCCTCTGAAGTTTTACCGCCGGCTGCCCGATGCCAGAATTGACTTAGCCGCGACTTACAACCAACCGCGATATACAGGATGGATTAACCTCGGCGGTAAACGCGGCGAGCTTCATGGCGTTGATTCCATTGGTATTCGTATGCGCGTACCCATAGGGAATCCCGAATTTGAAATACGTAATATAACTCTTTCTGTGGACGACCCGGGCGACGAGTATCTGGGAGAAATACCTGCCGTTGACGAGTTCGGACAACATAACTTAGTTAATTACGAAGGAAAAATAAGTTCTCTCGAACAACTGAAAGCAGAATGGGATGCTGAAGAAAAGGAAATAGAAAACGCCAAATCGGACTATAATTACTCCCGCTACGGAGGCTATCTGCAAAAACAGGTCAAAGGCACAGGATTTTTCAGAGTGGAAAAAATTGACGGACATTGGTGGTTTGTCGATCCCGATGGCTACTTGTTCCTCTCCGTAGGCATAGACTGTGTTAATTCGGGAGGAGGAGGCACCGCCAACAATTTAGATAAACGCGCAATTATGTTCAAAGAATTGCCTCCCGAACAATTCAGACAGAACAATCAGGGTAGGGAATCTGCTTCCTTCGGGGCATGGAACTTATATCGCCGATACGGAGAAAATTACCGCGAAAAAGCCAACGAGATGATAATAAGACGTATGGATAAATGGGGTTTGAATACCATTGCCAATTGGTCGAATGCGGCAGTATATGACCTGAACAAAAAAGCCTATATGCTTCAGCTACGCGGATTGGCTATGGATGGAAACCTGATGGGACTTGCGGATGTATATGCTCCAGAATTTGCCGTCAAAATGGATTCGGCAATGAAAACTTACCTGCCCATAAATAAAAACAATCCATGGATCATCGGTTATTTTGTAGGTAATGAACCTTCGTGGCTGAGACAGGAAGCTCGGCTTTGCGATCTCATTCTTGAAGGAGAAGACCGTCCCATCAAAATCGAGTTAACGAAATTCTTGCAAAACGGCGACACGCCTGAACGCAAAAAAGAGTTCATACACAAAACTTTCCGTATTTTCTTGCAAACCGTAAAAACAACAATGAAACGCTATGATCCGAACCACCTGAATCTCGGCATCCGTTTCGGTAATCTTAACGAATTGGACGAATCGCTTATGGAGATTTGTCGCAACTCTTTTGATGTCCTCAGTTTCAACAGTTATTCATTGACTCCCGACAAAGAAATGATGGATCGCGCTTTACGACTGACCAACTTGCCAATGATTATTGGGGAATACCATTTCGGAACGGTTGACCGCGGCTTGGCGCAATCGCTTTGGCAGGTCAATTCTCAGCAGGAACGCGGCGTTGCCTATCGTTACTATACGGAAAACGCTTATGCGCATCCCGGATTAATCGGCACGGCTTATTTTCAATGGTGCGACCAGGACTTGATGGGACGGGGACTCGACGGCGAGAACTATAATTGCGGATTGGTGGACGTTACCGACCGTCCCTACAAACATCAGGTAGAAGCCATGATGGAAACAGCTAAACGCTTGTACGCCATTCATTCGGGTGAAATTCAGCCTGTTGACCAAAAACCTGAAAAAGCTCGCGGACATGAAGCAATACCCGACCTTTGGTAATATTTAAAACAAACTCGTATGAAAAATTTACTTGTAACAACAATCTTACTTTTAGCTGCCATTGCGGCTTTTGCACAATCGCCCGATGTTTATGTTTTTACCAACGAAAGACCAATCGGCAGAATGATAGCAACACAGGAAGAAATAAAAGCAAAAGAATACATTTTTCCTGAGCGGATTTACGATTCGTATATTGATACTATTTCGAATACAATTACTTTACAACTGCTCGGACAAAGAGATAACGGAAGATGGATGAGTAAGGGTAAAATAGTGTTATATGATTTTACCAACAAAAGTGTAAAGTGGTCAAAAAACATATCATATATAACAAGCAACATAAAACAACTTGGTAGTACAATTATCTTTACAAAAGGAAATAAAAGTTTTTGCCTGAATAATGAAAATGGTAAAAATCTATGGAAAGCAAAAAACAGCATTTATTTTGTTGATCCTGTTACCCACATCGGTATTGGATATAAACGTGAAGATAGCTTTGAATCTTATACAACGCTTGAAGGGATAGATTTAAAAACCGGTAAAACAATGTGGCAAAGAGAATTGGATAGAGAATATGGTTGGAATAGCTTATTTCGTATAAAAGATTCTGAATGGATGATTGCTTCCTCTGGACTACATACCGTCAACTCTAATAGTGGGGCTGGTTGGAGCTACAAAGCCATAACAGGCGAAAAAGATTACAGCGGGACAGCTGCTGCAAGTGCCTTAGGCATAGGTTTAGCCATTTTTACAGGCTTTGGTTTCTATGCAACCGGATATGATTTTGTAGGAGATATTGTTTCAAATGTACATTCCGACAGCTCAGGATATTATTTAGCATCCAGAGACTTCATATCTAAAATCAACAAGGATGACGGAACAGTAAAGTGGTACTATCTGTTACCATCAGAATATTCAAGTAAATCATTTCTTTGGGGAGAAGATAATCATCTGCTTATGCTCAATTATGGTTATGCCTCTAATGGTTCAAGGTCGATATATTATGGTACTCCATTTTTTGCGTCATTCGATAAAGAAAACGGAGAACAAAAGTTTCTTTCTATAATCAATATTCAAAAAAATCCGATACTCGATTTCAAAATAATAGAGAATGATTATTTATTGTTGGTTTTTAAAGACAGGCT
>Ga0082212_10013317_pt1 | contig 10294 bp, 6 predicted proteins | sample TergutNt197P3_FD_71548 | JGI IMG/M metagenome (GOLD analysis project Ga0082212, IMG submission 71548) | Neocapritermes taracua P3 segment gut microbial communities from Petit-Saut dam, French Guiana - Nt197 P3 | ecosystem: Host-associated > Arthropoda: Insects > Digestive system > Gut ...
TTTCGTTTGACCAGGGGTGATATACGCTCCTTTATTTCATTGCCCTTATTTTTTGCAATCTGAGGAAGCCGGAGTCTCGCATTCCCGATAATAAGGACTTTTCGCTTCCTGTTCGCCACTTAAAAGCCGCCTCTCTAAACATAGTATTTTTGTTAAGATAGAGTCCGTCAAGATTAGTTTAGCAAAGCGTGAAAACGAGCCTGTTACATATTGATTATGGTTTTGTTACAGAATCGCGAAGTCAGGCTTCCTGATGGCTTTCGATCAGTTTTGTCCTTAGTTCCCAAAGCTCTTGTGACAGATCGATATAGTATGTCTGCGGATTTTCAAAACGCAGCGTTTCTTCCCAGAGGGTGTCTATTTGTTCAAGGCAGTACGAGCGGATTGTCTCTATATCGGGACTGTCGTAAATGAGTTTTCCTCCCTTGAATATTTGCACCTGCAATTCTTTAGCGACAAAGTTTGAAAGTTTTTTCCGTTTCCAGGTAAACGACGGGTCAAAAATCACATAGTCGTCGCCGGACGGAGGCTCTTCGCTCGCCAGAGTGATGACGTCCGCGACCATACGCCCGCTGTCTTTGTCGTAAAGCCTGTAGACTTTTTTGTATCCCGGGTTTGTGATTTTCTCGACGTTTTCGCTTATTTTTAGTTTTGCTGTTATCTCGCCGTCTTTTTCGATCCCGGCCATTTTGTACACTCCGCCGAATACCGGGTCGGACGCGGCGGTGATCAGCCTTTCTCCGACGCCGAGGCTGTCAATATACGCGCCCTGCTGGAGGATATCTCTTATAAGCCATTCGTCGAGCGAATTGGAAATGACGATCTTGCACTCCTGAAGGCCCGCGTCATCGAGCATCTTCCGCGCTTTTTTTGTCAGGTAGGCTATGTCGCCGGAATCGATCCTGATCCCCATCTTTTGGGGATTTAATTCTTTGAATATCCGGATGGCGTTCGGTACTCCCGATTTCAGCACGCTGTAGGTATCAACGAGCAGGGTACAATTGCCCGGATACAGCTCAGCGTATGCCTTGAAAGCTTCGTATTCGGTCGGGAAGACCTGGATCCAGCTGTGAGCCATAGTCCCGAGAGCGGGGATGCCAAGATCCCTCTCGGATACGGCGCAGGCCGTTCCGACGCATCCGGCGATATATGACGCGCGCGATCCAAGCACCGCCGCGGAAGCGCCGTGGGCCCTGCGCGTCCCGAATTCCATTACAGCCCTTCCCTGCGCGGCGCGCACGATACGGTTGGCTTTGGTCGCTATCAGGGTTTGATGGTTGATCAGCAAAAGAAGCATGGTCTCGATATACTGTGCCTGAAGCAGCGGGCCCCTCACGGTCAGTATCGGCTCTCCCGGGAAAATCGGGGTCCCTTCGGGAATCGCCCAGACGTCGCATTCAAATTTGTAGTTTTTCAGGTAATCGAGAAACGCGTCCGAAAACACGCCCTTGCGTTTCAGGAACGCTATGTCTTCATCCGTAAATTTCAGATTTTGCAGGTATTCGATGACTTGTTCGAGGCCGGCCATGATCGCGAATCCGCCGCCGTCGGGAACGCGCCTGAAGAACAAATCAAAGTACGCGATTTCGTCAGCCATCTTTGTCTCAAAATAACCTCCGGACATCGTGATTTCATAAAAGTCCGTCAGCAGCGTAAGATTCTCTTTGTCCATTTCAGCCTTCCTCGCTTTCGCGCTTCATTGTATCAGAAAAGTATTTTATAATGTAGATAATAAAGGAGTAAGAGATGGAATCACCGGGAATAATATATGATCAGAAGCTGTTCAACCGCGACGTGCGCAGGGATGTGCGCAATTGCGTACTTTTTCTGTTTTTCTTTTACGCCGTAAATCTTATCGCCTCGGGAATAGTGATGCTGATCTCGATGGTTAATGATCCTGCGTTCATACAGTCTGTCATCGGTGCTGCAGGCGGCGGGCTTGATGACTCCGGAATACAAATGAATCCTGAAGAAATAATGGGCTCGCTGACAAACGGACCCATGCTGGGCCTTATATCAATCGTCGGCATTGCCGCCGGTGGCTCCGTTTTTTTGATTTACCGAAAGAAACGATTCTTCACGGATCTGGCGCTGCCTTCGGCCGAGCCTATGACGCCGAAAATATTTATTATCCTTGTAGTTATCACCCAGGCCATCCAGATCGTTTACCATTATATAGTCACCGCGGTCGACTACCTCCTGCCGGAAGGAACTTCTCTCACTGAAAGCTACGGAGAGGTAATGGAGGGCCTCTTTTCACCGATCGGCCTGCTTTATGTAGTGCTTATCGGCCCTATCTTTGAAGAGTTGATTTTCCGCGGAGCGGTCATGGGCGCGCTCAGGCGTTTTGGCGATAATTACGCGATTTTGTTTTCGTCGCTGCTCTTTGGCTTTTATCACATGCTGATACTGCAGATCCCTTTTGCCTTTGTGCTGGGGCTGCTTCTCGGGTACGTGGCCGTAAGATGGTCGCTGCGAGCCTCTATCGCGCTGCATATCGCTGTGAACGGGCTTTCCTCCCTTGTTTCGGCTTCCGAAAATGAAACGTATCAAGCCGTAGCAATGATCATTATGATCGCATGCGCGGCTGCTTCTGTAATCATGGCAATCAAATGGCGGGATAAGCTTAAGGCCCGCGTAAGGAGCGGGGCCGCGTACTACGCGAACACTTACGCTTACGGGTTTCAAAGCATTGCTTTTTGGGTATTCATCGCCATCATGACTTTGGTCGGGCTGATCCAGATGAACCTGATGTGACGCAGGCGCTCGTCGTCATCCGCAGACACTATGCCTACAGCTATGAATAGAACAAACAGGGCGGCAAAGAGGCGCCGCCCTGGTATTTCTTTAATCTTGGCTATTAATTCTTTTATCTTACCTCGCGTCATAAGACTTAAAGCGCCTGCGAAGGACTGTCAGCGTACATAGCCCCAATATAGACCCTATCAGGGCGAGCGTCCAGCCTGCCGCATTCGAGCTGTCTCCCGTCTGGGGGACGTCCGGGCGCGCCGCGCCGGGGCTCTGCGTGCCACCGTCCTGCGTGCCGCCGCCTGTATCAAACGCCGGGATAGTTATCGTCAGCAGGTTGCTCACAACCCCGTTCTCATTATCTATCTCTTCAATCCCTGCGATATATATGGTGTGCGTCCCTGGCGAGAGGCCTGTAAGAGTGATAGTGTTTGTTCCGAGCGCCATTGTAGTCGTAGATGTCCAGGCGAGTGTAGTAGGATCAGGCGCCGCTCCGTCAAGCTGATATGCATACCACCCGGGGAAGGTGCTTGAAAACTGCACCGTAGCCGCCGTCTCGCTTGTGCGGCTGACGGATACTTGCGTCAGAAGTACATCTAACGTAGTAAACGTGATATAGGCGACCGCCGATACGTCGCCGGTTCCCGGATCCTCAGTATCCACAGAAACAACATAAAAAGTATATACCGTACCAGGGGTTAAATCATTATGAGTACTACCCATGCCCGCATTGGTTCCCGATCCATAATTAACCCAGTCAGCAGGAGGAAAACCAGTTACAAAAGCAGCTCCTCCCGCCGCTATAAGCGTTTGATCAGGGGGTCCCTCAAGCAGCGCCCAATAATTTCTCGCCTCTATATCCGTGGTAAAACCTAAGTACGCGGTTGTTGGCGTTATATCACTTACGGTTGGACCGGTGATGTCCGGCGTTTGCGCGAATGCCGACATCGGCACGGCGAGGAACGTCGCCATAGCCAGAGCTATCGTGAGGATAAAGGATACTGCCCTTTTCTTTGCTTTTTTCATTGTAGTAATACCTCCTAAAGTCAATAATGCCGGGCGTAAAACCACAGGCAGAGCCCTTGAAAACCCCCGTTTTTTACGCCATATCACCCGAATGTAACGTTTTTTAATTTCCATTACATCGTTTATCCCGCTGCGTACCCGGTTAACATTCAAAGGCCGCCGTTTTTTCACCATCCGCACTGATTGGCTGTATTTATGTGATTTGTTACATTTACTGACGTGTTGATGACAATTTGCGAAAAAACATTGACATTGCACTGTTTTTAGATAAGAATATCGATAGACTTATGTAATAATTATTTTAAAATGTTACATCCGGAATATATAGGACAATCCTTCCTTCACATCTGAGGAGGGATTTTTTACGCGGACAAGCGTTGGATTGCTTCGGCAAATGACGCCTCGCAATGACAGGTGAAAACGCGCAATGGCAAACAATCCACATATATAAACAAGCGTGAAAAAGTTATCCATATGGATAGGAAGGATAAAAGCAGGACGCTGGAAATTTGTCACAGGATGACATGATTTAATTAACAAAACAAATTCACTTCCTCTTGTATTTGCTTTCGAGATATGTTGCCACCGCGTTCTTGCTTGAATACCACATACCATCCGCGCCGATCATGGCGTCGAGCCGTCCGCGCGTAGCCGCTTGCCTGAGTGTCGGGTATGAAAGGTCTTTTGTTTCCAGTGATTTGAGAGGGACAAGATTCTTTGGGCCCGCGATCTTTGGCGTGATGAAACGATAGACGTTGTCTATGACAGCCCTTGCGATGATTTCCGCGAGCGGAAGCAAATCCCCATGGTCTGCTTTATCAAGCGCCTTGATATATGCAGTCCTTCTCTGTTTCAGGATGATTGCCGGAGGAAACCCAAGTCTAATCAACAACAGGTTGAGGACAAGCCGCCCTGTGCGGCCATTGCCGTCAAGGAATGGGTGAATACGCTCGAATTTACAGTGAATCCCGGCAAGACTGACAGGCGTGTCTTCCCGCGTGACAGTGCCGGATAAAATCTGTTCGCAGACAACGTTTGCTTCATCCACAAAAGAACGCATAAGCGCCGGGATTTCCGTGAACGGCGGCGGTTTCATTCCGCCGGAGAAAGGAAGTATGTCATGCTTGCGAAACCCTCCCGCCGTCTCGTCGGGCAAACTGTTCGCGTGAGGAGCGACCGCCCAAACAGTTGAGACAAGCTGCTCGTGAATATTTCGTATCTCGGTCAGAGTGATTGTTTCTTTGTCCGGCCGCAAGATGTCCGTACGCCTTGCCTGGGAATAAACCCACAGCGCTGCTCGCCCATAACTCTCAACTTCGAGATAGTCTTTGAGCTCTTTGCCGCCTATGGAACGGTTTTGTTCAAGAAGGGTCTTGACCTCCCGAAGTACCAGCGTGTTCCCTTCGATCGCTGTGGAGTTGTGCGCTTCAAGAAACCAGATGTCGTCCCAGATCGCTTTCGCTTCGCCTGCGCCAGGGAGTCCGCCATAGTTTTGCAGACCTGCTACCGCAGCGTCAAATTGTAAAAAAACAGCTCTCCTGCTCGGACGCCCCCTTATAACAGATCCGGTTTCTTTCTTTTCTCGCATAATGAAAAAAGATAACATAAATTTGTCACAGAAGCAAGTAAATAAAGAATTGTTACTAATTACGGTTTTTACGCAATGTAGCAACTATGTAACACACGACCGCGGCCTAATGTGGTACAATATTAATAGTTAATCAGGGACGAAAAATCCATTAAAAAAAGCTATGAAAGAGAGGGTTTTATGGCGGCTGACGTCGAACAGCAAAAGTATGATGCGGAACAAATACAGGTACTCGAAGGTCTTGAGCCGGTCCGGACAAGGCCCGGTATGTACATCGGCAGCACAGGCGCGCGAGGGCTTCACCATCTTGTATATGAAGTAGTAGACAATAGCGTAGACGAAGCATTGGCTGGCTTTTGCCTGCATATCAATGTAACTATAAAAGCGGACAATTCCATCGAGGTAGAGGATGACGGCAGAGGTATGCCCGTCGATATGCATCCGAAGCTCGGCATACCCGCCGTCGAGGTAATACATACCGTGCTTCACGCCGGCGGGAAATTCGGCGGAGGCGGGTACAAGGTAAGCGGCGGGCTGCACGGCGTCGGCGCTTCGGTAGTGAACGCACTTTCCGAATACATGGAAGTAGAGATAAAGCGCAACGGCAATTTGTACAGACAAACCTATTCGAGAGGCGAGGCGACTTCGGGGCTGGAAATAGTCGGCGAGGCGAAAAAGACGGGGTCGAGGACATTGTTCCGGCCGGACTCTGAAATTTTTGACGAAGTAGAATACGATTTCCCGACGCTGGAGCACAGGCTTCGCGAAATGGCGTTCCTGAACAAAGGCGTCAGGATCTCGCTCACCGACGAAAGGGAAGGGAAAAAACGCAAAGAAGTCTTTCACTACGAAGGCGGTATACGCGAATTCGTCAAACACCAAAACGTAAACAAGGAACCGATCCACCCGGACATCATATACTTCGAGGCGTCCCGAAAATCCAACGAGGGAGGCGGGGACGCCGAGCTCGAGATAGCCATGCAGTATACGAAAAGGTTCAACGAGACGGTATTCACATACGCCAACAACATCAACACCATAGAAGGCGGCATGCATCTGGCGGGTTTCAGAGCCTCCCTTACGAGAGTCTTCAACGATTACGCGAAAAGGACAGGCATACTCAAAGAAAAAGACGACAGTTTCACGGGCGAAGACGTAAGGGAAGGCCTTACGGCGATCATATCGGTAAAACTGGCGACTCCTCAGTTCGAAGGGCAGACAAAGGCGAAGCTCGGGAACAGCGATATCAGAGGATTTGTCGAAAGCACTACGAATGACCGCCTAATGGCATTTCTTGAAGAGAATCCGTCACAGGCGAAAATCATACTCGAGAAAATTTACGGCACGTACAAAATAAGGCTCAAGACACAAAAAGTAAGGGAAACGGAACGGGGAAACCTGCTGAATCAAGGTTCTCTGCCCGGCAAACTCGCGGACTGTTCCGAAAAAGACCCGTCCATATGCGAAATCTTCCTTGTCGAAGGCGATTCGGCCGGCGGCAGCGCCAAGCTGGGCCGTGACCGCAGACGCCAGGCTATCTTGCCGCTCAGAGGAAAGATCCTGAATGTCGAGAAAGCGAATTCCGACAAAGTTTTGTCTTCAGAAGAGATCAAAAACATGATCACCGCGTTCGGCAGCGGGTACGATGCAAATTTTGACCTGGAAAAACTGAGATATGACAAGATCATTATCATGACCGACGCTGATGTGGACGGCGCCCACATAAGGACTCTGCTGCTGACATTTTTCTTCCGCCATATGACGCAGCTTATACAAAACGGAAACGTATATATCGCGCAGCCGCCGCTTTACAGGGTAAAGCGCGGAAAAGAAATCCACTATACCTATTCGGAAAAAGAGCAGGACAAACTCATGCACAGGCTGTCAGAAGAATCGCCGAACGCGAGGTTTGAGATACAGCGGTACAAAGGGCTTGGCGAAATGGACGCCGCGCAGCTTTGGGAAACGACGATGGACTACACCGGGAGGACGCTTATCCAGGTAACCATGGACGATTACTCGCTCGCGGACGAAACATTCGTCATGCTCATGGGCGACCGGGTGGAACCGCGCCGGAGGTTTATAGAAGAAAACGCGAGATATGTCAAAAATCTCGATATATAACGATGACAGTTGGCGGAGACAATGAATGAAACAAATTGACGAACTGAAACTGATACAGACAGAGATACACGATGAGATGAAAAAGGCGTATATCGACTACGCCATGAGCGTCATTGTCGCGCGGGCCCTGCCGGACGTCCGCGACGGGCTAAAGCCGGTCCACAGAAGGATTCTTTACGGTATGGACGAGCTTGGCGTAACGCCCGACAAACCGCACAAAAAGTCTGCCCGTATCGTCGGCGACGTCATGGGTAAATACCATCCTCACGGCGACAGTTCGATTTACGACGCGATGGTGAGGATGGCTCAGGATTTTTCCACCAGGTATCCGCTCGTTGACGGCCACGGAAACTTCGGCAACCTTGACGGCGACGGCGCGGCGGCAATGCGTTATACGGAAGTGCGTATGAGCCAGCTGGCGCTTCAGCTTTTACGGGATATAGATAAAGACACAGTAGACTTCATGCCCAATTTCGACGGCGAGGAAAAAGAGCCTGTCGTCCTGCCGGCGCGTTTTCCCAACCTGCTGGTCAACGGGTCAAACGGTATCGCCGTCGGTATGGCGACTTCTATACCGCCTCACAATCTGACCGAGGTCATCGACGCGACGGTGAGGCTGATAGAAAACCCGGAAGCCGGGATCGACGAACTATGCAAAATCGTAAAAGGGCCGGATTTCCCGACAGGCGCGACGATACTCGGTAAAAAAGGCGCGCGTGACGCGTACAAGACAGGCCGCGGCAGCGTGCTTGTAAGGGCGACCCACGAATTCGAAGAGACAAAAAAGGGCAAACAGCAGATTGTTTTCACTTCGATCCCGTATCAGATAAACAAGGGCAACCTGCTCGAAAAGATGGGCGCATTGTGGCGGGAAAAAAAGATCGACGGCATATCGGAAGTCAGAGACGAATCGAGCATGGAAGGCATCAGAATAGTCGTCGAACTAAAGAGGGACGCCAACCCCCAGATAACGCTCAATAGATTTTTCAAACAGACACCTCTTCAGTCAAGCTACTCGATGATAATGCTTGCCCTGGTGGACGGGGTGCCGAAAGTCCTCAACCTGAAAGAAATACTGGAAAACTATATCTCGCATCAAAAGGAAATAGTTGAAAGACGGACAAAATTCGACCTCGCGAAGGCTGAAGCAAGGGCTCATATCCTGGAAGGGCTCCTGATAGCCCTGGCGAATATCGATGAAGTCATCAAGACCATCCGCGCGAGCTATGACGACGCCAAAGAAAAGCTGATGGACCGCTTCAGGCTGTCGGAACTGCAGGCGCAGGCTATATTGGACATGCGTCTCGCCAGGCTGCAGGGTCTTGAAAAGGAAAAAATCGAAAAAGAATACGCCGATCTGAAAAAAATGATCGCTTACTACAAGAGCCTGCTTGCCGACGAAGACAAGCTGATGGGCGTTATAAAAGACGAGCTTATAGAAATCCGCGACAAGTGGGGCGACAAGCGGAAAACGGTCATCGCCGCTGCCGCGGAAGAGATCGAAGAAGAGGATCTGATAGAAGAGAACAGCGTCGCTATCACGCTGACGCATCTGGGGTATATCAAGAGGATCGACTCCGATGAATACAAACTTCAGAAAAGAGGCGGAAAGGGCATCAAAGCGCTCACTACCCGCGACAACGATTTTGTCCGCGACCTCATTATCACCTCGACTCATGATTATTTGATGTTCTTTACAAATACGGGAAAGGTACATAAAATAAAGGCATACGAGATACCGGAGGCGCAGCGTCAGGCAAGGGGCACGCCCGCGATCAACTTCCTCAGTTTGATGCAGAGGGAGAGGATCACGGCGCTTATGCCGATACGCGAGTTTCCGGATGACCGGTATTTGATTTGTGTTACAAAAAAAGGCACGATCAAAAAAACGCCGTTGTCTCAGTATGATACGAACCGCAAAGGCGGCCTGATAGCGATCAGCCTGAAAGACGGCGACGAAATGATCGGTATCAAGCAAAGCAGCGGGAGCAACGTAGTAATACTCGTGACGAAGCAGGGCAAGAGCATATGCTTCAGCGAAAAAGACGTGCGTCCCATGGGGCGTACGGCGGGCGGCGTTCGCGGCATCAATCTCGACAAGGACGACGAAGTCGTTGCGATGGATCTGGCCGATCCGGACGAGCAGCTTTTGGTGGTGACGCAAAACGGGTACGGCAAGAAGACGCCTGTCAGCGAGTACAAAACACAGAAGCGCGGCGGCATGGGAGTCCTGACCTACAACAAGGCCATGTTCAAGAAAACAGGCCCCCTGATCGGCGCCGCGATCATAAGCGACGACGACGAAATCATGCTCATCAACTCGGACGGCATATTGATCCGGGTTGAGGCGTCCGAAATATCAAAGATGGGGCGTGCGACAAAAGGCGTCAAGGTGATGAACGTCAGCGACGAAACGAAGATAATCGCGATGGCAAAGATCGCCAAGGACGAAGATGACGACGCTGTAGACGAGCCGGGGCCGGGAGGGCCCGGTGGAGAAACTAAAGCAAAGGGTATTACGGGAAAGAACGGGACAGAGCAGCTGGGGCTGGACTGATTTCGGGAATTATGGGGGTAATGGCATGGCACTTTTGATTAATGCGGTCGACAACGCGGAAGACAAAGCCTGGGAGTTCACGCTTTCGGGCGAGATAGACATCTCCAACGCGAATGACTTCAAAACCAAGATGGAAGACTCACTGGCCGGGAAAAAACAAAATATCGTTATCAATCTTGCGGGTCTTAACTATATCGACAGCACGGGGCTTGGCGTAATCATTGGCGTATACAGCTCGATCAAAAAAGACG
>Ga0082212_10013318_pt1 | contig 10294 bp, 11 predicted proteins | sample TergutNt197P3_FD_71548 | JGI IMG/M metagenome (GOLD analysis project Ga0082212, IMG submission 71548) | Neocapritermes taracua P3 segment gut microbial communities from Petit-Saut dam, French Guiana - Nt197 P3 | ecosystem: Host-associated > Arthropoda: Insects > Digestive system > Gut ...
ATACGTTTTCACTTAACGGAAAAATTGCATGGGTTACCGGCGCTTCCTACGGCATCGGATTTGCCATTGCAACAGCATTGCACAAGGCAGGAGCTGCAATCGTTTTTAACGACATTGGCCAGGAGCAGGTAAACAAGGGGCTTGAAGCATACAAGGCTGAAGGTATTCAGGCGCACGGCTATGTCTGCGATGTTACCGACGAAGAAGCGGTAAACCGGACAGCAGCGCAGATTGAAAAAGAAATCGGCGTGGTAGACATTCTGGTAAACAACGCAGGTATTATCAAGCGCATACCCATGACAGAGATGAGCGCTGCGGACTTCCGGCTGGTTATTGATGTTGATCTTAACGCCCCCTTTATCGTTGCCAAAGCGGTTATTCCTTCCATGATAAAAAAAGGCGGCGGCAAGATTATCAATATATGCAGCATGATGAGCGAACTCGGCCGCGAGACAGTAAGCGCCTACGCAGCTGCAAAAGGCGGGTTGAAAATGTTGACGAAAAATATCGCCAGCGAGTTCGGCCAGTTCAACATCCAGTGCAACGGCCTGGGCCCCGGCTACATCGAAACGCCTCAGACCGCCCCTCTGCGCGAGAAACAAAGCGACGGCAGCCGCCACCCCTTTGACCAGTTCATCATTGCCAAGACCCCTGCCGCACGCTGGGGAAAGCCGGAAGACCTTGCAGGCCCCGCAGTTTTCCTTGCCTCAAGCGCCTCAGACTTTGTAAACGGCCACATACTGTATGTGGATGGCGGTATTCTCGCTTACATTGGGAAACAACCTTAGAAAATGAGGAATTAGGAGTGAGGAATTAGGAATTGGAAGATATTGTATGAATGCTATGTGCCAACGGATAACAATCTAATTCCTATTTCCTCATTCCTAATTCCTAATTATTTAAATTTGCGGGCTTAATAGCGGGTATTCTTCTTCATCGCCGTGGATACCAACCACTTCCTGGGTCACGGGGTTAACCATCAGATCCATGCCTTCAAGCGGGATAGCGCCAAAGAGAACGCTTTTAGCGTCAGGGAGAACCATAGCCGGACACATAGTCCGGCGGTTCTTCCAATGAACTTCGACACCTTCGGTCATTTTACACCGTAGTTTCTCACCATTCGCGATGTTGACTATTCTTTCCTCTTTGACAGCAAGCCCCAGTTTTTGGCGCAGATCTTCGTTTATAACCAGATGCAGCGATCCTGTATCAGCCACCGCTGTTACGGTAACCGCTCTGACCTCCTCCGGTTTGATACGCCCCGCCAAGACATTCCCTTCATCACACGCATTTTTCAAAGTAATTTCAGCATGTACCATACCCATCACAATCTCCTTAGACTAAAATTGTAGCACATATGTGTGCTGCTTTCTACGAAAGCTCACCCCTATATAGGCGCGAGCGTGGAAATTGCATTAGTCTTAGCAGGAAAAAAATTAGGATTTATATTTTTTATAAACCGTTTCAAGAGCGGACGTAATGTGTTTTTTATAATCTTCCGAAATACGGTCATTTATAATATTTGACTCATCAGAAGCCCTTTCTCCCTTAAATATTTCCCAAACATTAACCCCAAGAACGTTGGCTAACTTACAAAGAGTTCCGGCTTGCGGGTAATTATTACCCCGTTCTATATTTGACAGAAATGTTACCGAAATGTTGGCTTTTTCTGCTAATTCTGCCTGCGAAAAAGGCCTTCGAAGGCGAAAATATTTAATATTTTTACCTAAAATCCCCTTGAGTTCTTTTTCCTTCATAAAATATCAATATTCCTTATTTTTCGCTATTTTGATTGAATATTTTTTAGGGCATATTGACAATAATCTTATAATTCTATATTTTTATAGATGTATTAGTTCAAGTATAAAAACATGAAAATCTCCTATGCCGCAGTAGATAGGGTTTTTGTGTTTCAGGAGAAAAATGAAAAAAATTAGAGTGCTATATGGTCTATATTCACTTTTCTCTCTTGTCTTGGGTATATGTATATACCTGTTTTTCAGAGATTTAAATAATATGATTATTTTTATGTTTATACCAAAACCTGAATTTACCAAAACTGTGCTTATTGAATTAAAGCCATCAATTTTTACTTATGTATTGAAATATAATTTTCCTTATATGTTTTGGTTTTTATCGGGAATATTGTTTATGAGATTTATTTGGTTTTTTAATTATAAAGTACAGAAAATTTATATTGTATGCTTTTATGCAATTTGTTTTATTTACGTTTTCTGTAAATTATCAGAAAAATTTCCTGGAACATTTGATTGGCTGGATTTGCTTTTTATGGGTATAGGTGCTTTCGTTGAAGGCCTACTATATAGAAACTTTATTTTAAGGAGAATTGTATGAAAAAGAAAAATGTTCCGCACATTATTGCGGCAACGGCTATAGTTGTTTTTATTACGCTCGGTTTAGCAAGCGCTTCAACTCCACCAGATGTTAGTAAAGCATTAACTCCTACTGATTTATCAATTGATCCTGATAATTGTGCATATCTGATAGGTCCGATATTGGCAATTGATAACCATAACGTTACAGAAGGTAGTTTTTTAGCACTAGCACTGATTGAAAAAACAGTAAGAGTTCCTGCTGGGAAGCAATTAAATGTAGGTATCTCGGCTGGAATTAGCCATAATTACAGAAAAGGTGATGGTTCTTGGGGAAAGAATCTTTATGATGCTAAACAAGAGGTCGCAATACCACCACTTGATAATGGTAGAATATATAAATTATCAACAGGTAATTTTGACATTAATGAAAGCCAAAGATTATTAATGTCTTTTGACATTTTCTTTTCTGTATCAAATACAGAAACAAACAGATATGAACATATATCAACTCAAAAAGTGATTCTTAATCCACCTGTAAGAGCAAAATAATGAAAAAAGCGGCACGGCACATATCGTGTAGGTATGAGAAATTGGGCTGAATTTTAATGGCGGTTTACGACGTTTCGCCGCAGGCGAAATGTAGGGGCGGTGAAACCGCCCCGAAAACCGCTTCGCTAGATGACGTTTTAATGTTGTCTAGCGAGTACGTTTGCGCCGTTTTAATGGCGTAAACGTACCGTCTCTGCAGTGATGTGCATTTTCTCAAGTTCTATCATAATTGTGTCTGCTACTGCTTGTTTCTTGTCTTCATCTTCTTTTGCAGCGGCTCTTACCTTTTCGCGGAACTCGGCGCAGGATATGACCGGGCCTGCGGTAACGCGGACGACATCTTTACTCACAGCATCGTTCATCATATCGGTTTTCTGGACATGGAGAATCTCACCGTTCAGGGCGACAAAGCACAAATAATCAAAAGAGCGGATATAGGAATCGATTTCACGAACGCCTTTTTTGGTTTCCGGAACACCCGGCCGGTAACGGGTTCCTGACGGGAAAACCAGGATGAGTTTGCCTTCAACCTTTTTTTGATTGAGCGCCTTCAGGGCGGCGAGGTTAATAGCGTTACTGCGGGGAAGTTCAACCTTTTTGATTTCTTCGGGCTTACCGTGCAGAGACCGGCTCGGATAAATCACAATCCGGCTGTAAGCGCTGGCAAAGGCGGCGACAACGGGATTGTCTTCGTTCAGTTTCATCCCGGCAATGGCAATGACCGCGTCGCTGATATCTTTGCCGCGGCCTCCTGCTTTGCGCGCCATCAGGGAAAAAATTGAAAGGTCCATATTGCTGTAATGTTCCAGCAGGAGCAGACAGGACTTACCGGATTCGGCTTTTGCCAATAGATCCTCAAGATTTTCCAGGCCATCAAGCCCGCTCCCGGGAAGGAGCAGAGCCTCCACCATTTCGTCCAGAAGCGGGAGGATGTTCCCGTCCCCCTCCTGATAGACATTATGTTCTGTTATTACCGTTGAAGCATTTGATCTTGAGACTGCTTCTTTAATCTGTTTACCAAAAGCGGTATTCAGTGTCTCTACCATAATTCACTCCCCAAAAATCCGAATTAATTCGATGATCACCTTACAGGCGGCGGCCATTTCACTCACGCTTACCCACTCCAGGCGGCTGTGATAATTCCGGCCTCCGGTAAAAATATTCGGAGTGGGAATGCCCAGTTCCGTAAGCCGCGAACCGTCAGTCCCGCCCCTTATGGGTTTAAGGCGCCATTCAATGCCCACATTGACCATTGCCTGTTTGAGCCGTTCCTGCACTTCAGGCTTTTCATCAATTTTATTTTTCATATTATAGTATTGAGGCTGTTTTTTAACAATTACTTTTCCGCCGGGAAATTGCGCTTCCACGGTATGTGCAAAAGCGTCCAATGCCGCAAGCCGGCGTTTCATTTCTTCACTGTCAAAATCACGCAAAAAGATTTCGAGGCGGGCATTTTCCAAATCGCCTGATATTTCCGTGGGGCAGTAGTAGCCGTAATAGCCATCGGTGGCTTCCGGGCTTTCGGTGCGGGGGAGCAGCATTGCGAAAGCAGCGGCCATGAGCGAGGCATTCACCAGTATGCCCTTTGCCGCGCCCAGATGGATCACCTTGCCTTTGAACTCGACATCGGCCTTCCATGCGTTGAAACACTCGATCTCAATCTCGCCCATGGGGCCGCCGTCCAAAGTGTAACAAACCGCGGACTTGATCTCATCCAGGGGAAATTCAGGCAGCCCTTTGCCGGTTTCCTCATCGGGGGTAAAAATGATCTCTACCGCGCCATGCTCAACAGACGGATTGGTAACAAGGTACTCCACTGCGGCCATGATTTCGGCAATTCCCGCTTTATCGTCAGCTCCCAGCAATGTTGAGCCATCGCTATGGATAATGGACTTGCCCTTGTGCGCCGCCAAATCCGGCTCTTTTGCCGGGTCCAGACAGAGACCGTCCGCAAGCACGATTGTGCCGCCGTTGTAATTCTGCACAAACTGGGGCTTTACATCTTTACCGGTAACATCGTCTGCGGTGTCGAGGTGGGCAAGAAATCCCACACAGGGAACGTTCTCCTTTCCGGGGCTTGCCGGCAACCGGGCAATCACATAACAGTGATCGGTTACCTTTACATCGTTCAGGCCAAGCCCTAAAAGCTCATCCTGCAAAGCCCTTGCCAAGTCCCACTGCCCCGGTGTAGAAGGGACTGCTTCAACATGGCGATCGCTTTCGGTACAATAGCGGACATAGTTCAAAAATCGAGGGACAATCAATTTTTCAAGCTGCGTATCTTCAATTTGTAATGAGTTATTTTTCATATTGATAGTATAGCGGATAATTGCTTTTTACAAAATAATCATATAAACTGAAACCTATGCTGGGGCGAGATCAAGTATTAACAATAATGGAACGCTACGAAAATGATCCTCAGCAGCTTATTGCCGTGTTATTGGATATTCAGGCCGCATCGGGCAATAACTGCGTTGAGAAGGAGTGGGCGGAACTGGCCTCCGGCGTTTTGAATGTCCCCCTCTCCAAAATTTACGATGTTCTTACTTTTTACGCCATGTTCAGCACAGAGCCGCGCGGCGAATATGTTATTGAAATTTGCCGCAGTACGCCCTGTTTTTTCACCGGGGCCGACGAAACAGTGCGCTGGTTTGAAGCTGCCGCCGGTATCAAGATGGGAACAACAACCGCAGACGGGAAAATTTCCCTTTTTTACACAAGCTGTGTGGGCGCGTGCGACATTGGGCCGGTGGCCAAAATCGGGGACGATGTGTTCGGTAATCTGACCGAAGAAAAGGTGAAGACGCTGGTAAAATGCTGCCGTGAAGGAGGGGAACTGCACTCGCTATGTCAAGAATAGTTAACCTGCTGACACAAGGCTCAGCCGCCGATCCGTCGCAGCCTTTGGCAGCGCTTTCGGTAAGTGAATATGAAAAAGCGGGCGGTTTTGCCGCGTTGAAAAAAGCCGCCGCCTGTACTCCCGAAGAAATAATCGCCGAAGTGAAAAAAGCAAAGCTCCTGGGACGGGGTGGGGCAGCGTATCCGTCGGGTAACAAGTGGGAGCATCTTTTGCACATAAAAGAAACTCCCAAATATATCGTCTGCAATGCTGATGAGGGAGAGCCCGGTACTTTCAAAGATCGGCTCATCATAGACAAGCTGCCGCTGAAATTGCTGGAAGGGATTATCATCGCCGGGTTAGTGTTCCAGGCAAAAGCCGGTTACATCTATGTACGCGGCGAATACCGCAAGCTCCAGAAGCGGCTCATTGCGGCGATTGAGAATGTCCGCGCCGCAGGGTACCTGGGAAAAAATATCGCCGGTTCCGGCCTGGATTTTGACATTCACGTAATTTCCGGAGCAGGCGCCTATGTCTGCGGCGAAAACTCCGCGCTGCTGAATTCCACCGAGGGCAAGGTGGGAAGGCCGCGCATCAAGCCGCCGCATTTGGCGGAGGTTGGGCTGTTTCTGCAGCCGACACTGGTTAACAATGTTGAGTCTTTTGCCAATATTCCGCTCATCGTCAACATGGGCGGAGACGCGTATCTGCAGGCCGGTCATCCCGATTCGGGCGGCAGCAAGCTGATCTGCCTTTCGGGGCATTGCCGCAACCGGGGCGTTTTTGAAATTCCGCTGGGCAAGTTGACACTGCGTGATGCGATCTACGATGCGGAAATCGGCGGCGGCATAGCGGAAGGCAAAAAACTCAAGTTCTTTCACCTGGGCGGGCAAAGCGGCTCAATCGGCGGAATTGATCAGCTTGACACTGTTTACAGTTACACCGATTTGAGAAAAGCCGGCCTATCGGTTGGGTCAGGGGCTATCGTGGTAATGGACGAAAGCGTCTCCATTCTTGAATATCTGAAGGGTGTAACGGAATTTTTCATTCATGAATCCTGCGGAAAGTGCATACCCTGCCGCGAAGGGAACCGTCAGATCCTGAAAATTCTGAACAAGCTTTCCGTTCCCGGCGCTGCCAAAGCGGGCGATCTGGACACCCTGCGCCGCCTTATCCGTACCATGACCGATGCTTCATTCTGCGGGCTGGGACAAACTGCCGCCGCTGCCCTGAACAGCGCGTGGAAACATTTCACGGCGGAATTTGAGGGAGGAATATGAGTCATCACCAGCCAGATCCCAGTAAGAGCGTTAATCTGACCATTGACGGGCTGCCGGTAACGGTTCCCGAAGGAACCAGAATCCTGGAAGCGGCAAGAAAAGTGAATGTTCATATCCCTACTCTCTGCGAGTACCCTGATCTGTGCAAACGGGCGGTGTGCCGGATATGCGTGGTTGAGTGCGATGGCAGGGGCAAACTCGCGGCGGCCTGCGCCAATGACGTGTGGGAAGGCGTGAATATCGTTACCAATAACCGGCGTATCCAGAATATCCGCAAAACAATCGTTGAACTGCTTCTGGCAAATCACCCGCAGGATTGCCTTACCTGCATACGCAATAAAAAATGCGAACTGCAATCCCTTGCCGAAAGCCTCGGTATTCGCGGCACGTCTTTAGAGCGGGACAGTGCAGACCTGCATCCGGAAATTGAAAGAGCAACCCTTGTCCGCAGCATGGACAAATGTGTAAAGTGCGGGCGCTGTGTTGAAGTATGCCAGAATGTTCAAACCATTCAGGCGATTAATTCGGCCCACCGAAGTCATGAATACGAAATCAGTACCCCGTACAAGCAGTCTCTCAGCGAGGGGCCGTGTGTATTCTGCGGCCAATGCGCGGCGGTGTGTCCGGTTGGCGCACTTTACGAACATGATCAAACCGCCGAAATTTGGGACAGTATCAGAGATACCGGACGGCAAACAATAGCGCAGGTTTCCCCGGCTTTGGCGGATGACCTGAATAACGAGTTCGGTTTTGCCGGCAAAACCATCACAGCCGGTAAAATGATCACCGCAATAAAACTGCTGGGTTTTAACAAGGTTTTTGACGCCGGCATTGCGGCTACCGTGAGCGACATGGAACATAATGTCGAACTTCAGCATAGAATCAAAACCGGCGGGAAGCTGCCAATTATCACCGGATGTTCCGCGGGCGTTGTTAATTTTGTTAACTACTTCTACCCCGATCTTGCAGGTCATCTTGCAGCTAACATGAACCCCCGGCAAATTTTTGCAGATTCGATTAAAGCCGACTACGCCCAAAGTGTGGAAATAGATTATTCAAATATAACGTCAGTTTCTTTCACGCCCAACATCTCTCAAAAATACCAATTCGGCGCTGAGGACAAAACAGACTTCGCCATAACCGCCGCCGAACTTGGCCGGATGATCAAACTGGCAGGCATAGACATTGAAACCCTGCCGGAAAGCCCCTTCGATTCCATCAATATCAATCTGCCAAAACAGGACAACACGGATAAACCAATAAAAAGGGAAACGATCTTTGGTTTTGCAGATGCCCGCAAGGTCATGGAAGCCATCCGCAAAGGCGAATGTGATGTGCAATGGATAGAGATTCTTATCTGATTACTTAATTGACCTTCCCGCTCTTTTACAGACATTACAGCCCATTACATGAACATGGTTGCGGCGGTTGGGGCGTTCAAACATCCGGGCAATGAGGTAATCCTCGTCATTGAGGATGATCCCGCAGACAGGACATCGCCGGGGCAAATCCTCGTAAAGACAATAGTAACAGCCCCGGATATGCATCAGCCTGTCCCTGCCGCCGGTAAGCGAGGGAAAGGCCATGGATTTGACTAAATCCCCCTTGTTCAGCCTGGATGAACAAACCGGGCAAACCTGAGGATCACCGGGCTCGCCGTCTGTGCGTCCTTGATGTCCTTTCCTGCCTAATCCGCTCAAAATGAAGAACGATATCTGGCCAAAAAACAGAGAAAAACCGAACCAAAACAAAATTATGCCAATGATAACAAAGAGCAATATTTGTAAATACGATCCCATAACTCCCCGTTTCACGATATAATAAATGAATGTCGCTTCTTTATATCATCGGCACACCAATCGGAAATTTGGGGGATATTAGTTTTCGGGCGGTGGAAACACTGAAAAAAGCCGACCTCGTGGCGTGTGAGGATACGCGGCGCACCCTGAAACTCCTCAGTCATCTGGGAATTCGGGTAAAAATGATCTCCTGCCGTTCCCAAAACGAAGAATTCGCCGCGGAAAAAGTAATCGAAGCCCTGAATCAGGGGCAGACAGTCGCTTATGCCAGCGATGCGGGTACTCCAGCGCTGAGCGATCCCGGAGCGGTGCTGGTTTCCCTGGCGGCGCAGGCCGGTCACGACGTAATTCCCATACCGGGACCATCGGCCTTTGCCAGCCTGTTGAGCGTTGCCGGCTGCAGGGACAAAACCGTTGTTTTTGAGGGGTTTTTGTCGCCCAAGCCCGGCCGGAGAAAGAGCCGCCTGCGGGAGCTGATGGCCATGAATGCGGCCTGCGTCCTGTACGAGTCCCCGTTCAGGATTATCAAGCTTTTGGGGGATATTGCCGAAATTGACAGCGGGCGTTATATTTGTGTGGGGCGGGAAATGACCAAGCTGCATGAGGAGTACATCCGGGGCCCCGCAGCCGAAATTCTTGCCATTTTGAGCGAAAAAAAAGAACAAATTGGCGAATTTTCGGTGTTAATATCTGGCAATAATTCAAAATAGCTGGTAAACTATTAATATAGTATTGCCGATAATATGGTATAGGTAGGATATGAGTATGACAGTCAACAGGATAGGTCATGTAGAACCCGTTCCCCCCGGAAAGAAGCCGGGACGGAATGATCATGTGGGAGGGATCGACAGAGCCGATACAATCAACCTTACTCAGGAAGCGAGAGAGAAGGCGGAAGTGTATCAGGTTATGGAACTTATTAAATCCGCCCCGGAACTGGATGATGTCCGGATTGCTGAACTCAGGGAAAAACTCGATGATCCTGCATATCTGAGCGAAAGGGTTATCAATGCCACGGCGGAAAAAATTCTGGGTTCGTGGTTTGCGTAGGATCTTTATAACCACAAAACCGTAAACAGCCTGACCACCTGACCGCTTAATCACTAAGTGGTCAGTTTTTTTTTGCGAGAAAATGATGGGTATTTTATTCAAGCTTGATCCTGAAACAATCATTGGACCGGATGTCTTAAGTCTGTCCGGAACAATCTGCGGCCGGTACGGAGACCGGATAATGATTGCCGCCGATCACGCGCTGGACTCCAATGTTATCAGGCGACTCAAAGGTGTTCTGGAAGATTCGGGTATCGAAGCTATTGTATTTGACGGTATCGCAGACCAATCCACTGTAGACATGGCTGATAATATCGTCGAGCTTTGCCGGGCCGCCCATTGTACCGCGGTGATTGGTTTTGGCGGCCCAAAAACCCAGACCATCGCACGCATGACCGCAATCATGGCGCCCATGAAAATTTCCGTTTTTGAATTACTGGA
>Ga0082212_10013319_pt1 | contig 10292 bp, 11 predicted proteins | sample TergutNt197P3_FD_71548 | JGI IMG/M metagenome (GOLD analysis project Ga0082212, IMG submission 71548) | Neocapritermes taracua P3 segment gut microbial communities from Petit-Saut dam, French Guiana - Nt197 P3 | ecosystem: Host-associated > Arthropoda: Insects > Digestive system > Gut ...
ATTTCAGGCAACAGAAGTGTAGCAAAACAACACACGTGTTGCAGAATTTTGGTACACTTGCATCGTTTTGCAAATTATTGCCGTCGATAATTTTCCTGCTAAACAGGAAAAATTGGGTGAAATTTCGGGATTTTTCCGCAGTATTATAAATACTTTTCGTTTTTGAGAGAATTGGCACAAATCATGCTACGTAGTACCCATGTCCGACACACGGGATTCATTATAGCCCTCGTACCGGGCGGAAAAGGTTTTTGGAAAATTCGGAAATTTTTCTTTACTTTTCCAAGTTTGTGTGTTAGAATAGGGATGGATGCTTTTTAAATTTATACAAACGGATTGATACATAAACCACCTTTTACCCTTTTGGAGGATGTCATGAAAACGTTTAGAATACTTTTTGGAGTAGGTGCCGTGGTTGCCCTACTAGGGTTGAGTGTTGCGACAGCAGACATTAGGAACGATGCGGCAAAGTCTTCGCTGACATTTTCCCTTGATGCTGGTGATGGTTCCGCAAGTATGCCGGATATGTCGTTCAATTCGTCGGACGGACCAAGCGACGAAACCCAATCGACATGTGCGATGACACCTGGTGGACCCTCGCAGAATGTGTTGTTGGAAGAGCCGGTTATCCCGCCGCCAACACCGGAGACGCTCAGGGATACGCCGTTGGAGACGCTTGCGAACAACGCGCTCCGTTCGCCGCCGCCACAGCAGAACGACAGGGGAAGAAGAGGTTATCCGCCTCCGCCGACGACGGATGAAGATTCAGAAGAGCCACCCCCGCCGCCAACAGTTCCCGAACCGGCAACATTGGTGCTCATCGGGCTCGGGCTTGGAACCGCACTCGTCGCTCGCCGACGACTGAAAAAATGATAACGCACAGCACACTATGTGGGTTGAGGGTGTCGGAACGCAGTTGGATGAAATGTCCGATTGCGTTCCGTTTTTTGCTGTCTGCTACTACCGGCGGTGCTCCGGGGTCATTGTGTACAACAGTAAACACAGGACAGCAACGGTCAGAAAAATCTGATACTGATGTTTTGCTTTTTGCCGCCGTTCTGTTTCGTGAATGTTCCCCTGCATTTTGCCGATGGAATCGGCATAAATTTGTCCCAGATCAAACGTTCTTGTACCGGCTGCCACGTATGCTCCCTCGGTTACTCGTGCGATCTCTCGAAGCGTGGTTTCATCCATCTTGGACCACACTTCCTGTCCTTCATGTTTGAGATAGGTCAAGTTTCCATTGGAATCGCGGATTGGAATCCGGTCACCTTCTGCCGAATTGCCGAGTCCGATGGTCAAAATACGGATTTGCCGCTCTGCTGCATCTTTTGCCGCTTCAAGCGGCATCGATTCCTGATCTTCTCCATCGGTAATGAGCACGAGAGCCCGCTGCCGGTCGGCTTCCGGCGGCATCGCACGTAGGGCAAGCCGAATCGCATCGCCGATTGCTGTCCCACCGCGTGGGGCAGAGTTAGTATCCACTGAACGGAGCACTTGAAGAAAAAATCCGTGGTCGGTCGTCAGCGGAACTTTGATCATTGGTTTGCCTGCAAAAGCAATCAATCCAACACGATCACCGATCACACGATTCAACAGGTCTTGAATATCTGATTTCGCCCGATCCAAGCGGTTGGGAATGACATCCTCCGCCAGCATGGATTGGGAAACGTCGAGCAGAATGAAGACATCGACTCCGCTGCGGGAGATTTCTTCGTAATAAGTTCCGAATCGGGGACCGGCGGCAGCGATAATACCGAACACAAAGGCAATGAGCAAGAGTAATGCCTTACGGAGAGAGCGACTGGCATCCAGAGTCGGCATCAGTCGATCTGCCATCGCGGCATCGCAGAACAGCAAGGCGGTTTGCTTTTTCTTGTTGTAGGCGTACCGCAACAGCAATGCCAATAGTGGCACCAGCCAAAGCAGTAAAAAATACACCGGTCGTTCAAACACGTTGACCATTATACTGTAAATGGTAGCGAAACGGAATTGACAAACGACCGCATGATTCCTTGCTTCGTCCTGCCTTACTTATACCCACATAACGTAAAACAGGATGCAAAAGAAGTGGGCAATCGTTCCAGCGAGAACAAAAATATGCCAGATCGCATGATTGTACGGCAGGCTTCGCCACAGAAAAAACACGACTCCCAGTGTGTAGAGCACACCCCCAAGTAGAAGCCAAACGAGTCCTCCAAGCCCGAAACCATGACTCTGACTCAAGGGGTAAAGGAGCCAAAGCCCTCCCCAGCCCATCGCAAGGTACGTGAAGGTTGTAATATATTTGAATTGACGCTTGGTAAACACCTTGAATACAATTCCCGCGAGTGTGATTCCCCAGACGAACCCGAAAATTGTCCATGCCATTCCCGGATTACTCTGCCGGAGTGTTACTAAGCAAAACGGCGTATAAGTACCGGCAATGAGGACATAGATCGCCATCTGGTCAAATGCCCGACAGACATCCTTAATCTGGTGATTGGTAACGGCATGATAGATCGTCGAAGCCGAGTAAAGAATAATGACCGTTGCTCCAAAAATTGAGCCGGAAACAATTTTCCAGGGAAGTTGCGAACCGCTCCAAACGGCGAACAGCACAAGCAGAACAACCGCAGCCGCACCGAGATACCCCCCAATAGCGTGAGTCACAGCACTGACAATTTCTTCGGCAAGATGATATTGGGGTCTTTCTTTCATCATCGGTTCAAATTGGTCTCCGGTTCGGGATACTCTCGGTGCAAACCCACCCCCACCGCACATTGTACGGTTTGGTGTTATTGGAGTCAAGCATGACTCGTCCGGGGACTACGGCTGTCGCCTTCGTCCCCGGCTCTTTGCAACTCATCAGAGTTTCAAATCAAAACGGACTTCGTCTTCTCCGTTGATCACCAGCGGCTTGGCAATGACCCTGTTCTCCCATTTGCCGTCAGCCGTTTGAATGTTTACCTTGAATCGGTAACGACCCATCGGCAACAGCATCTCAAATTCATCCTGTCCGTTACGTTCATTTCCGACAAAAAGTCGGTTCATGTCGGTCATCTCGCCGGTGCCTGCGGCATCGTCATAAACTTGAATATGCATTTGTGAAAGAGCATCTTTGGTAATGATTTTCCCTGTAACTCGCGTCCCTTTTTCCAGTACGAAATCGAATCGAGGGGCAGGATCACGCCAACCGTTTCCAACTGGAACATTCAAACGAGCCGGTGCCACGCCGCTCTTGGGATCACGGTTCGCATTGAAAATCGGCTGCACGGAAATCGCCTCGTTAGCATTCACAAAAAAGGTGAAATTGCCCGTATAGTCCATGTGAATGCCGACGCTACTCCAACCCGTTAATCCATTCACGCCGATTTGCATACCGGACGACGGTGGTGTCCCATCGGCATTTCGGACGGAACCTTCGATTAAAATGCGTCTCGGAAGCGAAATGACCAAGTCGCTGTTGTTCGCTTGCAATCGCCATACGGCATCCCCTTTGCCGAATTGTTTTGATTTGCTTTCTTTCACGAACCGAGGATCATCACCGAAAGCGTTGAAGGTCACCACGTCATAACCGTCCGTTGGAACGGAGTCAAACCGCGCCATTCCATGGGCATCGGTCTTTTTTCCCCAGAACCGCGAATGACCCCCTGCATTCCAACTTCGCGTCTCTTTGGTGTATCGGTAGTCCGTCGAAAAACTGGTTGGAGCCACCCAAGCACCTTCTATCGGATTGCCCTCATGGTCAGCAACTCGAACAGAAATCGGGTTCCCTTTTGACAGTTTGAGCGTAAAGGGACCGTTGTTATGTTTCTCTCGCTTGCGCCATTCCTCCACACCTTCATTCATCGCTTTCCATTTCTCTGCCTCCTCGAAATCGGGAGAAATAGCAGCACCACCGATGCCCTCCTTAAAGGCAAACAGCGTTTCAATGGGGCGTTCAGAATGGTAGTATTCAAAACGACCGTTTGCGTCTGTTTGGGTACACATCAACGATGAGGCAAACGAATCTCCGACCACCGCTCCGGCAACGGCTTTGCCGTTGGAATCAACAACCGTTCCGGTGAGAACACGGGTTCTCTTGTAAACGGGTATGGTTATCTCCAACGGCTTGGTCGGTTCCCAATCTTTGGGAATTTCCCAAAGTGAAAAGCCTTGCGTCATTCCTTTTCCGAGAGCGAGAACCGCTCCCTGTGTTTCGGTATTTGCCGCTGCAACCGGGAGTTTCGCTATCCCGGCATTGAATCTGCTCCTGAAAGTTCTTAATGACAAGTCCTTCAAAAAGCAGAAAAAGCACATTTATTCCAGTACCGTGAAAATGGTATTTTCCGAAGACCGAGTCCTTTTCCATTGCGAATCAACGCACGGCAACGATCAGATGACGATTTTTTCCCGCCTTCTTGACGGGAAATTTCCGAAGTGGCGGGGTATTATTCCAGACAAGGAAAAGCCGATGGCGTGCGCCGAAGTGAACAGCGACGCATTGCTTGCGGCAGTCAAGAACGTGCAGGGTGTTACGTCTGTCTTTGGATCAAAAATGCCTTGATCCCCCCGCTTCGAAAAGCATGCTTTGAAAAAATTGATTTTTATAAGTCTTTGCTTGCAAGAAACAACGTGAGTGAATCAGTGAAGGAAAAAATCAAGGCGTGGCTTACCAAAAATGAACGCTACGTCCAGTGCATCGACGAACTTGCCGCGTGTTCGGCAATCAAAGAGAAATCCTACATTATTACCCAACCATGATGAAAACTAACATCAAAGACACCATTGACGTGCTTCGCAACATTCCGACCTACCTCGACTGGTTTTGGAAGGGGCGACGGATACAAACCGACTTCAAGAAGATGAAGGCGGAATGGATTCGCATCGGCGGATTCAAGGCGAGTACGGGGCAGTTGCTCAATTTCGTGAATGATTACTCTCTGCTCTGCGTTGAGTACGCAACGTGGACACAGACCACCATCGACGATCAGATCATCGGAGTCGTCCGGTACGTCATTACTGACCATCGGGACATTTTAATTCGCATGATCGATTGGATTCGCAGTGGTCGTGAACCTTCGGACGTAGAACTGCTGGCGTTGACAAAAGAGGCAAGCACGTCGCCGACCGAGTACGGTTCACCCATGATGGTGCTTTATGTCATTACCACGCTCTATCAAATACTGCGGTTTTTGCAGTCGGTGAACATCTTTCCGACACCGCCGAAACCGGAAGTCGAACCATCGCCGGTGCGAAGACCGGTACTGAATCTCGTCCGAAACTTTTTGAGAAAAAGGTCGACGGGTTTTGCCATTCCTTTCAACGCCTTCACTCCAACCAGATGTACACCATGAAAAACATTGAACTATTGCTTGAAAACAAAGCGAAAAATGACAAAGCCAATTTCGACGACGTTGTCGCCTGTCTGAAAGCGGGTTATGCGATTCCTTACGGCACAAACAAGAAATTGGTGTTGGACAAAAAGACCGGTTGGTATCGCTTGTCTGGCAATACGGCGCATTGCATGTGCTGGGCAGGCTACGGGAACGGGTTCACCTACAACAAAAACTCGTGGCTTGACGGCAGAGGAAAGCAGAGGCTCGAAGATGTGAAAGTACAGGTTAACGGCAACTACTTCGATTGTTTTGTGATTCTCGATATTGAGCGGATACGAGAATCAAAACCTAATTATGGATTGTGATTTGTCAAATTGTGCAATGCACGGTACAAACAAGACAGGGCATTGCACGTCGCAATTCCCAGAACTCTAACGAAGGAGAACTCAAATGGCAAAGGCAAAAGTAAAAGCAACGGGCAATCAAACAGGCGGTGTGGTTGCAAAAGTCAAAGACTTCGGTAAGAATATCGGAACGAGAGCAAAAGCAACAGGCACGGCGGTCAAAGCCGCCGGAGCGAAAGCCGCTGCGCACGTCAGTCGCAACAGGGCTGCCTACATTGCAGGCGGTCTTGGAGCGGCGGCGGGAGTGGCAGGAATGGCTACCGCGAGCCGGAAAAAGCGGGATCAGGGCGAGGGCTAGTCGAAGCAACTTTTGTTGCAACCTGTTTTTTCGCTTTTCAAAAACGCCGTGTTTTTAAGCGTGAAAACGATTTTTATTCCAAACTTGCAATCGGACTGCACTCACCCCCTTCACTTTGCTTTGATTTCAGGTATAATCGCCGACCTATATTTAGTGCTGCGGAGGGAACAATGCCCAAGCAAAAGACACACAAAGGGATTAAAAAACGTTTTCGGCTGACCGCGTCGGGCAAAGCAAAGCATCGGCACAGCGGAACAAGCCATTTGGCGTATCGGCTCACAAAAAAACAACGTCGGAACCTGCGTGGAACGACCGTGGTTTCCGATGCAGAAACAAAAAAAATCGTGAATGCGCTGATTCCAGCACAATAACAGAAAAGATGATTCGGGTGGTAACGTTCTGATCGCTGGATTGGAAGACCTAGATTTCGTCGTCAATTTGAAGAGAAAGGGAAGAAATTATGAGAACGCAACGTGGAGCGGCTCGTCGGCAGTCGAAACGCCGTCTATTTAAGCGTGCAAAGGGTTTTCGGGGCGGACGTGGAAAACTGCTCCGTTCAGTTAAGGAAACCATCGTTCGGGCAAATTGTTATGCCACACGAGACCGCCGGGTACGAAAGCGTGAATTTCGTGCACTCTGGATTACTCGTATCAACGCAGCCGTTCGCCAACTGGGACTCCGATATAGTGAGTTCATTGCCGGTTTGAAGAAAGCCCAGATTGTTCTGGACCGCAAGACGCTTGCCGAAATGGCGGTGAACGACACCGTTGCTTTCGCCAAAGTCGTCGAGACGGTCAAAACCGCTCTGGGAAAGGCTTAAAAAAGTAGCAACAGGCTCCTTCCCTATGCTGTAATCCCCTTCGTGAGCGTCATGAATGCCGTTTCGAGGTTGATCTCGTCCTCCTTGAACGACCTGATTTTGAAACCGTGTTGGACCAACAACGTAGGCAGGTCGCTGTAATCGTCGAGCCCTTGATCTTTGTTGAGCGAAAGCCGAATGTGCTGTTTGCCCAAAACCGTCTGAACCTCCACGCCACTCACCGATTGGTGTTGCTCCAAAAGTTTTGCGGCATCGTCGATGCGTTCTGCCACTTCGACAATGATGACCAAGTGGTCTCGCACTCTCCGCATCGTTTCGGCAACATCCGCATTGTGAAGCAACACGCCCCGTTCGATGATACCGACCTTGTTGCAAATGTCGGCAAGTTCCGGCAAAATGTGCGACGAGACCATAATCGTTTTGCCGCGTCCGCCGAGCCTTTTGAGTAGTTCCCGCATCTCGATTCGCGCTCTCGGATCGAGACCGCTTGCCGGTTCGTCCAAGAGCAACACCTGCGGATCGTGCAGCAGCACGCGTGCCAAGCCGAGCCGCTGCGTCATTCCTCGCGACAAACTGGTCGCCAGTGCATCCCGCTTGTATCCGAGATCGACGAGTTCGAGCATTTCGTCGCAGACCTTTTTCCGTTTTTCTCCCCGAATCCGATACGCCGCCGCAAAAAATTCGAGATATTCGATCACTTTCATGTCATCGTACACGCCAAAGAAGTCCGGCATATACCCGATGAGCCGCCGAATTTCCTTCGGTCTGGTGTAGATTGACATATCACAGACGTAGGCTTCGCCGTAGGTCGGCTGCAACAGCGTGGCGAGAATTTTCATCGTCGTTGTTTTGCCGGAGCCATTCGGACCGATGAAGCCGAACAGATCGCCTGCAACGAGATCGAGTTTCAAATCCTTCACGGCAAATAATGTGCCGTACTGCTTGGTGAGGTCTTCGGTTTGGATCATTGAACGTTTGCGTTTTAGCCGTGAAACGCGTCACGCTTGTTTTTACTCTATTTTCCCGAACAAAACAACCCCAGTACGACAACTTCTCGCGGGGGCAGTGAGTATGGATATGGCATTTTTTCGGAAAGACAATTCGACGTATTAGACTCCAATTCGGATGGGTAGCAAGTTCGATAATCTCCTTTATGTTCTTCGTGTCAGAGAGAGCATACAAACCACAAAGAGCGCAAAAAAGCAATTTGTTTCCGTTTATGGTATAAAGCCGTTATATGTTCTGGAAGACCCGTTCAAAAACGTTGACATTGGACAGTCCCGTATGGATGGGAATCGTCAATCTCACGCCCGACAGTTTTTCCGATGGCGGTCGGTTCACGGAACCATCGGCAGCAGTCGAACACGCTTTACATCTCATCAAGGATGGTGCCGACATCATTGATCTCGGCGGTGAAAGTACCCGACCCGGCTCGAACAGCATTTCGGCAGACGAGGAACTGCACCGCCTCTTGCCAGTCCTTCGGCAACTGCGGAAAGAACAGCCGGATGTGCCGATTTCTGTCGATACGACCAAAGCCGATGTTGCCCGCGAAGCCCTTGCGGCGGGGGCGGATATTATCAACGATGTTTCCGGTTTGTCCGATCCCAAGATGATTGCGGTACTGCGAAAAACGCAAGCAGGTTACTGCTTAACGCACACGCAGGGCATTCCGAAAACGATGCAGGATAATCCAATGTATGCAGATGTTGTCGGCGAAGTTTTGACATTCTTGCAAGATCAGCGAAAGAGGATGATCGAGTCGGGCATCGTACCGGAATCAATCGCGATTGATCCGGGTTTAGGATTCGGCAAGACATCGGAACACTGCTGGCAACTGGTCGAAAACATTGCCCGATTTCATTACTTGGGAGTACCGATTTTAGTGGGACATTCCCGAAAACGTTTTATTTCGGAGCGGTTTTCCGACCGGGAGGAGGGTACTCGGCATGTGAGTCGGCAACTCATCAACGGAGGCGCACATATTCTTCGAGTGCATCAGAATCCCAAAAGAGTTCCCATCCGATAGACTACTGTCGCCACGAAAAATGCCAGTGCATTCGTGTAAAGGATTGCCGCCAGCATATATTTGACGTGTCCCGTCTCCCGCCAAATCACCACGCACGTTGCCAAACAAGGACAGTATAACATGACGAACAAGAGCATTGCGAAGGCTTTGAGGGGAGTCCAACACGGAGTACCGGCTAAATCTGTCACTGTCCCTCTGCTGCCGTCTGCCGTCTGCATCGTCGTCATTGAACTGACGATGACTTCCTTTGCCGCAATGCCGCCGATAAGCGCGACGTTGTCCCGCCAATCGAAGCCAGCAAGTTGCGAGACCGGCTCGAAAAACCGACCGACTTTCGCCGCATAAGACTCTTTTTCTTTCGGATAATACGTTGATGCCCAGAGAATCACATTGGCAAGCAGAATAATCGTCCCTGCCCGCTTGATGAACCACAAACTCTGTAAACTGGCGGTGCGTAACACTTCCCGCAACATGGGAACTTGGTAAGCGGGCAGTTCGATGAGCAACGGCGACGAGGTTCCCTTCACGAACCATTTACCGAGTAGCAAGGCGGCAATGAGCGCAAAAGCCCATGAAATCAAAATGATTGCCGCCATCATCAATTCTTGGTACGCTAAAAAAAATGCCGAAATGAAAAGTGCATACACCGGAATTTTCGCTCCGCAGTTCATCAGCGGCAAAATCATAATCGTCAATAGTCGTTCCCGATGTTCCCGCATCGTTCGTGTTGCCATTACGGCAGGCACCGCACAACCGCCGACGATGCCGCCTGCCAAAATCATCGGCACCACACTGTGCCCGTGTAGCCCGAAAAGCCGCATCAACCGATCCAACACGACGACGACTCGTGCCATATAGCCACTCTGTTCCAATGCGGAAACGAACAGAAAGATGAAAAAAATAATCGGCAAAATCGTCATCACGCTACCGACCCCAGCAACGATGCCTTCGTAGAGCAACGAATGAAGATCACCGTCGGGAAGTGCCAACCCAGTATCGAGCAGATGGGGAATCCAAATCGTAATGATAGAATCGACGGCACCGAGCGGTGTTTGCCATTCAAACGTACCGATTTCGCTAAACCAGGGAAACCAACGCCAACCGTCGGCAAGGTTAAACGCCAACGAAAACGTCAGAAAGAGAATGGCGGCAACGCAAACCAGTCCGCCGATGGGATGGCACAAGATTTTATCCGTTCGATCAGAGCGGCGGCGCGGTTGAAAAACCCGAAATAGCACTTCTTGTTCGATGTGTTCTGCGTAGTCGTTTCGCTTGGCGGCAATGATTTTTTTGGGGGAACCACCTATCCTCCCCTCTCCCTCTGGGAGAGGGCTAGGGTGAGGGCTATTTGCGTCTTCACCGGTTGTGTGCGCGCCCGCCCCCCCCCCCCCCCCCCCCCCCCCCGCCCACCCCACACCCCCCCCCCCCCCCCCCCCCCCCC
>Ga0082212_10013320_pt1 | contig 10292 bp, 8 predicted proteins | sample TergutNt197P3_FD_71548 | JGI IMG/M metagenome (GOLD analysis project Ga0082212, IMG submission 71548) | Neocapritermes taracua P3 segment gut microbial communities from Petit-Saut dam, French Guiana - Nt197 P3 | ecosystem: Host-associated > Arthropoda: Insects > Digestive system > Gut ...
CAGGAACATGACTTCACCCATGACCATCGGCGTGTCAAGCTGGTGTATAGAGATAAGCGCCAGGGACCCCAGCCCCGTTACGGTGAATACCTGCTCAATAACTACGGCGCCGCCCAGAAGTTCCACGAAATTCATACCCAGCAGCGTGACGATCGGCAGCAGCGCGTTGCGCAGCGCGTGCCTCATGACCACCCTAGCTTCGCTGGCGCCTTTCGCCCTCGCCATTTTAATATAGTCCGCCCTTATGACTTCCAGCATGTTCGAGCGGGTATTTCTGACAATAGTGGCCATTTGCCCGGCCGCCAGCGTTATCCACGGAAGGATATACCCCGAGAATGAATTCACAAAAGTCGTCGCGACCCATTTTGCCTGCAAGGCAAAAACGAGAATAAGAAGCGTGCCCAGCCAGAAGCCGGGCATTGAAGACAGGAACAACGCCGCGACCAGCGTTGTGTTGTCCATAATCGAATATTGTTTGACTGCGGAAATGACGCCTATGGGGATGCCCAGCAAAACAGTGATTACAACCGCCCCGAACGCCAGGTTCACCGTCACGCCGAAACGCGACCAAATCTCTTGGAGCACCGGCAGTTTCGTGCGGTATGAAATGCCGAAATTGCCGGTCACAGCTTGTTTCATATAATTAAAATAGCGCATCCAGAACGGCAGTTGCAATCCGAGCTGCTCGCGCAACTCGTTTTTTGCTTCCGCGCTGGCGCGCACACCTATGAGCATATCCACGGGGTCGCCGGGCGAAAAATTGACCAACGCGAACACAACCAGCGAAATACCGATAATGACCGGGATCATCATTAGGAGCCTTTTGATGATGTACTTGACCATATCCAGTTCTCCCCAAAACGCGCTTGCACTTGGAATTGCCCAAGTGAATACTATCATCGTTTATAACCCATGTCAATACCATACACTTACATTGAAAATGCGCCGTAAGTATGCTATATTGGGGAAACGTGAGCGGCGTTAGCGCTTATTTATGCAGCGGGATGGAGTAAAAAATGGGAGAAGAAAACGCAATCAAGTCAAACAGTCAAAACCGGGGTTATGGGTTAATCACAATCGCTGTATTTTTGACGTTTATTTGTTGCGGGTTCTCAGACACCGCAAAAGGTACGGCGCTGCCGCGCATACAGGCGGATTTCGCCTTGACTGAATTGCAGCTTGGGTTCCTGCTGACCGCCAACTCGATAGGGTATCTCGCGGCATGTTCATACACGGCGGTCCTTGGTGGAAAAATCGGCATAAAAAACTGCCTTGTCATCGCTCTGTGCGTCATTGCGGTTTCCGGTCTCTGCATATGCTACTCGCCGGGTTATGTGGTACTGGCGGCTGCCTTTTTCATTCTGGCTCTAGGGAATGGGATGCTTGAAATCTCTCTGAACATTATCGCCGCAAGGACATTTACGAAAAACACCGGCGCCATGATGAACCTTGCGCACTTTTTCTTTGGCGTAGGCGCCATTTTTTCTCCCGTCGTTTCCGCAAATCTTATGGTGGCGCGTATCGGCCACCAAACTCTGGGCTGGCGGTTTATGTACCTCATAGTATTGGGAAGCGCGCTGATCCCTGTTTTACCGACACTGATAGGGCGTATGGACAAGAATGCCCAACATAAAAAGGAAACAGGATATGCCTCAATATTTAAGAATAAGACTTTTTGGTTGGTGGTGCTGATTCTTGCGCCGGGAATAATATGCGAAGTGGGAGCAAGCGCCTGGCTTGTGAATTACATGGAAAAAGCCTACTCTTTTACTAGTGAAAAAGCAGCCCTTCAACTTACCCTGTTTTTTGTATGTTATACGCTCTCAAGGTTGGTCATGGGACCCGCTATAGACAGATTCGGCCTAATAAACTCTCTGACAGTCGTCACCGCTTTTGCCGGGGTTATGATTTCGATCGGAGTCCTGTGCGGCGAATCAGCCGCCCCGTTACTGGTAGTCGCAGGGGCTGGGGTAGCCCCGATTTACCCGACCATTATGGCCGTGGTTTCCAAGCTTTTCCCAAAGGAAATAGACCTCGTGATGACTGCTATTACAATGATTACCGGAGTTTTCATGATATTCGCCAATTTCCTGCTCGGCGGCGTCATATACCTTGCCCGTTTGGTTTTCACAAGGCTTTACGGCGATGCGGGAGTCGGCAAAGCCTATGCCGCCGGGTACTTGATCCTTGGTATCAGTTGTTTCGCCGCATTCGCTTTCGCGATGATCCTCAGAAAGCGCCAGAAAATATCCGGCTTGCTTGTCTGACCATAGGCATTGTGGTATACTTTAAAAAAACAGGGAGGGACACGAAATGAAGCATCCGTTTTTGGTGAATTTGTTGGACCCGGAGGACTGCATAAGCGTACATGAGGATATTGACCGCGACAATAACTTCCTCAAGGAGCGCCTGCGCCTGATTTTAGCGCCTGTGGGCCCGGACGAAAATAATGAAGTTACGGATTCGCTGTTTTTCAAGGGCAACGAAGCGCACCACCACGTGCATACCAGGGGTTATGAAACCTTTTTCGTCGGCGACGGCGAGATAGAACTGACAGTCCGCGGCCGCAAGTGCCATGTGACAAACGGTGATATCATTCATATCGGCCCCTGGGATTCCCACCGCATGATATGGCTAAAAGACACCCCATGGAGAGGCGTCTTCCATCAGATGAACATAACCCAGGCGATGGTCGATAAAATGCTCGTGAGCGACAATTGCCCCGACACCGGCGACGATGACTACTATTTACAGATATATCGAGACTCGAATCAGGCGATAAATAAACCGGCGCCTGTCGCGGTCGATGTGCCGAAGTCCGAAATCACTGAAGTCAGGGCGCCGGATTTTGCCTTTGCAACCTATGCGTTTGATGGAATCAACCTGCGACAGAAAGTAGGTCGCTGGGAAACCGGCGGCATTAAAGAGATATGGGAGCTTAACCTCGAAGACGGGTTCTACGCTAAATGGGGCAAGCCCAACCCTCTCGCGTATGTTTATTACGTAAAGGAAGGCAAGGTTCACTTCAGCGTATACGGGAACGAGTTCACCGCCCCTCACGACAGTATCGTGCATATCCCGACATACGCGATCCATTCGTTCAAATCGGAAGGGAAATCCGTGATGTACGACCTGTCAGGCGGTAGCATGGTTCTTGATTTTCTCAGCGATTGCGAGTCATACAAAGCCATATCGCCGGAGAAACTCAAAGATAAGGAGTTCTTCTTTAACCTTGCCGAGTCGTATAAGTGTTATTTCACCGAGTGGGGCGTTGGCTAGTGACTAGTGGCTAGTGGTTAGCCGGGGTAGCGAACAGACAGTTTTGAAAACGCGGGTCGCCCGGTGCGCGACCCCTACATGGTGCGGTATAACAAACTACATATACCGTATCCCGTAGGGGACGCACACCCGGGCGTCCCGTTTTTGCGTTATTCCTTTGGGGACGCACACCTGGGCGTCCCGTTTTTGCGTTATTGATCCGTTACCATGACCATTCGCAGACGTCGTAGTTTGACTCCATCTGGCGCGCTTGAATGCCTTTCAGGTTGACATTTGCCGCGACTGCGTTGTACCACTCGTACAAGGGGATGTTTATCGCCCTGTCGCCCATGACGCGGACCAGATCGTAGCAAGCCTGGCGGCGAACTGCCGGGTCGCTTGTATAGCGCTGCAAGTCATACAGCTCGTTAAGCTCGGGGTCGTCAAGATCGTAGTTGTTTAGCCACTGCCCGCCCCGGAACAACGAATATGTATCATCGATATCAGGCATAAACATACAGTTGTCTATTGAGTTTATCACAAAGTCTTTTCCGTCGTGGATGTCAAACCACCACGAGGAGGATTCGATTTTCTCCAGATTCATAATGATACCCACGGCTGCAAGTTGACCCTGGACTATCTCCAAAGGTCTGTAGCGCGACGCCCTTGAAGTGGTCACGAGCGTGAATTCGATGCCATCCGGGAACCCGGCCTTTGCCAGATGCTCCCTTGACTTGTCCGGGTCATTGGTCGGCGCTTTATAACTCAGGTCCACGTTCTCTATGAATGTGGGGAAAATCGTTTCCACGATATTACCTTCGCCGTTCATGGCGCCCTGAAGCACGGCCTCCTTGTCAATGGCATAGGCAATGGCAAGGCGCAAATCCTCGTTAGAGAACATGCGGTCCGGCCTGAAACTAAAGTGGATCCAGTAGGTATTGACGCCCAGTGTCCTTGTATATTGCAGGCTGGAATTTGATTCTAACCGCTCTTTATCGGTTGTGGGCGGCGTAAGCAGCACGTCGATTTCCCCATTTTGGAGCGCCAGGGACGCGGTGCTGTCATCCTCAAAAAACTTGAAAACGCAAGTTTGAATAGGAGGCGCACCGTTCCAGTACTTGTCGTGTGCAACCAAGGTGACCGAATCCCCGGACTTCCACTCTGAAAACTTATATGGGCCCGACCCGACAGGGTTGCGCTCAAACCCGCTGGGATCCGCCTCAAACGCGGATTTGCTGAAAATAGGCAGGTTGAAAGACGCGATAGGTTTCAGGGCCGGTCCATACACCAGCGTATGCACAAGCCTGACATGGGTGTCGTCGATCTTCTCCATGTGATCCATTGCGCTGGTCATGGAGTCCGCTATTTTAGAGTCGATTATCGTGTTGTAGGAGAATACGACGTCCTCGGCGGTCATCTTGTCGCCGTTGTGGAAATATACGTCATCCCGCAGGGTAAATATGATGTCTTTCCCGTCAGCTGAAAACTCCCATTCGGTGGCGAGCTTCGGGATGTATGTCCCGTCATCCGAATAGATGAGCAGATTGTCGAAAATCTGCCTTGAGACAAGTCCGGCGTTCGTTTCCGCAGTAAACCCGCCGAAAAGGGTGGGCGGCTCGTCCCACAGCGCTACAATGATGTCTGTGCGCTTCCCATCGTCGGAGGCGCCGCCGCCACCGCCGCTGTCGGACGATTTGCCGCATGATGCTATCAACACCATAGCGGCCAACAAGATGCAAAGCAATGAAACTATTTTTTTCATGATCTCCTCCATTTTCACTGTATTTTATTTACTATCTCTGTCCTCCTCGATTTTGGCGCAGGCAACATAGTGGCCGCCGCCATAATCAAGAAAACGAACATTCTCGTCAACGCCGCACTTTTCGGCAACATGGGGACACCTGTTCGCAAAACGGCAGCCCGGCTTCAGATTCACAGGGCTGCTGACCTCGCCCTTGATGATTTCCTTGTGTTTTCCGCGATTGGCGAGCTTTGGCCTCGGAATCGCGGCTAAAAGCGCTTTTGTATACGGGTGCAGCGGGTTTTTGAATAGTTCTTCCTTTTGCGCTTTTTCAACGCATACGCCCAAATACATAACCATGATCTCGTTTGAAATATGCTTGACCACAGACAGGTCGTGGGTTATGAACATATAACTCAGCTGGAGCTCGTCCTGAAGATCCATGAGAAGGTTAAGTATTTGCGCCTGGATACTTACATCCAGAGCCGAAACAGGTTCGTCGCATACTACGAATCTGGGATTCAATACAAGCGTCCTGGCTATCCCTATGCGCTGGCGGCGGCCGCCGTCCAGTTCATGCGGGTAGCTGTTTATGAGGCGGGACGCAAGCCCCACAGTCTCCATCATTTTGTAGACAGCTTTGCGTCGTTCCTGCCTGCCCTTGTATGTCCCGTTCACGATTAGCGGCTCCTCGATAAGTTCGCTGGCCGTCAAGCGCGGATTCAGGCTTGCGAATGGGTCCTGAAAAATAATACCTGCATCCCTTCTGAATTGCGACATCGTGCTTCCGGTCATAGTCAAAACGTCCGTACCGTTAAACATAACCTGCCCCGACGTTGGCTCTATAAGCCGGAGAATGACACGCCCAAGCGTGGATTTCCCGCAACCCGACTCGCCCACCACGCCAAGCGTGTTGCCGACGGAGAGTTCGATGTTGATCCCGTCCACAGCTTTTAGCGGGCCACGGGATGTGCTGAAATACTTTTTTAAATCCTTGGTTTGCAGCAGCATCTCCATCCCTATTCCCCCTGCCCGAACAAATGGCATTTGAGCATATGCTCCCCAACAACAATATCTTCCGGATGTTCAACGCTGCAAGCCTCCATGCGGTACGGGCATCTGGGATGGAATTTGCAACCCGGCGGAAGCCTCGTCGGATTCGGCATCAGGCCGTAAATCGGGGATAGGCGGCGCTTGTCTACATCCAAATCAGGGAGCGAACCAAAAAGGCCCTCGGTATACGGGTGGTGTTTACCTTCGCTAAAGACGTCCTCGACCGGTCCGCTCTCGACGATTTCGCCCGCGTACATCACCGCTACTTTATCACAAGTCTCTGCCACAATGCCCAAGTCATGTGTGATGAGCAGCATTGAAGTGCCTATTTTTTCTTTTAGTTCAGACATAAGTGAAAGCACCTGAGCCTGTATCGTCACATCGAGCGCCGTGGTCGGTTCGTCGGCTATAAGCAGCTCCGGTTCACACGCAAGTGAAATCGCTATGACTACTCGCTGTTTCATCCCACCGGAGAACTGATGCGGGTATTCGCCCTTTCTGAATGCCGGGATATCGACCATCTCGAGCATTTCGTCCACCCGATCATCGATCTCGCTGCGCGACATGCGGGTCGTATTGTGGAGTTTTAGCACCTCCGCTATCTGCTTGCCTATAGGGATGACAGGGTTCAGGCTGGTCATCGGGTCCTGAAATATCATTGACACCCTTTTGCCGCGGTAGGTGAGCATTTGCTTTTCGGGAAGTTTAAGCAGGTCCTCTCCGCCCAAGACTATGCTGCCGTCTGTCACAAAACCGATGTTTTTTGGCAGCAGCCGCAAAATACTAAGGGCTGTCGTTGTTTTTCCAGCCCCGGTCTCGCCGACCAGCCCCAATGTCTCCTTCTTACGAAGCATCAGGTTCGCACCATTGACCGCATAAACCGTGTCGTCCTCAGTTTTATACTGAACACTCAGGTTATTTATCTCCAAAAAACTGTTTTCAGGCACGCAGAGTCTCCTCCTAATGCTTTAGTTTCGGGTCGAGCGCATCCCGGAGACCGTCCCCGATCAGGTTAAGCGACACTGTTGAAAGAAGAATTGCGGAGCCGGGAATAATAACCAGATAAGGATGGTCGCGCATAAATTCCCTAGCTTCGGACAACATCGCGCCCCACTCGGGTGTTGGGGACTGGACGCCAAGACCTATGTAACTAAGACCCGCTATCGCAATGATAGTAAGAGCCAGATGGAGGGTAGCCTGCACGATAATGGGACCAAGCGTGTTGGGCAGTATATGGCGCGTGAGTATCCGCCAATCCGAAGTGCCGCAAGCGCGGGCAGCCTCAACAAAATCCTGTTCCTTTAGCGGGGCTACCCAGGAGCGGAACAACCGCACGTTGCCCGGCGTGACCGTCAGAATGCAGGCAATGCCCAAATTGAGCATACCGCCGCCCAGAGCCGCGACGATACACACAGCCAGCAGCGTTTCCGGAATCGCGTAAAGCACATCGTTGACGCGCATTATGACATTATCTGTACGCGAACCAAAATACGCCGCGACGGAACCGATAATGCAGCCAAGCACGGTGGACGTTCCGATGACGCTCAGCGCTGTGAGCAGCGACGTCCTGCCGCCGTAGATTATACGGGCAAACATATCACGCCCGTACTGATCAGTCCCAAACCAGTGTTCTTTTGTCGGCCCGGTGAGCCGGGAACTCATGTCCTGAAAAATCGCGTCGTTTTGATAGTCCATATAAAGATCGGCCGCAAATATGGCGATCAGAATGATAATCATCATCACTAAACCGACCATAGCAGTTTTATTCCTCGCGAAACGCCTGCATATCGCCCTGAACTGGCTGCGCTTTTTATAAACCTCCGACGTTTCGGAGTATTGTTCCATCAACTCTTCATTCATTCCTTTAAGTCCTTTCTCCTGATATACATGGACTTCAACCTTGGGTCGATGAATACGTAAATGATATCAATGAAAAGATTTATAAAACCTCCGATTATCGCGACAATCAGAACAATACCCATTACTACGGGCACATCCACCCGCCTGACGGAAACCAGAGCCAGCGAACTAAGGCCCGGTATGGCGAACACATGTTCTATTATTACTGTTCCGCCGAGCAGCTCCATAAAAATCATGCCCATGATCGTGACTATGGGCATGAGCGCGTTGCGCAATGAATGCGCTATTATTATCCTCGGTTCTCTCGCGCCTTTGGCACGGGCCATCTTGATATAGTCCGCCCGGACTACCTCCAGCATGTTGGACCGCGTGTTACGCACGAGAGTTGCCATTAGGGCAGCCGCAAGCGTAAACCACGGCAGTATATAACTCTTGAAATTCTCCGAAAACGTCACCGGCAGCCAGCCCATTTGCAGGGCAAATAAGAGGATCAGAAGCGTGCCGAGCCAAAAACCGGGCATTGATGATAAAAGCAGAGCGCTGACAAGGGTCGTGTTATCCAGCAGCGAGTACTGTTTAACGGCTGAAAGGACGCCTATAGGTATGCCAAGGATAACTACCATGACCATCGAACCCAACGCGACTTTCAAAGTTGTGGGCAGCCGGTTGGCTATCTCTTCAGATACAGGGACGCCGGTACGGTACGAAACCCCAAGGTCACCGCGAACCGCACCCCAGATATAGTTTACATAACGGACCCAGAACGGATCGTTCAAACCATGCTCATCTCTGAAAGCTTCAAGCGCGTCAATACCCGCGCGCGGGCCCAGCACCATCTTCGCGGGATCCCCCGGCGTAAAGCTCATCAGCGCAAAAATGACAATAGAAATACTCACTATGACCGGAATCATAAGCGCCAGGCGTTTTAGAATATATCTGATCAATTTGCGTACACTCCTCCTAAGTTTCGATTTTCAAAGGAGCTTGAGGCGCAACCACTATACGCGTCCCCAGTCTGATATATAACAGTTATATTTCTTCTTCAGCGAGTCGACAAAATCCGCGTCGCCGAGTTTCCCGGGATCGTTCTGTTCGTACGACTTCCATTCGCTGATCAAATCGAAGAGCATCGCGCCGCCCATGACACTGAACAGCACGGAATTGCCTGCGGATCGGAAAGAGTGTATCCCATAGGGAGGTATGTGAACAATAGACTCTTCCGGAGCGACGAACTCCTCGTCGAACACCTTGAACCGGACGTTTCCTCCTGTGACGTAATACACGCACGGGTTTGGGTCGGGCTTTTTGTTACCGACCAGGAACCCGTCTTCCATGGCGTACTCCCATATCTCATACGTTCCGTCGGTCTCCCAGCGCCCGACCTTCTGACGAAGAGTGAGCCCGTCATAATCGAACTGCGCAAACGAGAACTCCGGCGGCCGGATCTCATATATCCCGGATTTTGGAACGTCTACCACAACAGGCGGCGCCAGATCGTACAGATCGTAGGATGCGCTGAACACGTCCGCCAACTCTTTGTCATTCATTTCCGGACATTTCTCACTGAGAAGCATCTTATCTTTTGTCGGCTGGCTGATGTTCATGTTGTGGAAAAACCCAACCCACGGGGTGTCTTTCAGCCACTTCATCCTGTGAGCGTTATATGCGCCGAAATGGAGAATATCGCCCTTGGAACAGCGGCATCTGCGGCCGCGTACTGTCACTTCGAGCTCGCCGTCGCCGATGAAAAAGGTCTCAAACCCCCTTTTCGCCATGTGGCAGTGCGCTTCGTTGTCTGTATAGAATACCGACCTTGTGACTTCGCGCGTCGCATCCGCTCCGATCATCTCGAGCAGGAGGTCCATGCGCTCTTTCACAAAGTTCGCATCCCTGTCCATGTCCACATATTTACCTATGCAATCATCGGGGTCCTTGAGGTTTATCAAGTAAGGATGTTTCATAAAACTCTCTCCTAATATATTAGTGCCACGGTCATTCATAACTCGCGATGAGATGAAGAGCGTGGTCGGACCGGTTTCTCACTGGTTTGATATGGGGGCTTCACATTGGAATCATTATAGCCGCATGCGCTGGTGAAGTCAAAGCTTTTTTGTTCATTATTTCCACTTTGCTTATTGTTTATGGGTTGTTTTTTATTCATTTTTCAACTTTGCTTTTTGCTTGTGGGTCTTTTTTTTACATTTTTCCACTTTCTTTGCCAGCCCACTTTGTCCGCGCTTGTCGGTACTGTTCATGCCCGGCCGGGAAAGCGGCGGCTCATCTTGTCTATTTCCGCGGATATAGCGTCGTACACCCCTTTAAAAGTCGACGCGGCTTCACCTTGTGTTTGACAGGGAATAAAGTATTTCCAGCCGCATTC
>Ga0082212_10013321_pt1 | contig 10291 bp, 5 predicted proteins | sample TergutNt197P3_FD_71548 | JGI IMG/M metagenome (GOLD analysis project Ga0082212, IMG submission 71548) | Neocapritermes taracua P3 segment gut microbial communities from Petit-Saut dam, French Guiana - Nt197 P3 | ecosystem: Host-associated > Arthropoda: Insects > Digestive system > Gut ...
AGAAAAGAGTTGACTCTTTTGTCTTTAATTCTGCCTTCAAGAATAAGGGAGCTGATTTTTTGCTGAATCATCTGCCCCAGGCGTTCTGTCCGATAGCCGGTCATGCTGTCAGGAAGCGTTCAGTTTCCGGGCGACTTCCACAATTTCAATTGCCTCGAATTGATCGCCGGGTTTAATGTCATCAAAGCCGTCCAGAGCGATGCCGCACTCATACCCTGCGTTCACTTCGCGTGCATCGTCCTTGAAGCGTTTTAAAGAGGCGATCTTTCCGTTGTGGATTACAATCTGATCCCGTATAACATTTATCGTGCAGCTTCTTTTTATCGTTCCGCTTTGCACATAACAACCGGCGATGGTGCCTGCCTTGGATACCTTGAATATTTCGCGAACCTCTACCGTGGCGACTACCTCTTCCTTGGTATCGGGCTTTAACATTCCTTCCATGGCCTGCTCTATTTCTTCCACAGCCTTGTAAATGACATTGTATTTCCTGATATCAACCTTTTCCTGATCCGCCAGTATCTTCGCCTTGGGAAGGGGCCTGACATTAAAACTGATGATAATTGCGTTAGACGCAATCGCAAGATCAACGTCTCCTTCGTTGACAGGCCCTGGAAGCGCCTGAATAACGTGGAGCCTTATTTCTTTGGTTGATAGTTTTTCCAGGCTGGATTTTAAGGCTTCGGCGGAACCCTGCACGTCGGCTTTTATAATCACCTTCAGTTCCTGAATTGCGCCGTCGCTGATCATATCGTGAAGGTTATCCATGGTTATCTTTCTGATGGCCTTGGCGTCTTCAAAACGCTTGAGTTCCTGCCGTTTGGCGGAATATTCCCGCGCGATTTTTTCGTACCCCACCACCTGCAGGGGGTCGCCGGCATTGGGAATGCCTTCAAAACCGAGAACCTCAACCGGCATGGAGGGAGTCGCCTTGGTGAGTTTTTCCCCCTTGTCGTTGAAAATCGCCAGATCCCGATCGGACAGGATATGCCTGGCCACTTCCAGGCAGTCTTTACTCGTCATCTTGGTCTCGGTCAGGGTAATCAACTTGCCGTGAACGCGCGCCATCGCCGGTACGCCCACCGTGAAATGAACGTCCGACGCGTCCATGTCGCTTGCGGCTCTTAAGATTGCGTCAATATCCATAAATATTTCCTCCCTTACTGATCTGTGCTGTAGGCTATGCGCATCAGCTCCGCTATGGTGGTGGTCCCCTGCTCGATCAATTCCTTACAGCTGTCATACAGGGTCTTCAGTCCTTTCCCGACCGCGATTTCTTTGATGGCATCGCCGGATTCTCCCCGGATAATCATGCTGCGGATATCCCGGTCCAGGGCCAGGATCTCATGCACCGCCACACGCCCTTTGTAGCCGGTATTGTTGCAGTTGTGGCAGCCCTTTCCGCGGATAAGGCGGCCGGGGTGCGCCCTGAGTACGCGCAGTTCGGCCTCGTCCGGCTCGTATTCCTCGCAGCAGAACGGGCATATCTTCTTGACAAGGCGCTGCGCCACGATGCCGACCAGCGAGTTGGCCAGCAAATAATCCTCAATGCCCATGTCCAGCAGACGGACGATGGCCGAGACGGAGTCGTTGGTGTGCAGGCTCGACATGACCAAGTGGCCGGTCAGCGCGGCGCGGACGGAGATGCTGGCCGTTTCGGCGTCGCGTGTCTCGCCGATCATGACGATGTCGGGGTCCTGGCGGAGGATCGAACGGAGGCCCGTCTCAAAGGTCAGGCCCGCCAGCGGATTGATTTGCGTCTGGTTGATCCTTGCCAGCGTCCGCTCCACCGGGTCCTCAATGGTGGAGATGTTGACAAAGCGCTTGGCGAGCATCTCCATAATCATGTAGAGGGTGGTGGTCTTGCCGCTGCCGGTCGGGCCGGTGACGTAGATGATGCCGTGCGGCACTTGCAGCATGGCGACCATCTTCTCGTAGTCGTCCTGTTCCATGCCGAACGTCCCGGCATGGTCCAGCGCGGTACTCTGGCTCATGAAACGCATGACGATCTTCTCGCCGTAGACGGTCGGCAGGCTCGACACGCGGACGTTGATCTCTATATCCTGCAATTTCGCGCGGAAATGGCCGTCCTGCGGGGCGCGCCTCTCGGCGATGTCCAGCCCCGACAGGATTTTGATACGCGCGATCAGGGATGTGTGCAGTGACGCCGACAGCGTCAGGTAATCGACAATCTGCCCGTCCACGCGGATACGCACGTAGGTGTTCTCCTCAAACGGCTCGATATGGATGTCGCTCGCGCCGGCGCTGTGCGCTTTGTAGAGCGTGGAGTTGAGCAGCGTGACGACCGGTGTGTCGTCGGCCGACTCGGAAATATCGACGTAGGTGAACGCGCTGGCCTGCCCGGCGACCGCCTCGTTGGCGACGCTGGAGGCCTTCTGCGTGTCAATCTCGGAATAGTATTCGTTGATGGCCTTGGTGATCCCGGCGCGGTTGCAGACCTGCACCTCGATCTGCATATGGGTAATCAGTTTGACGTCCTCGATCGCGTAATAATTGAGCGGGTCGTTGATGTTGACGCGCAGCACGGAGTTGTGGATGGCGATGGCGATCAGGCAATGCTTATTGGCGACAGCCTTGGGGATCTTCTTGACGGCTTCCAGATCCACAGGCGCGTCGCTCATCGATACGTATTTGATGTTTAAGCGCTTGGAAAGCGCCGTGTTAAGGCGGTCTTCGGTGATGATATTGCTCTCTATCAGCACCGCGCCGAGACGTTTTTTATCCGGCGAACTTTTTTGCAGCGCCAAAGCCTGGTTCAGCTGTTCCTCCGTTATGTAGCCCGAATCCAGCAAAACCTCTCCAAGCCTTAGCTGCGTTGGCATTGTGGAAGCCATTAACCCTCACCAGTCCCTTACGGCAGTGATAACATACCCGTTACAATCCGGTCACGGGCCGCTACAGTACGCTATGCAGTCACATTATAACAGAAAAATGGCATTTATGCAAGTGTTTTTTATTTCCGGGGTTTACCGGTTGGCCAGCCGGTAAACCGCCGCGACGCCCTCCTCGTCCAGCGGTTTGAGCTGCCCGATCTTGCGTTTCCCACGATAGACGCAGCGGCCGGCCAGTTCAGCGATCTCCTCCTCCGGTAAAACGCCGATTCCCAATTTTGAGAAGCAGGTTGGCATCCCAATTTCTTCAAAATACTCGACTGTGCGCGCGATCCCCACCCTCGCTTCCTCTCCGACGTCGGCGCAATCCACGCCCCAAACGCTCCGCGCGTAATGCGCGAAACGTTTCACATCCTCCAAAAGACAGGTTTCAGCCCACGCGCCCCATACCGCGGAAAGACTCGCGCCGTGGCTCACGTCGAAGCGGGCGCTCAACTCATGCCCCATTTGATGAACGGAAAAATCCATCGGGCGGCCCAGCCCGGTCAAACCGTTGTGCGACAGGCTGCCGCACCACATCAACTCGCTCATCGCCTGATAGTCCGACGGGTCTTTCATGGCCGCCCGCCCATTGTCAATGACAGTGCGCAAAAGGCCCTCCGCAATCTCGTCGGTCATCCGGTTGCCGCCTTCCGGCGTGAAATACCGTTCCAGCGTGTGCATCATAATGTCGGTAATGCCGCAAGCTATCTGGTATTTGGGCAGGAAGAATGTCCATTCTGGGTTCATTACGGCAAAGCAGGGGCGGTTATAAGGCGACCCAAGCCCGCGCTTCTGGCCTGTTTCGTCATTTGTGATTACCGCCGACACGCTTGTCTCGCTCCCGGCGGCGGCGATCGTCAGCACCGTCCCGATCGGAAGCGACGCCTCCAGCGCGGCTTCGCCCGTCCAAAAAGACCAAAAATCCGTCCCGGGATTTTTCGTCCCATGCGCGATGGCTTTGGCTTCGTCAATGGCGCTGCCGCCGCCGACCGCGAGGATAAAATCCGCCCCAAAATCCAACGCGGCCCTGATCCCCTCCCGCACATGGCCCGCGGCGGGGTTTGGCTTCACGCCGCCGTACAGCCGGTACGCGGTCCCGTCCCGTTTGAATTGTCCCTCGATCTGCCCGAGCAGGCCGGAACGCACGGCGCTGCCGCCGCCGTAAACGATTAGCACACGGCGGCCGCCGTATTTCCGCACGAGCGCGGAGGTTTTAGCCTCCGCGCCCTTTCCAAATATGATCTCTGTTGGCAGATGAAACGTGAAACCGTTCATAATCCAAGCGATCCCATATCCATCGAACTGAACATAAGTCTCATCATCAACTCTTCCAGCGACAGAGACTTGCCCTCCGGAACCGTCACAGGCTGTGTTGTAACGGTGGATACGCTGCCGCCTTCAAGGAGTACTTTGTCAAACGGTATATCCTCTTCGTCAACCGATAGGGTCAGCGAGAAGGACGACGTCTGCTTCTTATCGGCGTCTTTGCCCTCGCCGGCGACCGCATAGACAAGATCGAAGTTCAGAACATCCTCGTCGGTCGCAGATTCTTCAAGCATTTTCTCAAATTCGAGAACGACTTCCTGGAAGTCTATATCTTCCAGTATCTCCGCGTCAAGGCCAAACTCTCCGCCCGTTTCGAGGAGGAACGCTTTGACGTCTGTCTCATACTCCGCCATCAAGCTGATGATCTCGCCCAACAGCGCCAGCGCCGTCTCGGCGTTTAGCGTCAGGGTATAGCCGCCATTTCCTTTCGTGAGGACGTTCTGATAGTCCTGCGTCAAAACTTTCGGGGTATATTCGCGCAGTACATCGGCCAGCGTATCTACGGCCGACTGTATGGCCGCTTGCGCTTCCTCTGTCTGTTGCAGTTCAAGATCTATTTCCCCAAACATTTCCAGCATACCCGGCACGGTCGAGAGGTCGATTTTGATATAGTCGCAGTCGATCAGCGCCAGAATTTCACCGTACTCCGCAAGCGCGTCGAGATGGCCGGCATAGCCTAATACCTCGGTGCTTATGTACAGCGTTTGATCGATCAGGATCAGCGTCAGCAGGGTTTCCGTCCCGCCCGGGCCGATCCAGCCAAGCGACACCAGCGCCGTGTCTTCATACAACTCCGTCACGACCGATAGGCCGACCTTGGCTTCGGCCGCCAGGTCCGTCAGCCATCCCATGACCGAATCCTCATCCGGTATGTTTTGGTACTCGCTTAAAAATTCCGCAAACGTCATGTATTTCGCGTTTTCGGAAAACTTGACCGACAGCGTCATTTCGCTGCGGACATTGCTCTCGCCGCGCATGTAGGTCGCCGCGTCGGCAAAGCCTTTGACCATGTCGGCAAAGGAGGCGCAGGCGCTGGCCGATAATGCGAAGACAACGGTCAGCAGTAAAGCGGCGGCGCGTTTGATGGTGGTTTTTTTCATGATTATATCCCCTCTTTTTCGTTGATTACGTATCCATCCGCTGGTGGTAGTGGAAATTCCACTCGACAGGGCCTATAATGTTCCCGTTTATTATGGAAACGCCGGTCAGGCGATAGGTCGTGGCCGATTTGACCGACAGGCCCCTTAACGTGGCCGTCACTTCAATCGTCACCTCTCCGCCGAGAATTTTCATCGTCTCCGGCACGTAAGGACTGATTTCTATTTCATCTCCGTCCTCATTCTCCCCCATCACCTGCGGCTTTGCGTTGGCAAACTGAACCCCCAAATAGCCGTCGATCAGAATACTTTCATAAAGGCCGTCGGGAAACAGGTCAGCTGTGTCGTCGTCTATCTCAAGTTCCATCTTGAATGAAATTTTATCCTTATCTACCGGATAGGTATACACGCCATCCACGTTGCCTATTTGGCCATACACCTTATTGAAAATCTGCCCTGTCAGCGTTTCCGCGTCCGCAAGTTTTTTTGTCTCCGGCTCCCGCAACACCTCCCGAAGCGTCAGTTCCATGCTGTTTACGTAGAGGTCCAGCTGATTTTCCGCGCGTTTGGTCAGGCTCGCGCCCCAGCTTGCGCCGGCGGCCGCGATGGCCGATACGCCGATCGCCATCAGCAGCAGCATCGCCGCCAGCACAAACAGCATCGACGCGCCGGACTTGCCGCGCAAGGCCGCCCTACCGTTTCGCACGGTGTCCCCGTCCTTTCTTCTTAACCAATTCCCGTCTGCCGAGGAAGGCGAGCGGCAAGCCTAAAAACAACGTATTAATCAATCCGGACGCGCCTTGGGGGCTATCGCCGCCATCGCCTATTTTGATGGTGATCGGCATTTTGTCGGAAGAAAGGGTTATGCTGTCGCTGCCCGGTTTTTCCGCCGTCAGTTCGACGGTGTAGTAGATCGTAAACGGGGGTTCATTGACGTCGTATGTGTAGGGTCCCGGATTGGATCCGCCGCTGGGGTTTGGCGTGACGACAAGCTCGCAGGTATTGTCGGCGCTTTGCAGCAGTTCGATGATATGCCCGTTGACCCGAAGCTCATAGTTGCCGTTCGCGTTTTTCTCCGCCTGTACACCGCCCTCCGTCCACAGCACGACTTCCGGCCGGAGCATATAGCCGCCCTCGTTTATCACGCTGTCGTTGAGGTACCCGTTCAGGAAATTCTTATAACTCACGCTGCCCGGCTCCCCTGATTCCTGAGGCGTCAGACCGTTGGCGTTGATCGTAAAGGATTTGACCGGGGGTTCGGCCCGGAGGCCCACGACCGTCTGCTCCGTCTCCAGCCGGACCGGAATGCCTACGTCCGCCTCGAAGAAAGCGTACCTGTAACTCGCCGTAACGCTGTCAAAGGCTATGCCAAACTTGCTTCCGGTGTACTCCAGACCGTATGTATATACCAGTTTCTTTACACCGGAATCGGTCAGGTTGACGCCGGAGATCGTGATCCGCGTAAACCCTCCGTCAACCGGCGTCACCACCGCCCCGGCCGGAAGGAGGTCTGTCAGCGCGAAGTCCGGCGGGATCATGATGGTGAGCATTCCCTTGGCGTCTACCGTGTTGCCCGGCCCTGTCGTATCTTCCACTGTGATGGTGACGGTGAAGGGGCCGTCCGTATCCGGCGTGATCTCCTTCGTCAGCTTGACGGGGTCGATGAACACCTGTATGTCGTCTCTGGGGGAGGCGTTGCGCTTCGTTTCGGTATACGCGGCGAGATACGAATCCTGATAGCTGACGCGGGCCTGGTTGCGGAAATAATATTGCAGCGTCTTGGCCTCGCTCATGTTGTCGTAGAGATTCTCCCGCACCCTGATGTTGAAACTCACATCCATCGTCTCTCCGGGCGCCAGCAGCCCCGCCAAGTTGATCGTCACATCGCCCGTGCCGCTGTCATACGTTCCGGCGCCGCCGACATAGTCGATATACGCGTTATACGGCGCCAGCGGGTCGGTTATGACGACATTGCCGACCGGCACTTCTCCGTAGTTGGTCAGATGCAACTCCACCGTCAGCACGTCGCCCGGCTTGACAAACTTGGCGTTTTCGGTGGTAGCGACGCCGTGTTCATCGGTGGTTCTTACATATTTATCCACCGTCACAAAGCCGGGGGCTTTGAACGACACGCCGGCGAGGAAATTGCCCTCTTGGGGGTTGCCCGTATTGTTGGACTCAAAGGCGAATTCCGTGATCGTCTGCCCTTCCGGAATGGTATACAAGCCGTAATACTGCTTCCATTCGCTGGTGCCGTTCGGGAACTGGCCGCCTGTCGCCACATGCCAGTAGCCGACGATGTGATCTTCCCATTCGGCTCCAAACGCGTCATCCAGATCAGCAGCCGTCACGCTGGCCGCGGGAATGCTGACGACGTCATCGCCGCCGCCGCTGCTATCCGAGCCTCCTACCCTGACGGTAATGGTCGAACTGGACTTACTGAGAATACCTGAACCGCTTGAATAGACATCCGCCGCTTCCATTTGTCGCAGGGAATCGATCGGTTCATCCTGCATATTATAGATGACGCCGCTTGCATTCCGAATTTCGACATTATCAATGATAAAAGGAATAATGTTAGCATATTGATTGTGCAGCGTTGTCTGTATACGAAGTGTATCCTGACCGGGGATTCCCGTCCAGCTAAATGAGAAGGGGTTAACATAATGACCGTAAAGCGGGTTACTATCATCATTTGCTGTGCCTGCCAGCTTAGTGTCACCGCGAACGAGTGACACCGCGTTGCCCCATGGATCCGACCCTTCTATGGAGCGTCCTGTCACAGTTATCGTTACTTGCTCATCGGCAGGGACACTGATGTCAATACCCCTTGTATGCTGGTTCCTATCCGAGACTTCCAGCCATTTCGAGAAGGTTGAAGTGCTCGCGCCAACCGAAGCGTCTATATCCGACCAGAAGGTGACCCCGCGCCCTAAGCTGTCGAGCCATACGTCGTAGAGGTACATACCGTCCCTCTGACCGCCTAAATCTTTGCCGTAGCGGTTGGGGTCGTAGAAATTGGACACGCCGTACGCGACGGTTTCCTTCGCTCTGCTGTTGCTTCCGTCGCCGCGCGGGGTAAGGGCCGGACGGACCGGCGTCAGACCGTTTACATACGCAAAGCCGCCTGTCGAGGAGCCTGATGTTTCCATGGCGGAGAGATAGAAGGTCAATTTGTCACGGCTGTTGTCGCCTCTTGAGCCGTGATAGAAGGAGTAATAGGTCTGCGCCCCGGGCATTGTCTGGAGGATCTGATAGAGCGTACCCGGCACCTCGGCGTTTAACTCAGCGTATACGCCGCTTTGCGTACCCTCGTAGTCTGTTCTCATCCGGCCCGAATTACCGCCGGTGTTGGGGCGCTGGAATTCTATCGTCTCCCACAGGGCGTTGCTATAGCCGTCCGCCGGGCGGGTGTTCCACCCCTGCACCCATTTCGCGTCGTGATACACATATGTCGCGCCCCAACTGAGCCAATCGGAGTAACGCCAGTTACCCGTGGTCGGCTGATAATGCGGCAGGAGGTTCGGCTTATAACTTTGCGGAAACAGTAAATCGGGATTGTCGTTATAAGTTATGTTCCATCCGCCTGTATTGCCGCTGCTGGTATCGTTCGGATTGCTGTTAAGCAGATTATATTCCGCCTTCGTCTCGGGGTCCATCAGCGGCATATTAAAGTCGCCGTTGATAAACCCGATCTTGCCGACGCTGCTGATGCTGTATTCCTTGCCCCAGTCGTCGTAATCCATCTGGTTGGCGCGGGGCGGGCCGCCGGTTTCCGGCCAGCGTTTCCGCAGTTCCTCGTCCACGCCGGTAAAGATCGGGTAAGGATACCGCACGCCGCCCTGATACCAGCCGTGATCGGTGAGGATCCCGCCGCCGTTCCCGTAAACGTCCTCGATATACGGGATGTCAAAGAAGGGGGTGTAAAGCCTGAACCCGCCGCCGTGGATATGGTCGAAGAGGACCGGCCAGTTGTAGCCGTCGTCAACCCACACCGCCGACGCGATTTTCTCCCCCTCGAGCGTGTATCTGTTGCCGTAGAGGTAGAAGCAGCTTTCCACCGCGGTGTTGCCGATGTTGGTTCCCACGGTGAGTGTGCCCCTGATGGGGTAGTAGTAGACGACGCCGACGGGTCCCGTCTTGGTCGGCGCGGGCGCGAGATATAAGCACCGCTCCGCCGCCGCCGCGTTCCCGGCAATGCCGCCGACATACGTACCGGCGCCGTTGACCGGCGGGTTATCGGGGCTTGCCGTCGAGAGGAAAACGGAATCCCGCACGGCGCCGCTTACCGCCCCCGCGATGCCGCCCACATACGAGGCGCCGTTCAGGACGCTCACATTTAAGGCGTGGCAGTCGGTTACATCGCCGCCCGCCATACCCACGACGCCGCCGGTATGGCTGTTGTCGCTGTCTACCGTGACATTCTCCGCCCGGCAACCGCTGACCGTGCCGGTATTGCCGGCTACGCCGCCTACATAGTTGCTTGCCGCGACGTGCCGGCCTGTCACCGTCCCGCCTTTGACCGTGCAATCGGTCACGCTGCCCCTGCTCACGCTGGCTGTCGTCGTATTCCCCACGACGCCGCCCACTTGGTAAAGGCCGGTGACCACCGCGTTGACCGCGTGGCAGTCGGTGACCGCGGTCCCGCCGCCGGCCCCGGCGCCCAACACGCCCCCGACATAGGTGCCGGCGCCGATCGCCTTGGCGTCCTCTACCCGGCAGTTGGTGACGGCGGTCCCGGCTGCCATACCGGCTATACCGCCCACATAGGTGCTGCTGCCTTCGACTTCGATGTTTTTGACCTCGATCGTATCGCCCGCGTCGCCTACGTTGCGCGCGTAACCCGCGACGCCGCCCACATACGAAACGCCGGATACCTTGACCGTTTCTTTATTGCTGAAGGTGATACCGCTTACGTCGCCCGCGCTTCCCGCGATCCCGCCCGTAAAGGTAACGGCACCTTTCACGTCCAGG
>Ga0082212_10013322_pt1 | contig 10291 bp, 8 predicted proteins | sample TergutNt197P3_FD_71548 | JGI IMG/M metagenome (GOLD analysis project Ga0082212, IMG submission 71548) | Neocapritermes taracua P3 segment gut microbial communities from Petit-Saut dam, French Guiana - Nt197 P3 | ecosystem: Host-associated > Arthropoda: Insects > Digestive system > Gut ...
AGATTTGTCCCTTGCAAGCATCTAGCGGTCGTGAACTCTCGGAATCCTTCGCTATGCTCAGGATGTCCGAGGCCGCCACGCCAACTTGCACTGGATTTTCGACCATGCTTCCCGCTGTTTTGCGTCATGGCAACAACCGCCTTCGTTCTGCAGGCAAATCCCGACCTAGTGCAACGTAACATCAAAATGTTACATTGCACTAGCTCATAGCCACAATTGCTACTTCTGGCCCACAGTCACTGTCCGCCCTCCTGCAATGCCTCCCATAAACTCTCCACATGCCGCATTTCCGTTGGCAGGGAGGCTACCGACACTCGTATTATCTTCTGGTCTTTCAAGATTGACGTTGTGACGTAGTGCTTCCCGGCGGCATTGATGGCATCGGCAATTGCCTGATTGTGGGCGGCCAGGGCCGACTCGTCGCCAGCCAATCTCGGAGGCGCATGGCGAAGCGAGACGGTCTGAAGCGGGCAAGGCGCCATGCGCTGCCAGTTAGGGGCAATATCAATCTGGGCCGCCAGCCACTTTGCCATAGACACATCTCGCCTGATGCGGGTCTGTATAGCTTCGACGCCGTGTTCCAGAATAAGGAACCACAATTTTAATGATCTAAAGCGCCTCCCCAGCGGGATGCCCCAGTCCCTGAAATTGTTGACTTCGGCGTCAACCGCCGTCCTGAGGTAGCTGGGGTTAGTGCCCATGACGCGAATCAGGTGTTGCGGATCCCTCGCAAAGTAGGCGGAAAGGTCGAAACCAGTTCCCATCCACTTATGGGGATTTAGGACTAGGCTGTCAGCCTTTTCCACTCCGTCCCACATCCAGCGAAATTCTGGGCAGACCATCGCAGTTCCAGCCATGGCGGCATCAACGTGTAGCCAGATATTATATTTGGCCGCCAGCTCTGCCATTTTTTTCAATGGATCAATGGCAGTGGTGGCCGTAGTGCCTATTGCGGCAACCATGGCGCAGGGCCTTCTGCCTTCCGCTATGTCTGCCTGTATGGCTGCTTCAAGCAAGTCCAGCCTCAGAGCATGTTCGTGGTCGGTGGGTAACAATCTCAAATGTTCTCGCCCAAAGCCCGCCAGCAACGCTCCCTTTGGTATAGAGCTATGAGCCTGATCAGAGGCGTACACCGTCAGGGGCGATATCTCGGCCTGTATTCCGCCCCTATTCTGGCTAAACTCCGTGGCCCGCTCCCTGGCGCACAACAACGCGCATAGCGTCGCTGTGCTGGCAGTGTCCTGAATAACGCCAGAAAAAGACGTTGAAAGCCCAAGCATCTGCCTTAGCCAATCCATTACGACTTCCTCAACTTCGGTTGCCGCAGGACTGGTCTGCCAGCTCATCCCTTGGACGCCCAAACCAGCGGTTACAAGGTCTGCCAGGATAGAGCTATAGTCCGAATTGGCTGGAAAATAAGCAAAGAAGCCGGGATGGTTCCAGTGGGTTATGCCAGGCATCACAATCTGGTCAAGTGTCTTGCCAATATCCTTGAGCCCCACTCCCTGCTGTGGCGGCTCTTTTGGTAGCTTCGCCCTGATTTCCCCCGGCTTGGCCTGGCTCATCACCGGCAATGCCTCCATGCCCTCCCTGTACTGGGCTACCCAGTCAATCAACTCATGGCCCAGGCGGCGAAAGGTATCTGTATCCATGAATATAAGGATGGCGCATTATCATGTTGGGTTCAATGGATACTTCCAGTCGTGATTTGCAAGCAAATCCCAACCTAGTGCAACGCAACATTTAAATGTTACATTGCGCTAGGCTACTTGCCACAAAAGTCCTGACCCTCTCGGCTATTTCATCGCTACCCAGGCCCTCATTTTGCAGTAACAATTCCGTCGGGCCGTGCTGGACTATGTGATCCAATATGCCGCACCGCAACAGCGGTATCTTGTTGCCGCTATCCATGAGACATTCGGCGACAGCCGAACCAAATCCACCGGGCAGGCATCCCTCTTCGATTGTAACTGCGCGGCCTGTCTTCTTCGCCCAATTGCTTATCAGCTCTTTATCTATCGGCTTGGCGAATCTTGCGTTGATGACGGCACAGGAAATACCCTCTGGCTCCAAAATCTTGGCGGCCTCCATCGCTCTGTTGACCATGGTTCCCAAAGCAATCATCACGGCATCCGAACCTTCCCTCAAAAGCTCTGCCCTGCCAATCTGTAGTGGCACCAGCGGTTCTGTACGCGGCGCGCCACATCCTGAGCCACGCGGGTACCGTATGGCGGCGGGGCTTTCGCAATAGATGGCGGTAAACAGCATGTGGCGAAATTCATCCTCGTCTTTGGGAGCCATCAATACAATGTTAGGCAAGCACCTAAGATAGGCAATGTCGTACAGGCCGTGGTGCGTCGGCCCGTCTGCCCCTACTATGCCAGCCCTGTCCATGGCAAAAGTCACTGGAAGGTTTTGCAGGCATACGTCATGGAAAACCTGGTCGAACCCACGTTGCAGGAAGGTCGAATATATAGCACATACGGGCCTCAGCCCCTGCACGGCCAACCCTGCGGCAAATGTAACGGCATGTTGTTCTGCGATGCCAACGTCAAAGCAACGTTCGGGATATGCCTCCTGGAAAATATTCAGTCCCGTGCCATCCAGCATAGCGGCGGAAATGCCCACGATTTTATCATCGCCTTTGGCAAGCTCCACCAGAGTCTCCCCAAATACACTGGTATAGGTGGGGGGAAAAGGATTGGCCGGGTCAGACGGCGTATCTGAGTGGGCATCGCAAGGGTTTATGCCATGCCACTTCAGAGGGTTTTGCTCCGAAGGGCTGTAGCCATACCCCTTCTTGGTTTGGACATGCAACAGCACCGGGCCGTCCGGCATCTTTTTTTTGGCCTCTGCTAAGTGCTTCGTCAGTGACTTGATATCATGGCCATTCACAGGTCCAATATAGCGAAAGCCCAGATCCTCAAACAGGAGGCCAGGTATGGCAATGCGCTTGATGACCTCCTGACCCTCTTTCATAAACCGCGAAAGAACCCTTTTCATCGTATTCAGCGGTATAGACTCAACAGCTTTTTCCACCCTGTCCTGCCACTTGTGGTAATACTGGCCAGATACAATGTGGTTCAAGTATCCCTGTAAGCTACCTACATTTGGGTTAATGCTCATATCATTGTCGTTGAGTATCACCAGGAACTTCTTTGCATCTAAGTAGCCTGCCTGGTTAAGGGACTCAAACGCCATCCCCGCAGTCATGCTACCGTCACCTATGACGGCGATGCAGGCAAAATCCTGCCCTTGCAAATCCCTCGCCTTGGCCATTCCCAAAGCAGCAGAAATGCTCGTGCTAGAGTGGCCGGCGCCAAAGTGGTCATACTGGCTTTCTTCCCGCTTCAAAAAACCAGAAATGCCGTTGTGTTTTCGCAGAGTGGAAAATTTCTGCCACCTCCCGCTCAAAACCTTATGGGAGTATGCCTGATGACCCACATCCCATACAATGCGGTCTTTCAGGAAGTCAAAGGCATTGAAAAGTGCAACAGTGAGTTCGACAGTTCCCATGTTGGAAGAAAAATGCCCGCCGGTCTCATTGACCGAATCGATAAGGAATTGCCTCACCTCTTTTGCCAGGCTCTCCAATTGGTTCAGGGAAAATTGGCCAATGTCCTGGGGTGCAACCAGAGATTCAAGCAGGGGATACTGCCTCACTTTGTCCTCTCTGCCAGAAAGCGGGCCCAAGCAATCAAAGAATTTGGATTTGGCAGATGCGCCAGCAGAGACACTGCGCGCTCCGTGGCCTCGAGCAGTGCGCTCCTCGCGCCGTCAAGCCCAAGAAGCTTTGGATAGGTGATCTTGCCCTTCCCTTCATCTTTTCCAACCAGTTTGCCCATTTCTTCGGACGTCGATGTCGCGTCGAGAATATCGTCCTGTATCTGAAACGCCAGACCCAGGGCCGAACCTGCCTCTCTGAGAGTGTTGCGAATCGTGCCATCCGCGCATCCTGCAATGGCTCCCAGTTCAAATGAAGCCCTCAGTAGTGCGCCTGTCTTTAATCGGTGGATGAGTTGCAAGTGTGCATAGTTATAGGGTTTTTCCCCCTGCACAAGAGCTTCCCCCTCCAAGTCCAGGCTCTGGCCTCCTACCATTCCCCTCCAGCCCGAAGCCTCGCTAAGTACCTGGATGGCTTCGACCTTTTGCTCGGATGCCAAGGCATTATCCCTGGCCAAAATGCCAAACGCCTCAGTCAATAGCCCATCGCCTGCAAGAATGGCCTGACCATCTCCAAACACCTTGTGGTTGGTTGGCCTGCCACGCCTGAGGTCATCGTTGTCCATCGCTGGCAGGTCATCGTGGATGAGGCTATAGGTATGGACATATTCCAGGGCGACTCCGCAAGAAATCGCTGCGCCGGACGGCCTTCCCAACGACTCTGCCGACAAGAGGCAAAGGATGGGGCGGACACGCTTTCCTCCTGCCCCCAGGCTGTACCCCATCGCCTCGCGCAGTCTAGGAGCTTCGCCTCCAGAAAGCGGCATCATCAGAGCGGTTTCAATCAGCGGAACAAGTCGTTCCGCATCCGCCTTTACAGTCAATTCAAATTGAGACGTCACTCATCGTCTCCTTCCAGCGGTTCGGCAACATACTCGCCGCCCATTCCCTGGCGGAGGACATCCACCTTCCGTCTTGCTCCTTCCAGTTGCTCCTGAAGCGCTACCGAAAGCTTCATCCCGTCTTCGTAGTGCCGCAACGCATCCTCAAGGCCCAAATCTCCGCCTTCCAGTTTTTGCACCATTGCTTCCAGCCTGTCCAGCCCCTCATCGAATGTAAATTGGTCTTTGCCCATAGTAACATCATTGTACTATAGCATTTCCCGTTTCTAATGCAAAAAATACTTGACGCTGATTCGCATGGTACAATGGTTTTAGTCTCGTAACTCGTAACTAGGAACTGCATTTTTGGAGGTTCCCGATGGCCCGCGTGCTAGTGGTAGACGACAGCAGTGAGACCTGCGACTTGCTGGAGCTCTTGTTGCAAGATATCGACAATGCCGGAAGCATCGAAATAGTTAAGGCGACACGGCCAAACGACGCCATTGGGCTACTTGAAACCCAGTCCATTGACCTGATGCTGTCGGATATCAACCTGGAGGCAGATAAGGATGGGCTGGATCTCCTCCGCATCGCAAAACCGTTGGGCGTTGAAACAATCCTGCTGACAGGTTTCGGAACCGTAGAAAAAGCCCTCGAAGCCGTGCGAGAAGGAGCCTTTGACTTCCTATCCAAACCCTGGAACAACGAAGAGCTCAAATCTCTGGTCAAGCGTGCTCTTTTGAGACGAGAAAGCAATACAAAGCGCAAGCCCGCAAAATCCAGGCCCGCTCCGAGCGTCATGGTCGGCTCCAGTCCGCAAATGATGGAAGTCTATAAAACAGTCGCATCCCTGCAGGACAGCAGGAGTACGGTATTAATAACTGGCGAAAGCGGCACCGGCAAAGAACTTGTCGCCCGCACCATTTACCAGAGTAGTAACAGGAAAGGAAATTCCTTCGTGGCCATCAACTGCGGCTCACTGACCGAGACGCTATTGGAATCAGAGCTATTCGGCCATGTAAAAGGCTCTTTTACGGGGGCCATAAACGATAAAAAAGGCCTTTTTGAGGAAGCCGACGGCGGGACAATTTTCTTGGATGAAATTGGCGACACAAGCCCGAGTTTTCAGGTTCGCCTTCTCAGAGTCCTGCAGGAAGGCGAAGTTAGAAAGGTCGGCGGCAACAAAGCTACGCTAGTGGATGTCCGAGTAATCGCCGCTTCAAACAGAGATCTGTTTCAGTTGGCAAAGGACGGCAAATTTAGGGAAGACTTGTATTACAGGCTTAGCGTCGTTGAAATAAAAATCCCTCCTGTCAGGGAGCGGCATTCCAGAGACGGGCGCACGGGCAAAATAATTTCTGACATTCCCCTGCTAATCGAGTTTTTTTTGGAAGAGGCCCAAAGAAAGAGCGGACAGCAATACTATATACGCGCTGACGCAGAGAAACTGCTCATGCATTACAGTTGGCCAGGCAATGTGAGGGAGATTGCCAACGTGCTCGAACATATCACCCAATTGAGCAGGGGCCGCCAGATTACTCCAGAAGATCTGCCCGAAAAAATTAAAAGCGACCCCATCCTGGCCAAAGCTACTCCATCCAGACCCTCAAATTCTCCTGTGCCCCTGGATGAACTCATCGAGGGATGGGAGCGACTCCCAACGTTAGAGGAGCTGGAAAGGCGATACATCCAGGTGCTGTTGAAGCATTGCCGCCACAAGGGCAAAATTGCTGAAATACTTGGGAAAGACCGCACTACGCTGTACCGGAAATTGCGCGACCTGCGCCTTTACGATGATGGATAGTGTCGCCTTGAAATAGCATGTCCGCTTGAACCGAATATAGAATTGTTCGCTTTTGTTGCATGCTTAACGGCGGGTGGAGTTTGACAAACTCATCCTTCATGCACCATGCAACTAACTATGGAAGAGTTGCTTTTTTTTCGCGCTACTAATAGATAGCATTCCTTGCTATTTTGGGCATCTGCTCCCGCCACAATTTTCAATAACCCTGTAGTAGCGTCATGCTTTACGCTCTTTAGGCCATTTTTTGGAATCCGATACAGTCCAATTATTTCCAGGTTTTTAATATTTTCGCCAGTTTCTTTGACCAATTGGAGGCTATAGCGCATCATCAGTGCCCTGGATACCCCCTCCAAATCTTCGGACCTGATATTGATGGGGATCAGCATCGCCCTTTCTACAGACCTGTAGCAAACAGGCTCCCTCAATTGAGCCTTCAGAGTATATGTTTTTCCATGCTTGATGCCGAATTGGGATTGGGAAATAGTGCGGCAGGGCGGGAGGGCTACGGCGTATGGCTCTTCCACTCTTTTCGATGCCGGTGAATTCATTCCAGGAATGTCAGCGGAAATAACGACTCCAGACCAAACAAAAGAAACGCTCACCAACTTGGCGTCTGCTTTGAATACCTCACCATTTTCGAGGAATGACCGAGTTTCAAATTTCATATTGTGGTCGCAGGCAGATACAGCTACAAACAGCGGAAGGGGCACAATGCCAGCCGTGGAGAGCAATTCCCCGGCCCTTGTGTCCACAGATAGCCACTCGGCCGACTTGAACTCGGGCTCGCGAATAAAAAAGCCGGAAGCAGAATGAACCTTTGGCCTCACAAAGGCCCGTTTGATGGTTTCCGCAACGTCCTCGACGGTGTCCTTGATACGTCCCAGCAAGTGATATCCAATTATCGCTGAATGAGAGTGCGAAGCGCTTCCAGGGCTCGCTCCATGGGCTCGACGAGATCCATGCGGTACCCTGCCTCAATCACCTTTTGTAGCACGGCCTCCTGGTCGGGCTCGGCAACGCCCTGGGGGAAAATTATCCTCAAAGGGTGTCCCCCCTCCCCCACCTGAACCAGCAACTCCCGGGAAGAAGTGCGGGTAGTAGCACCAACTTCCCTCAAAGGCGGCTCTTGGGATCGCTGGGCCGACAATATGGGACAGCTTGCATCTGCCGCAAAATCGGAAGACAGCTCCGAAGCCTGGACAAACATCAAATCGGGAGGTGCCTTGATTTCCTTCATCAGAGCCTTTTGGATTACCTCTCCCTTCAGGTGCGGTTCCAGCGCCTTGCCGTACAAGACAGACTGCAATTTTGTTGGTGTGATCGGTTCTGTATATCTAAAGTCCGTTGGTATGCCTTGAGAGTTGGTCATCAGCAGGCCGCCGAGGTAGCTCGCACTCTCCTTGATTGCCACATAATAAGCCAGACGTAGCTCTTCGCTCATGACTCACCCCAGACTAGTACCTAGTAACGCTTTAGATGTTTGCTTAACGGCGGAGCAAGTCCGCCTTGCAAGCATCTAGCGGTCGTGATTTGCAAGCAAATCCCGACCTAGTGCAACGTAACATTAAAATGTTACATTGCACTAGTAGGACATTGCAAAATGCTACCATAAGTTGAATTGCTATATGGCTGAGGTTTTTTCAAAACTTTCGAGTGTCCGTTTGACTAAAAACCCTTTGCTGTAGTAAAGTGTGGTTGCCACTGGGGAGTGGTCTAACGGTAGGACAACGGATTCTGGTTCCGTCAGGTGAGGGTTCAAATCCTTCCTCCCCAGCCATTTCCTAAGTAGCACCATGGGAAACTTGACTGAACAAAAGAGGTGCTTCCAAAAACCCAGTAGAATAAAGACCGCGCAGTGCCAGATTTGGCCACTACACGCAAATCCCCAATAACACAGCACGATGGATAAGTTTCTTGCGACCGCCGACAAACCTCTGTACGAAGCAAAGAATTCTGACAGAATCAGAATCGCGGCCACAGAGATAGGCAGGGAGTTGTTGCATCCTCTATATACAGGTGCCAAAATGCCGAAACATAAGCGTTTTGTTACTCAATAATTCATAAATATTGAAACCATTAAAAATAATTCTTGAAGTTATTTCCATATTCATGTTGTTATAGATAAAGTTATAACAAATGTTATAACAATTTGGGGATAAGATGGCACGCACAGCTAAGAGCGCAAAAATTGATTCCAAGACCGCCAGACTCAGGCTCGAACCTGGTATCAGGGTACAGGAACCAGTAGGAGATAACAATACGCCTGGCCACTACTTGGCATATAAACGCTCCACGGGGCAAAGGGGCGGCACATGGCTCGCCTACTGGGTAAACAAAGAAAACAAAGCGCAACGCAAAATGAAAGCCCTGGGCATGGCCGACGACTATTTGCCCGCCGACAACATAAAGATTTTCACTTACTCTCAGGCAAAGGCCATGGCCGCAACGTGGTTTACCCACATTGAGGGCCTTGCCATGGACGGTGAGCCTATCAAGTCGGGCAGGCCCTTGACTGTGGGCGACGCCCTCGACGCATACTTTGAAAATGGAGAACTTCGCGGAATGAAAGGAGGAAAAGGGGCAAGGCTGAGCGCCGACGCATGGATAATTCCCGTCCTTGGCGATATCGAAGTTTCAAAGCTCACCAGAAGAAAAATTGAAAGTTGGCAGGACAGCATTGCAAAGAGCCCCCGCCGAATGAGGGGAAAGACGGGCCACAAACAGGCCTATTATCCTCTCCCAAAAACAGATGATGAAAAACGAGCCAGAAAATCGACTGCAAACCGGATACTGGCAACACTCAAGGCCGCCTTGAATTTCGTGATTGATCGCCATTTGGCCCATTCCACAGATAAGCCCTGGCGGGACGTGAAACCATTCAGAGGAGCCTCAAGCGCAAGAATAAGATTCCTGCTACCAGAGGAGGCCGCCCGGCTAGTCAATGCGTCTCCCAGTGACTTCAGAGACCTGGTCAGGGGGGCATTGCTGACAGGGTGCAGATATGGCGAGCTGGTTCGGCTCCAGTGCAAAGACTACTCCCCCTCGGGCAAAGTCCCAACAGTGCTGGTAGCCGAATCAAAAAGCGGCAAGCCCCGCCACATTATCCTCAACCCTGAGGGCGTAGCCCTGTTCAATGAACTGACTTCAGGAGGAAGAGGGCCTGATGACCTTGTATTTGTCCGTCAGTCCGCAACAATCCCAGGAAGGGACGCAAAAGGAATGTTTAATGGCACAAAACAGCAATACGACTATTGCCCTTGGGGCCAGGGACACCAACGACGCCTGATGATAGCCGCCTGCAAGGCTGCAGGGCTAGAATATATCTCATTTCACGAGCTTCGGCACACCTATGCGACGATGTTGGTAAATAGTGGATGCCCCCTGGTCTACGTCGCCAGCCAATTAGGGCATACAGATACCAGGATGGTGGAAAGGCACTATGGCCACATCAAAGATGACGCAAAAGCAGCAGCCATACTCGCGGCGATGCCCACCTTGGGCATTGTTTAGAACAACTTGGCCATTAATTACGCTAAGTCTCAATTCAACAATTTTGTTGTAACTATATAATTTTACATATAGTTATTGATAATATTTCTAATTTCGATTTCAGAAAGTTACCTCCTGGGGGTACGACGTGAATTTGCAAAGTTATAATAAAGTTATAACAATGCAACACGTTTTTTACAATTTTTCGTTATGCATTGGCTAAAAATAATGATTCTGAAAAAAAATCGTGATATTTATTACGTATTATGGCAACGTTATTCATCAATGTCTGATAATACAATGATTATTGATGACATGCCATGTGGTTTTCATTGCGGCGTTGCCGCTGTGTCACTGCCGTTACGGGCCTGGCCCTCGCGCTCGCGTGCGGCGGTAGCGACTCTTCGGGCCCCGTAGTCGAGCCCCCAATCAACGTTCCGACACCGGCCGGGAA
>Ga0082212_10013323_pt1 | contig 10291 bp, 9 predicted proteins | sample TergutNt197P3_FD_71548 | JGI IMG/M metagenome (GOLD analysis project Ga0082212, IMG submission 71548) | Neocapritermes taracua P3 segment gut microbial communities from Petit-Saut dam, French Guiana - Nt197 P3 | ecosystem: Host-associated > Arthropoda: Insects > Digestive system > Gut ...
GCGAAACGCGTCGCCGGAATCGCGCAGACCTTCATTCCCGGTTTGATTCCCTTGGGGTGTACGAGATCTTCCTCAATGATAATCACGGCGTTATCGGCCGCTTCGTGCAGAAAACGGTTGCATGCCTCCTGCGACAGCATTACAAGAATATTCGGCCGCGTCACATACGGGTAGAGGATTTTATCTTCGGAAATGATGACCTGGGCGCTGCACGCTCCGCCGCGCGCTTCCGGCCCGAAACTCTGCGTCAGCGTCGCGTGTTTATGATCAAGGATGCTGGCGGCCTTTCCGATGATGCTTCCCGCCAGAATCACTCCCTGGCCGCCGAAACCGCCGAATTTGATTTCCGTCGTCATTTTACGCCCTCATACGGTTCATAAAACGTTCCGAAACGCTCAGCCATCTTGGAGTTGTACATATCAAGATAGGAAGTTTTCTCGCGATCGACGAATTTGCCGCATGTGATTTTTCCGCGAAAATCCAGCCCCACGTTCCGCGTGTCGGTTCCGTTCATAATAACGCTGTTTTCCTTGAACATCTGCATCATCTTCAGCCCGTCGCCGATTTTGTTACGCCGGCCGTAAAGCGTCGGGCAGGGGCTGATAATCTCCACGAAGCTGAACCCGTTTTTATTAATCGCCTCGCGCATGGCCCGCGCCGCCTGGCGGACGTGGAACGTCGTCCAGCGCGCCACATAGACCGCGCCGGAACAGTCGGCGAGAAACGGCAGATTGAAAGGCTCCTCGATATTGCCGTAAGGCGTAGTCGCCGAAACGGCCTCCATGGGCGTTGTCGGCGTCACCTGTCCGCCCGTCATGCCGTAGGTAAAGTTGTTGACGCAGATAATCGTCAGGTCCATATTGCGGCGGGCGGCGTGAATGAAATGATTCCCGCCTATGGCGAAAAGGTCGCCGTCGCCGCTGAATACCACCACTTTCAGTTTCGGATTGGCCAGCTTCAGACCTGTGGCAAACGGAATCGGGCGGCCATGCGTCGTGTGAAAGCTGTCGAGTTTCAGATAACCGGCGATGCGCCCGGTGCATCCGATTCCGGAAACGGCGCATATCTGGTCAAGCGGCGTTTCGCTTTCTTCCTCTATCGCGCTTATGAAACAGTTGACCGTCGTTCCAAGTCCGCAACCGGAACACCAGATATGCGGTATCCGTTCGGTTCTCAGATATTTATCGCGCGGATTTCCGGCGCTTACGGAACTCATTTTGACGTCTCCTTCCTTGCGCGCGGGTGCCTGGCCGCGTAAATAATTTTCTGATATATGACGTCGGGATCGTGTACGGTTCCGCCCGCGTGGGGAACCAGATATGTAGCCGCGCGCCCTTCGATGCAACGCTGCATTTCCAGATACACCTGCCCCAGGTTAAGCTCGGGCATTATAAACGCCTTGACGTGCGAGGCAAGCGTGCGCAGGCGTTTTTCAGGAAACGGCCAGACCGTCAGCAGGCGAAGATGACCAACTCTGACGCCGTGTTCCCGCGCTGCCTGTATGGCCTTGATAGCGACGCGCGATGTAATGCCGTAGGAAACCACGACAATATCGGCGTCCGCCGTGTCCGTCTCTTCAAGCATTATAATCTGACGCGCATTGTTGCGGATTTTATCCACAAGCCGGCGCGTGCACTGATCGTGTATTTCAACGCTGTTGACAGGGTATCCCCGCTCATCGTGCGTCAATCCGGTAATGTGGAAGCGATAACCGGCGCCCGCGCGAACCATGGCCGGCGTGGAATTTTTTTCAGCCTGATATGGAAGATAATCTTCCGGCTTTTGCGTGGTGTAATGGCGCGGTTCTATGGTAATTTCGCTCGCCCTGGGAATGACGACTTTCTCAGTCATGTGGCCGACGCATTCGTCCATCATCATCATGACCGGCACACGGTAAATTTCGGCCAGGTTGAAAGCCTCGATTGTCAGATCAAAACATTCCTGCGGCGAATTCGGACAGAGCGCGATGATTTCATAATCGCCATGGCTTCCCCAGCGCGCCTGCATCATGTCCGCCTGCGCAGGCAGGGTCGGCAACCCCGTGGAAGGCCCGGTGCGCTGCACGTCCACAAAAACGCAGGGCGTTTCGGTCATTGCCGCGTAGCCGATGTGCTCCATCATGAGTGAAAAGCCCGGCCCCGATGTCACGGTCATCGCCTTTGCGCCGCCCCAAACGGCCCCCTGCAGGGCAATGGACGCGGCCAGTTCGTCCTCCATCTGAATAAATATGCCGTCCACGGATGGGAATCGCGCCGCTATGCGCTCAACCACCTCCGTGGACGGCGTTATGGGATAGCCCGCGGCGAAGCGGCATCCGGCGGCCAGAGCGCCTTCGCAGCAGGCGTGGTCGCCGTCAATGAAATGGGCTCCGGTCAGAACTCCTTTGGGATCCGCTTTCAAGTCTTTACCTCCAAATCAGGCAACGCGAGCGCCGAAAATCGCAAAATCCGGGCAATACATGCCGCACAAGTCGCAGCCCGTACAGGCGTCCTCGTTCACAACGTGCGGAGCGTGATATCCCTTGCTGTTAAATCTGTTTGAAAGTTCGAGCACCGCGGACGGGCAAAACGCGATGCAGAATCCGCATCCCTTGCATAATTCGACGTTTATTGCAACCGTCCCTCTCGGACGCTTTTGGGGTTTTGATTCCGCCATCGGCTCGCTCCTTTTTTCATTCACCTGACATGGGAGCGCCGGCGTCCCCACCGGCGTCTATCGAATGGGCGCGATTTATCGCGCCCCTACATTTGAAGCGGGCGTCGCCCGCGTTTATTTATTGGACGCCGGCGGGACGCCCGCGCTCCCATGTCAGACATAAGTTATTACATAAACAAAGGCGCGAACACGAGGGAGATAATGGTCATCAGCTTAATAAGAATATTAATTGACGGACCGGAAGTATCCTTGAACGGATCCCCCACAGTATCCCCGTTAACCGCGGCGGCATGGGCGGGCGAGCCTTTCCCGCCATGATGGCCTTCTTCAATGTATTTTTTGGCGTTATCCCAGGCGCCGCCCGCGTTGGCCATCATGATAGCCATTAAAAAGCCGCTCACCAAAGCGCCCGCCAGCAAACCGCCCAGGGCTTCTTTACCCAAAAAGGGCGCCAATCCGACCACAACAGGCACTACAACCGCGATCAAACTGGGAAGAATCATTTCCTTTAAGGCGGCTTTGGCGCTTATATCCACACAGCGCGCGTAATCCGGCTTGGCATTGCCTTCCATCAAACCGGTTATCGTCTTAAACTGATGGCGCACTTCTTCAATCATGGCACCGGCGGCGCGCCCGACCGCCTGCATGGTCATAGCCGAGAATAAAAACGGCAGCATGCCTCCTATGAAAAGGCCGGCAATAACTTTTGGATCCAAAAGGTTGATGCTTCCCAGTTGTACGGCCTGGGTGTAGGCGACTAAAAGAGCCAAAGCCGTAAGCGCCGCCGAACCGATGGCAAAGCCCTTGCCGATAGCGGCGGTGGTGTTGCCCACGGAATCCAGCTTATCCGTAATGGTGCGTACCTTCTTATCCAGATGAGCCATTTCCGCAATGCCGCCGGCATTGTCCGATATGGGGCCGTAAGCGTCAACAGCAACAACCATGCCGGTGGTGCAGAGCATTCCCACTGCGGCTATGGCGATGCCGTAAAGACCGGCAAACTGATAAGCGCCTAAAATAGCCAGCACGATAACGATTATCGGCATGGCCGTGGAAATCATGCCGATAGCCATGCCGCTGATGACATTGGTGGCCGTGCCGGTCTCGCAGGCTTTGGCTATTTCCTTTACGGGATTAAAGCTGGACGAAGTGTAATATTCCGTGATCTTTCCGATGGCGAAACCGGCGACAAGCCCTAATATAGCGGCTGTAAATACGCCCATATTGGTGTAAACGGTCTCACCCACGCCCAGGGTAAACTCACCCGGAAGAACAAAACGGGTTACAATAAAAATACCGATACATGCTAAAACAGTTGAAACAATGGTCCCGGTATTAAGAGCTTTTTGCGGATTGGCGCCTTCCTTTGTGCGCACGAAAAAAGCGCCGATGATTGAAGCGATAATGCCTGTTGCGGCAATCATGAGAGGGGCAAGCAAACCTTCGCCGCCCTTGCCCGCAATATCGCCTATTGGTTTTAAGGAAACTCCCAAAACCATGGCGGCTATAATAGAACCGACATAAGACTCAAAAAGATCGGAACCCATGCCCGCCACATCGCCGACATTATCACCCACATTGTCGGCAATAACGGCGGGATTGCGGGGGTCGTCTTCCGGTATGCCCGCTTCCACCTTGCCGACCAGATCAGCGCCTACGTCGGCGGCCTTGGTATAAATACCTCCGCCCACGCGGCCGAATAAGGCTACAGATGAAGCTCCAAGGGCAAAACCGTTAATAACTCCGTATTGTCCGGGAAACAGGAAAATAATGATGCCCAAACCAACCAGGCCCAGGCCGACCACGCACATTCCCATAACGCTGCCGCCGGAAAAAGCGATGCTCAAAGCGGCGTTCAGGCCGCGTTCGGCGGCGGCGTTGGCTGTGCGGACATTGGCCTTGGTGGCCACGCGCATGCCTATATTGCCGGCTAAAATAGAGCAGATAGCGCCCGCGACAAAGGCTATGGCAGTGGAGGCTTTCAGGCTGTTTTCAGAGTCGGACGGGGTAAGCAAACCCGCGGCAAAAATAATCACCGCCAGGCAAAGCACAAAAATTATCAGCGTTTTATATTGCCTGCGCAAAAAAGCCATCGCTCCCGAATGGATGGCTTCTGATATTTCAACCATATTAGCGGCGCCGGGAGACGCCTTGCCAATCTTGTTTGACAGATAAAAAGCAAAAAGCAGCGCGATCACTCCGGCAATTGGAGATAAGACATACAAGTTACTCATTAATACACTCTCCTTTTATCTTTAAAGTGCACAAGTAATATAGTTTAGCACAAAATATCAGCCAAAATAAAGCACTGATTAAACTTGTGGGTGTGGCAGCCATGGGACCGCGGGCGTCCCCGCTGGCGTGACATGGGATAGCATGCGTCCCGCATGCGTCTTAATAAATAAAATGGGCGCGATAAATCGCGCCCCTACATTTTGTATTTGCCCAGGTCGTCGGGGCTGAGGTTTTCCAACCATTTTTTGATATCTTCCGCGGCGCGATTGCCGGGAGGAACCGTTGCGGCGTCCGGCCGGTGAGATTTCGCAAGGACTTCGTCCGTAATGAAGATTGGGGAATCCGTCCGCAGGGCGACGGCGATGGCATCCGACGGACGCGAGTCAATCGTAATCGTCCGGTCGCCGCTGCGAAGAAAAATTAAAGCGTAAAAGGTGTTGTCGCGCAACTCGCTCACAACGACCCTGGTTACTTCAATATCGAGATGTTCCAATACCGCCTTGAGCAGATCATGCGTCATTGGGCGCGGCAAATCCACCTTTTCGATCTGCATGGCGATTGCGTTCGCCTCGAAAATGCCGACCCATATCGGCAGGAGCGCGTCGCCCGCCGCTTCCTGCAATACCACAATCGGAGCGTTGGTCAGCGGATCCATCATCAGCCCTTTTATCCTGAATTCTATTTCTTTCATGGCGTTATCAGTCTCCCTTTTAGACTGTTGGGCCCAAATCCTGTAATTTCAACCCTCGCGAACGAACCGATCAACTCGTCCGGCCCGTCGAAATTCACGATTTTGCTGCCGGTCGTCCGCCCGACAAGGCGCATCCGATTCCTGGCGTTCGCTTCTACAAGCACCTCGTCCCGCCGCCCGACATGCGCGGCGTTCCTTTCGTGCTGAATTTCGCGCTGACGCTCCTGCAACAGAGTCAGCCGGCGGCCCTTTTCCTCATCCGGCACATCATCCGGCAGATTGCACGCGGCGGTATGCGGACGCGGCGAATATTTAAAGGAAAAAGCACTGTCGTATTTTACAGCATCCAGAAGGCTCATAGTATCCTGAAATTCCTCTTCGGTTTCTCCCGGATAGCCGACAATGATGTCGGTGGAAATCGCTATCGGCCTCGGCGAGTTCCTGATTTTGCGCACGATTTCAAGATAATCCTCGCGCGTATAGCCCCGGTTCATGGCATTTAGCACACGGGTAGATCCCGACTGAACCGGCAGATGTATGTGATTGCAGACCGCCTCATGCGACGCCATTACTTCAAGCAGATCGTCGGTAAAACCGTTGGGATGAGGAGACGTGAAGCGTATGCGCCGCAGACCCGGAATCGCCGCGATCCGGCGAAGGAGTTCCGGAAAACGGATTGTGGCATCCGATGGATCGATCCATGAATTGACCGTTTGTCCAAGCAGCAACACCTCAAGACAGCCTTTGTCGGCAAGTTCGCGGATTTCGTCAAGGATGCCCGTTATTTCGCGATGGCGTTCAGGCCCGCGCGTTTCGGGAACGACACAGAAGGCGCAGCGCCGGCTGCATCCTTCGCTGATAGTTACGCTCGCCCTCCACGCCGTATCGCGTAAAATATGCCTGTTTTCAAGCGGCGAAGGTTCGTCGTCGCGCCGCAAGTCCAAAACGGGCTTGCCTGTATCCAGAGTTTTTTCGACAAGGCCGCCGATTGCATGCCCTTTCTGCGGGCCGGCTACGATATTCACATAGGGAGCGCGCCGCAGGATTTTTTCGCCTTCGAGCTGCGCCATGCAGCCGACGACGCAGACGACCATATCCGGGCGCACGGTTTTGAGACGCCGCAGTTCGCCCAGACGGGCGTAGGCTTTCTGTACCGCCTTATCCCTGACGCTGCACGTATTAAGCGCCACAACGTCCGCTTCGGAAATATCTGCGGCGGCCGTCATGCCGTGGCGGTGAAAATCGCCCGCGATTTTTTCGGAATCGAGCGCGTTCATCTGGCAGCCGAATGTTTCAATCCAGTATTTCATTATTCTTGATTCTTGCATATACGACGGCAACCGCCGCTCGCGGCGGCTACCGTCGTATATGAACCTTTCAGAAACCTAGCAGCCCCGCTTAAATAAAAAGCATGACAAAGAAACCACACTCGCACAACAAGGAAGATGAAGATTAAAATGGCAATTTGTCTGCCCTTCCGGTTTAATTATGGGGAAAATCCTTATGAATGAAACACTGGCGGAATGGATTGATAAATTTCTGGAACACTTGCGCACGCAGCGAAATGTTTCGCCTCATACGTTGCGTTGCTACGAGTCTGACCTCAGGCAGTTTTATCTGTACCTGACGACCGCGCCGGATGGAAATGAACGCCCCGCGCCGGAAATCGGCGATATCGACAACCTTACCATCCGCGAGTTTCTTGGCGCGCTTTACGAGAAACATAATAAAAAATCATCAGCCGCGCGAAAACTGGCGACTCTGCGTTCATTTCTGAAATACCTGACCGCGCATGATGTTATAAAGACAAGTCCTGCGCGCGCCGTCACTTCGCCCAAAAAAGAACTGCATCTTCCCGATTATATGACGCTGGACGCCATGGAAGAACTCATGGAAACGCCCGACATAAATACCAGTGCTGGCGTGCGCGATCTTGCCATTCTTGAGCTGCTCTACGGTTCCGGGCTGCGCGTCAGCGAACTGGTCGGTCTTGATCTCGAAGACATAAGCATTAACGACCGGCTGGCGCGGGTGCTTGGAAAAGGGCAAAAAGAGAGGATCGTTCCTTTCGGACGGAAAGCGGCGGCGGCGCTGGAAAACTACCTAGCAAAGCGGCCCGCGCTCGCCGCGAAGGAGCAATCGGTGCGGCCGGAGGATAAAAACGCGCTTTTTCTGAATCTGAAGCGCGGCCAAAGGCTGACGGTAAGGAGTATCGGCAACATCGTGGACCGCTACGTAACGCTGCTGGCGAAAAAACTAAAAGCGCATCCTCATACGCTGCGGCATACTTTCGCCACGCACATGCTGGATTCGGGCGCCGATCTTCGCGCCATTCAGGAACTTCTCGGGCACGAAAGCCTGTCAACGACGCAAATATACACGCACGTTTCGGTGGACCAACTGCTGCGCGTGTATCAGGCCTGCCATCCGCGCGCCGAAAGCCACGGCAAAAGCAAAATTACCCCGGATATTTCATAATACGTAGGTGTGGTTCGCGAACCGCCCAATATTGCGACGGCGCAATCAAAAATGGCAAATCAAAAATTACAGGGATTCCCGCCGACGGCTCTGAACCGGACCGCCGTAAAAAAGCGGGGCGGCACGGTCGAAAAATTCCGGATTTTCCGAATTTTGCGAACTATAAAGATATGAGTTCATCGGTGTTTGCCGGGAGGCGAAAACCGATTTCTTTTAACTGGGAAATTACGGGAGAAATATCGGTTATAATCCCCTGCTTAAATGCTCGTATCAATACGCCTAATGTCCCGGTTATCTTAAGCCCAAGACTCAACGCAAACTGCCTCGCTTCCAGGTCGTCAACGACTACTAATGCCCCGTCAATCTCCATGGCAAGCGCAATGGCGCTTGACTCGCCAAGATCAATAAACCTGTTAAACGCAACTGTTTTTCCCGCATCCCTGACAGCGTTGACATTAATCCATTCAGGCAGAGGCTCTCCGTACTCATCAGCAACTTCAGGCGTTATCAACACTGTTTCGTACAGATGCCGCAGGACATCAAGGCGTCCGATGTTTGTTAAAGCAATTAAACAGCTTGTGTCGGAAATTATAATTTTTGTTCTAAAACTTGCGTGCATTATCAATTTCCATACGGATATCTTCTTCGGTAATTGTAATTATCGGCACGCCGTATTTTACAAGAAGTTCATAAAAAACACGGTATGGCAGTCCGGCCACAGCCGCCGCTTTACCCAGAGGAAGTCGTTTTGTTTCAAACAACTTAACGGCAAGCATTATCTGAGCATCGGCTGACGAAATATGAGCCGAATCAGGAATTGTCAGGGTAAGCTGCATTATGAACCTCCTTAATATTTCAAGTGTGAAAACATGTCTCATTTTACAATGAATGCACACAACAGGAAGATTAAAATGGCAGTTTGTCGACCCTTCCGGTTTAATTATGGGGTAAATCCTTATGACTGAAACACCGGCGGAATGGATTAATAAATTTCAGGAACTTCTCGGGCACGAAAGCCTGTCAACGACACAGATATACACGCACGTTTCGGTGGACCAACTGCTGCGCGTGTATCAGGCCTGCCATCCGCGCGCCTTCGGCACGCTTCATATTTTATTCATATTCCCGCCGACGGCTCCGAACCGGACCGCCGTAAAAAAGCGGGGCGGCACGGTCGAAAAATTCCGGATTTTCCGATGTGTAAAAATCACGGCGTCCCTGACGCGAACAGCGCGATGAGATTTCCGGATGGCGTACAAGATAATCCGCAAGCCGCCGGGCCACGATCTCTCCCTGAGAGACAAGCCTGACGCCAGGCGGCAGACATGCCGCTATTTTTTCCTGAATCAGCGGATAATGCGTGCAGCCCAAAACAATGACGTCGATCAGACTGTCGGCCGCAAGGAGGCGGTCAACATGCTTACGGATGAAATAATCAGCGGCGGGATTGTCAAACTCGTTGTTTTCGATAAGCGGAACCCAGATCGGGCACGCTTCCTGCGTAACCACGGCATCGGGGAAATATTTCATAATTTCTATTTCGTATGATCGCGAGGCGACGGTTCCGGCGGTGGCCAAAACTCCTATATGGCCGGAATTTGAAAGCGTTCCCACCCATTCAGTAACAGGGCGGATTACTCCCAGTACACGGCGGTCAGGAGCGATGCGCGGCAGGTCTGTACGCTGGATTGTGCGCAGAGCCTTTGCCGAGGCGGTGTTGCACGCGAGGATAACCAGCGGGCATCCCTGTCCGAAAAGCCATTCAATCGCGTCCAGTGCGTATGCGTGAACGATTTCAAATGAACGATTGCCGTAAGGCGCGCGGGCGTTGTCGCCGAAATATAAAAAATCGCATTCGGGAAGGGCGCGCGTAATTTCCCTTAGAACCGTCAGCCCGCCGAATCCGGAATCAAAGATTCCTATCGGATTTTGGATTTTGGATTTTGGATTTTGGATTTTCTGGGCGCTTTCAATCGCGAGAGCGTTCAGCATATCCAGCTTGTAGAGGATCTCCGCCGCTTCGTTTTTATATTCCGTCGTCAGGTTTTGGAAATCCGGCTCGGCCAGACGGCCCATTTTGTATTCGAATTCCAACTCTTTGATATTGCGATAAAGGGCTATCTTTCTGGCGACGAGATAATCCGCATCGGTTTCAGCCGGCGCCCCGGCGTTTTCATCGGAGGTTTTTGCAAACAGCGGCCACAACGCGTAGCCGCCCGCCGCCAAAACCAG
>Ga0082212_10013324_pt1 | contig 10289 bp, 7 predicted proteins | sample TergutNt197P3_FD_71548 | JGI IMG/M metagenome (GOLD analysis project Ga0082212, IMG submission 71548) | Neocapritermes taracua P3 segment gut microbial communities from Petit-Saut dam, French Guiana - Nt197 P3 | ecosystem: Host-associated > Arthropoda: Insects > Digestive system > Gut ...
TCCCCATGCTGGGACCAGATTTTGAGAAACAGGCAAAAAATATGGATATGAACGATCCGGTTACCGCCGCCAACATAGACAAGCATGTTCTGGGCACGGGGGTACGGTTCTTTTTTGACTATATTTTAAACGATAATTTCTTTATCAACCTGTACAGCGAATTTCTACTCTATCCGGTAAAAGGAGATCTGAAAAAAAGCGGCTTGGAAGGCTATGGAGTGGCGGCAGCAGTGTTTCCGGCCTCGGTGCCTGGATTCGGTGGTAAGAAAATTGTAGCAAGCGGAACTGTTAATTACGGGTACGATCTTACCTTTGAACTGGAACCGGTCTTCTCCATGCCCATGGCCGAGGGAACTACATTTGCCGCCGGCCTTCCGTTTAATTTCAAGTTAACTCCCGGGAAAGATTATGACATTACTTATACTAACGATTTTAAAACCTTAGCCAATGCAATGCCGCCGGTAGCAAAACAAATTAAGCAAAACGTTGAAGGAAATCTGACAGGAGAGGATCCGACTTATTTCTTTTCAATTAAGCCCAATGTTTCAATGTTTTTTAGGGGCTGGACGCTTCCCACCGAGCTTAAGCTCCTGTATTCCGTACCGGTTGCCGGTAAAAACAACGTAGACGCCATGCATTCCCTTACCTTTCAGGTAAGGTTGTATTTTAAAATATAGTTCAGCCGATCTTCAATATTTCACACGGAGACACAGAGAACGCAGAGGCCACGGAGGAATCTTTATTTTTTTAAACGCGGATTACACGGATATTTGACGGATGTACGCAGAAAATACTCTATTTCCCATCCGCGCTAATCCGCATAAATCTGCGTCCATTAGCGGTTGATTCCCAAAAAGTCCCTCTCACGGAGGTGTGAACTTTATGCCTTGGCGCCTCTGCGCGAGAATTTATAAAAAATTTTTAACCAAAGTGGTGTTTTAACAGACCCTTAAATGCCGAGCAGTGGCGGGCTTCGTCGCGGGCCATTTCGTGAACGGTGTCATGAATCGCGTCCAGACCCAGTTCTTTTGCGCGTTTGGCAATGTCGTTTTTGCCCGCACAGGCTCCGTGTTCGGCTTCAATCCGCATCTCCAGGTTCTTTTTGGTGCTGTCGGTGAGGACCTCGCCCAAAAGTTCGGCGAATTTGGCGGCGTGCTCCGCTTCCTCAAAAGCCGCTTTTTCCCAGTACATGCCGATTTCGGTATACCCTTCCCGGAAGGCCACCCTCGCCATGGCAAGGTACATCCCCACTTCGCAACATTCACCGGTGAAATGCGCCCGCAGACCCTCTACTATTTCGGCATCTACGCCTTTTGCAACTCCGAGTACGTGTTCAGCGGCAAAAGCACCGCCTGCACCCTGTTCCTTAAACTTTGATGCCGGAGCCTTGCACTGGGGGCATACGTCGGGGGCGCTATCGCCTGTATGTACATAACCGCAAACGGTACAAACCCACTTTTTCATAAATTATTCTCCTTAATTGAATTGGTACAGCCTATGGCCGCACGGTACATGGGTGGATTATACCATAGAATTAATATCCGTTCTAGAGTCGAACACGGCAGCAAAAAAAAACAATAACCTTGATTTTTAAATTTCCAAAAACAAACCAGGCGGTGGGGAACGCGGGCGGCGAAGATGCCTGTAGAACCCGGCTCCGGAGCCACCGTATGGCTTTTTTTCATAGAGGTAGATGTTCGCCAATTCCGATATTATCGTGTCCTCAGGTTCATTGCGCCATACAGCTTTTATTGTACCTAATTAATGCCTTTTCTGCATCGTCTCCTATGCCGGTGAATTCCAGATATCTTCACCAACCCGCAACCCCCCTCCGCCAGGGTGTTTAGGGTTATTAAATAACTCAAATTTAATTTATCTATATCAGCCCCGTATCCGGTGAAATATTTACCTGTTTTTCCGGTCTGTTATTACCGTATCCCGGCATATATTACCGCATACAACGGTTGACAATTGTGCGCATGGTATAACGAACAACGGCAGCTATCATCATTCCTAAACATGACCCAAATTTAATGGTAATCCTTAGCGGGGCGTTTTGCAGGATTGGAAAATACACCCATTATATGCAGAAATGTATGCCCGATGAAAGCGGCGAGGGGTGTCGGAGGCTTCGAACCAAAGGTTCGCGAGTGCCGTGCATGCACGGTGCTATTGGCCTCCGACAGGCCCCCCGTTACTTGCTTCCGTCATACATTTCTGTGTGGGATTTGTCTATTCTGACCGCCCCGCTTGGGTTATTTTTATGGGTCAAGTTTTGACTAGCATTGACACATCTTTCCCCTATCGGTAAACTGGAAAAAAACGGGCGGCCGCATATTTGCTAGATTGCAGGGCTCCCGGAAGCGAGAGTGGTGGAACTGGCAGACACGCCAGACTTAGGATCTGGTGCCCTAGGCTTAAGGGTTCAAGTCCCTTCTCTCGCAGTCCGATAACGCAGGGAATTTAATTTACATAAGAGGAGCGCAATGTCTGTAACAAAAGAAATCACCCGTCTTGAAAAATCGAATGTTAAACTGAGTTTAACCATTCCCAAAGAAGAAGTGCAATCCCAATACCGGGATATACTTAAAAATTATGAAAAAAACGCACAGTTACCCGGTTTCCGTAAAGGAAAAGTGCCGCAGGAAGTGCTGATACGGAAATTTGGAGATGCCCTTAAAGGTGAGGCTCTCGAAAGGATCATCGGGAAAGCGATAGAAGATGTTTTTGGTGAAGAAAACAACATCCCCCGTGATGAAAAGCCGCTGCCGTATTCCCGTCCTGAAATTCAGGAGGAACCAAAATTCGATTTTGATAACGATCTGAGTTTTTCGTTGGTTTACGATGTTTATCCGAATGTTATTATCGGTCAGTGGAAAGGGCTGGAGGTTGAAGTTCCCGAAACAGAAATATCCGAAGATGACATGAACCGCGAATTGGAACAAATAAGGGATCGCAATGCCTTTGTCCTTGACAGGGAAGAAGGGGCAGAAGCGAAAAACGGTGATGTTGTTACGGTAAGTTATTGCGAACTTGATGAAGACGGCGGAGAATTACCCAATTCCAAAAGGGATGATTTTGTTTTTACCCTTGGCAGCGGGCTTAATATCTACAGAATTGACGATGATATCACCGGGATGAAAAAAGGCGAAACAAAAGAAGTAACCAAAACATATCCTGAGGGCGATCGTGCCGAAGATCCGCTTGCGGGTATGACGAAAAAACTGCGTATAACCCTGGATGCCCTAAAGGAGAAGAAGCTCCCCGATTTGGATGACGATTTTGCCCAGGATGTTGACGAAAAATACCATACCCTTGACGATTTGAAAAACACTATCCGGCAGCGGCTGGAAAAGAACATAAATCAACGTTTAAAAAATATGAAGGTCAACAAAATTCTCGAAAAAATTATGGAAAATACCCCCATAACAATCCCCGAATCCATGATCAGGGTGGAAATTGACGGACGTATGCGCAATTTGGTCAGGAGTTTGGGTACGGATACCGATAAAATCATGGAAATGCTCGCCGATTCCGATGACCGTCTTAAAGAAGTAAACGATAAAATACGTCCGACAGCGGAAAAAGCCCTTCATACGCGGTTAATTCTGGAAACTCTTATTGAAGAACAGCATATCGAAGCGTCAGATGAAGAGCTGGAGAAAGAACTGGAGAGATCTGCTGCGGAAACGGGGGAGGATATCGAAGAAGTCAAAAAACGTCATCAGGATTTTAAGGGCATCGATTTAGTAAAAGAGAACATCAAAGAAAACAAGTGCTTTGACCTTTTGTTGGCTGAAAATACCGTAAAGGCCGGTTTGAAGATCAATTATCTAGACCTTTTTAAAAATAATGAGTAAATTTGTTATATGAATGAACAGATGAACTCACTGGTTCCCATTGTTGTCGAACAGACGGGAGCGGGTGAAAGATCTTACGATATTTTTTCCCGGCTTCTTAAAGACCGCATAGTGTTTGTCGACGGTGAGATAAACGACATTATTGCGGATCTGGCGGTAGCCCAGCTTCTTTTTCTTGACGGGCAGGATACCGAAAAAGACATAAGTCTTTATGTTAATTCTCCCGGCGGTTCGGTTACCTCCGGGCTTGCCATATACGATACCATGCAGTACGTCAAATCAGATGTGCAGACGATCTGCCTGGGTCAGGCTGCCAGTGTGGCGGCTCTTATTGTCGCCGCCGGCGCGCCGGGCAAGCGGCTGATGCTTCCGTCATCAAGGATCATCATTCACCAGCCCTGGGGGGGCGCTTCGGGGCAGGCCCGCGATATAGGCATACAATCCAAAGAAATAGTCCGCCTGAAAAAACTCACCATAGATTATTTTGCAAGGCATACCGGAAAAACCCCTGAAAAAATCGCCGCTGATATTGAGCGGGATTTTTATATGTCTGCTGAAGACGCCGTTTCCTACGGCGTTGCCGACCGAATTTTAACGAGGGATAAAAATGGCGCGAATTCGAAATAACGGTCCGAGTTTCGAGCGGGTATGTTCGTTTTGCGGAAAAAGCGCCGATATGGCGCGCAGGCTTATCGCCGGACCTCAGGACGTATTCATCTGCGATGAATGTGTGGAGGTGTGCAGAAAGATACTGTCCGATGAGGATCAGGAACTTTCAACCCAGTTTTCCGGAGATATCCCCACACCCAGGGAAATTAAAATGTTCCTTGACCAGTTTGTCATCGGTCAGGACGCGGCGAAAAAAGCCCTGTCCGTGGCTGTGTACAACCACTACAAACGCATCACCAATCCGGCAAAGGGCGGTTCAGGCGATGTGGAAATTGAAAAATCCAATGTACTGATGATAGGCCCCACGGGGACGGGCAAGACCCTTCTCGCAAAAATACTCGCCAGAAAGCTCAAAGTTCCTTTCGCCCTGGTCGACGCAACGACCCTTACCGAAGCCGGTTATGTGGGCGAGGATGTGGAGAACATTCTGCTTAAGCTGATCCAGAACGCCGGCCAGAATATTGCCGTTGCGGAACGGGGCATAGTGTATATTGACGAAATTGACAAAATCGCCCGCAAGGGGGAGAATGTTTCAATTACACGTGATGTGTCGGGTGAAGGGGTGCAGCAGGCCCTTCTGAAAATAATCGAAGGAACCATCGCCTCCGTACCGCCGCAGGGCGGGCGCAAACACCCCAACCAGGAATTGATCCGCATCGATACGCAGAATATCCTCTTTATCTGCGGCGGGGCGTTTGTCGGCCTTGATAAAATTATCGCCCGCAGGGTGGTACAACACCCCCTCGGATTCGGTGCGGAAACCGGAAGCGGCGAAAAGAGCCTGAAAGAACTGCTTGACTCCCTTCATCCGGATGATCTGATCCACTTTGGTATGATCCCCGAATTTATCGGAAGGCTTCCCATTACGGTGAGTCTGGAGGATCTGAAACGTGAAGATCTGAAACGGATCATTACCGAACCGCGCAACGCCATTGTTAAACAGTACCAGGCTTCCCTTGCCTATGACGACGTAAAACTGGAATTTACCGAAGAGGCCATTGACGCCATTGCCGACACCGCAATCAAACAGAAGACAGGGGCGCGCGGCCTCCGGGCTATCGTTGAAAAACTTATGACAGATATAATGTTTGAAATACCTTCGATGAAGGGCAGTAAAGAGGTAATAATCACCAAGGAAGTTGTGGCAAGATCCGAAGCGCCTGTTATCCGGCCGCTCCAGAAAAGCGCGTAGGCAGGGTTGTGAAGAACGGTTCGAAAAAAGCCGGGTTTTCTTCTTTCCTTTCGGGTCTCAGAAGAACCGAATCCTCCTGGGATTTTGCCGATATTAACAACGTCGAGCAAACGGAAGAAGAATTAACCCTGTTCCCCCTGTACGAACTTGTACTGTTCCCCAATACCATAGTCCCGATTTTTGTCACCGCACGGTCAGGTATGGCGGCCCTTGAGGAAGCTCTTCGCCGGGATAACAGGATGTTTGCCGCCTGCATAAAAAAACGGGAACCGGGAAGCGCCGCTTCCGGAGGAAGTGCCGCTTCCACTGACGGGGAAGAACCCTGGCCTGTCGGCACAGCCGTCCGCATTGTGCAGCATTTGAAGTTGCCCGATAACACTTTCCGTGTGGTGCTGCAGGGGGAATACCGGGGCAATATTCTGGAGTTGGAATCTTCGGATTCTTTTTCACGGGTAAAAGTGGCACCCATAAATGTCGGGTTTTTTAACGATCCTCCGTCTCAGGAAGAAACGGCCCTAATCCGGGCCGTGCAAAAATCATTTGCCCAATACGCCGAACTTTCAAAAAAAATCGGGACGGACACCCTGCTTGCAACGGAACGCACCGAAAATCCCGAACGTCTGGCCAATTTAATATGCAATTCATCGCAGTTGAAAATCGAAAAAAAAATAGAACTGCTTTCCATCGCAAGTGCCAGGGAACGTCTTGAAACCATTCTTGAAATTCTTGAACGTGAAAATGAAATTTTCGGTATTCAAAAAAATATTTCCGGAAAAGTCAAAAGCCGGATAGATAAGAACCATCGCGAGTATTACCTTCACGAACAGTTAAAAGAAATTAACAAAGAACTTGGCAAAGACAAAACGGAAGACGAATTTGGTGAACTTGAAAAAACAATTGCCGCGAAAAAACCACCGGCGGAGGTAATAGCAAAGGCGGGCAAGGAGATAAACAGATTACGGAAACTTCAGCCCCTGTCACCGGAAGCGGGGGTTTTGCGGGGCTACCTTGAGTGGATAACCGATCTTCCCTGGAGCGAGTGCAGTACGGATTCGGGCGATCTTGATGCGGCTCAGCGTATACTCGACGAAGACCACTTCAATATGAAGAAGGCCAAAGACCGTATACTGGAATTTATCGCAGTGCGGCAATTGCTGGCCTTCGGCATTAAAAATGCCGCCGGTATCTTTGATGCCGATAGCATCCAGGGTACTAGCGCCGGCAGTGCCTCAGGCACTGGCAGCACCGAAGGTGCTGTTGGCAAGGGGCCTATACTGTGTTTTGTCGGTCCGCCCGGCACGGGTAAAACCAGCCTGGGCAAGTCCGTGGCACGGGCTTTGGGAAGGCGTTTCGTCCGGTTTTCCCTGGGCGGGCTGCGTGACGAGGCCGAGATACGGGGTCACCGAAAAACCTATGTCGGTGCTCTTCCCGGCAAAATAATTCAATCCATGCGGAAGGCGGAAACGGTCAACCCCGTCATTCTGTTAGATGAAATAGACAAACTCTCCAGTGATTTCCGGGGAGATCCCGCAAACGCCCTCCTTGAAGTGCTTGATCCTGAACAAAACGTGATGTTCACCGACCATTACATGGAAGTGCCGTATGATCTTTCGAAGGTGCTTTTTATTGCAACGGCAAATTCCCTGCACGGCATACCGTATCCCCTTTTGGACCGCATGGAGATAATCGAAATTCCGGGCTACGGTGAAAACGAAAAACTCTCAATTGCCAAGCAGTTCCTTGTTCCCAAGGCCCTCAGGGAAAACGGTCTTTCGGATGCAAAGATCCTTTTCAGAGATGAAGCCCTGCTCGGCATTATACGGTACTGGACAATGGAGTCGGGGGTACGCGGCCTTGAACGGGAAATAGCCCGGTGTGTCAGACGCATTGCCAGGCAGGCGGTTGCGTCGGGGTACGGCAAGCCTTACGGAAAGGCTGTTAACGACTTTAAAAAAACCGTCACCGATAGCGGCCTGGAAAAATTGCTGGGCAGGAAAAAATTTATAAAAGACGTGCTGTTCAAAGAAGCCAGGGTGGGTGTAAGCTGCGGGCTTGCCTGGACCGAAACGGGCGGTGTGATTCTGCCCGTAGAAAGCACCCGTTTTGAAGGTAACGGAGAAGTTAATATCACAGGGAATCTCGGTGATGTGATGAAGGAAAGCGCCCGCCTCGCCTTTTCTTACCTTCGCAGCGTGCTGGGCAATTACAATTGTCCGCCAAACAATACAGGCAAGGCCGATTTCCACATCCACGTTCCGGAGGGGGCCATTCCCAAAGACGGCCCTTCGGCAGGTTTAGCCATTGCGGTGTCCCTGCTTTCAACCCTCTGTCAAAAGCCGCCCCGTCCCGGTATCGCTATGACAGGCGAGCTTACCCTGACCGGGAGGGTGCTTGCAATCGGCGGCCTCAAGGAAAAACTCCTTGCCGCCATACGTAACAACATGGAAAAAGTTCTCCTGCCTGCCAACAACCGCAGTGAATGGGAAGAACTGGACAAAGATATCCGGGGTGCAATTGCCGTTGAATTTATCGAAACAGCCAATGAGGCTTTTTCCCAACTGTTCGATGACAGTATATTGCGGAAACCGGAAAAACCGAAGAGAAAAAGAACCCTGCGATAAAAAATACAAGAAGCAAATTTCTGCCAAATACGGAAGTAAAACATCGCCAAATACGGAAGTAAAATATCGCCAAAGTCGGAAGTAAAACCTTGCCAAAGTCGGAAGTAAGGACTAAAATTAGAATGTGGGAACCTTAAAACAGGGGTATTTATACCGTATTGCAGATAAAGTCCTGAATATAGCCTTGGAGGCCTCCGGGGCGGTACTTATTGAAGGGCCAAAATGGTGCGGAAAAACGAGAACTGCCGAAGAAAAAGCCGCCAGCGTGCTCTATATGCAAGACCCCGATCGAACCGCTTCTTACCAACAAGCCGCTGACACAATGCCCTCTCTGTTATTGAAGGGAGAAACTCCCCGCCTTATTGACGAATGGCAGACGGCTCCCGTACTGTGGGATGCGGTTCGTTTTGCCGTGGATCAACGCGGGGAAACCGGTCAGTTTATTCTGACCGGTTCCGCCGTGCCCAAAGATAACGCCGTTCAGCACACGGGAACCGGCCGTATTTCACGGCTGTTGATGCGTCCCATGTCTTTATTTGAATCGACAGAATCCAATGGAACGATTTCTTTAAAATCCCTTTTTGACGGAGAAAGGCCCATAGAAGCCGTTTCTTCTCTGACGATTGAAGGATTGGCCTTTGCACTGGTTCGGGGCGGCTGGCCGGCTGCGGTTTCTGTAGGTAAATCGTCTTCAACGAATGAATCGGTGGCTTTGCGGCAGGTAAATGACTATGTGGATGCGGTGATCAATATGGATGTATCCCGTGTGGACGGTGTCGAAAAAAGCCCTGCCCGGATTCGCGCCTTAATGCGTTCATTGGCGAGAAATGTGTCTACAACGGCAAGCATGGTTACAATTCAGGGAGATATTGCCGGCGATGAAGAAACCGTTTCTGAAAAAACCATTTCCTCTTACCTTAACGCTCTGCGCCGTATATTTGTAGTGGAAGACCTGCCCGCATGGAATCCTGCGATGCGTTCAAAGACCGCTTTACGAACCGCTCCCAAGAGGCACTTCGTTGATCCGTCTATTGCTACCGCCGTTCTTCGTGCAAACTCAAGCCGTCTCTTACAGGATTTTAACACATTTGGTTTATTGTTTGAGTCGTTGTGCATTCGGGACTTGCGTGTGTATGCACAGGCCAATGACGGCGAAGTGTTCCATTACCGTGATAAAAGCGGTTTGGAAGCCGATGCAATTGTTCATCTGAAAGACGGAAGATGGGGCGCTGTTGAAGTAAAGATGGGCGCAAAAGAGATCGAGACGGCTGCCGAAAATTTGAAAACCCTGCGTGAAAAGATAAATACGGATAAAATGGAAGAACCGTCTTTTTTGATGGTTCTGACTGCCGGAGAATTGGGTTATAAACGGGACGACGGGGTTTATATTGTTCCAATCGGGTGCTTGCGGGATTAAAGGAATTAGGAGTGAGAAACGGTCTAATTCCTCATTCCTCTTTTTTTACCCGCCTGCCGTTTCATGGATTATTTCCAAAGTGCGTTTGGCGCAACTATCCCATGAAAAATCCTTGGCACGTTCAAGGCCCAGTCTGCGGCAATCTTCGTACAATTTGTGATCGGAAGTCAGGGTTACCATGCGGTCGGCCATGTCTTCGGGGTCTTTGGGATCAAAGTACAATGCGGCGTGTTCCGCCGTTTCCGGCAGGGATGCGGCCCGTGCGCATGTTACCGGAATTCCCGATGCCATCGCTTCAAGAACACTCATGCCAAAACCTTCGTACATGGAAGGGGCTATTACAAAGTCCGCCCCGGAGTAGAGTTCTGGCAGACTCGTTTGGGGAAAATGACCGGTAAAGAAAATGTCGCCGCGCCATAAGGATCTGTCGGCGGCGGTTTTTACCTTCGCGGCATTGTTGCTGTCCCCTCCCGCCAGAACAAGCCGGTGGGGAAGGCCCGTTCTTTCCTTAAAAATACCGAACGCTTTGA
>Ga0082212_10013325_pt1 | contig 10288 bp, 11 predicted proteins | sample TergutNt197P3_FD_71548 | JGI IMG/M metagenome (GOLD analysis project Ga0082212, IMG submission 71548) | Neocapritermes taracua P3 segment gut microbial communities from Petit-Saut dam, French Guiana - Nt197 P3 | ecosystem: Host-associated > Arthropoda: Insects > Digestive system > Gut ...
AATCTATAGGGTTTTCACTGTGTTTTCACTGAAAAGTTTTATTGTAATCAGAAAAACCCGATGGTATAATTGGGCGGACAACAAAATATTGCATGTCTTCAGGGCAGGGTGAAATTCCCGATCGGCGGTGAGTATTGTTCTTCGAGGCAGTATAAGTCCGCGAGCGTTATGCGCAGAATTGGTGCAATCCCAATACCGACAGTTATAGTCTGGATGGAAGAAGACCACAGTTTGCCTTTGCGTGTAATTGCATTAACCATGCCGATGTGCAAGCTGGCCTGTTCTGCACCTGAATGACGATTTCGGTGTTTTTTTGTCTATTCGATCAAGTGCAGGAGGTAATGCCCATGCAATCCCAAACAGAGCGCCTTGTCAATCTGGCCCTGCTCAGCTCTATCGCCTATATCCTGATGGCTTTTGGCCGAATCCCTGTGGTATCCTTTCTTAAGTATGACCCAAAAGACATCGTCATTCTGATCGGCGGCCTAATCTACGGGCCCATATCCGCGCTGGTGATCTCGGTCCTTGTCTCGTTTCTCGAGATGGTCACTGTCAGCGACACGGCATGGATCGGTTTTTGGATGAATGTCCTCTCCACATGCAGTTTCGCGTGTACCGCTTCGTTTATTTACAAAAAGAAGCAAAGCCTCGCCGGCGCCATCGTGGGCATTGTCTGCGGAGGGATCCTCTCTGTCATTGTCATGCTATTATGGAATTACCTATTGACGCCGATTTTTATGAATATGCCCCGAGAGGTGGTCATCCCCCTCCTTTGGTCCGTCTTCCTCCCCTTTAATGTGCTGAAGGCCGGGATCAACGGCGCAATGACCATGCTGATTTATAAGCCTATCGTCACGGCGCTGCGAAAAGCGAACGTCATCCCCACATCCTCTGCCTCCCAAGCGCCAAGCGGGAGAAAACCTATAGGCGCATTGCTGGTATCCGCTTGCGTTCTGGCGACTTGCGTATTCTTCGTCTTGGTTCTGAACGGCATGATTTAACGAATTGGAAAGGGCCCCCGTCTGGCACAACCAAACGGGGGTCCTTCTCTTCGATCTGAAGGGGCTCTCTCAGCCCATTGGGTGTATATACTGCTTTGCCCGCCATATCCAGCGTATCACACCATAGCATAAATAGGACAGGCACGAGGCATCAGCTAAGCTTTTGTCACGTTTGCGGCTTGAAGCCCTTTGGGCCCTTCCACGATATCAAACTCGACAGTCTCGCCTTCCAGCAGCGACTTGAAGCCATCTTCCTGAATTGCGGAGTAATGGACAAATACGTCGTTGCCATCCTCCCGTTCGATAAAACCAAAGCCTTTTTCCTTATTAAACCATTTCACTTTTCCTTGCATGATGATTACTCCTCCCCATGATAGATCAGAACGCCACAAACGGCAAACCAGAGTATAGCACCCGGTAATAAAAATGTCAAATCCCGGTCTGCGCACGTACCCCGCCTGTCTGTCCATCTCTGGAGCACGCATTTTTCAGAATATAAAATTTTGTTTAACAATGCTTCCGAATATAAACCTGTGGACAGTGTGGATAACTTTGTGAATAACTTGCTCTACTTAGAATAATATGTGGATAAGAATTTCTTTATCGTTAAGATATTTTTTCAAGTGTCCATAATATGCGGTTGATTTATGCATGGTCTTTCTCTCCCGTATTTTTCACGTTTTGGCTGCTCCCCCCGGCAAAGGACAGCCCCCATATAGGCCCATACCCGCGCTCCTTGAGTATCCGTCCGCACGCTTCCATCGTAGCGCCTGTTGTCACCACATCATCTACGATGATCGCAGGTCCCGGCTTCGCTTCACCATAAGCCGCCCATTCGTAAACGTGATCCAGCGCCCTCATTCGCTGATCCCTATTTAGTTCCGCCTGAACAGAGCCTTGGATCCGGCGGCTAAGCAGCTCCTCCACCGGGTAACCCGTCTCTCTGCTTATCGCCCTGGCCAGTAATCGGCTCTGGTTGTACCCACGGGTTGCTTCCTTGTCTCTATGCATTGGCACAGGTACAAGGCGCGGCTTGATCCTCTTCGTCGTCACGGCCGGCTCATAGAGCTGTTCGTTCCCTAAGCGCTCCTGGTTTTCCCGCCAAGCCTCCGCCATGAGATGCGCCATTGAGGCAGCCAGCTTTTGCTGTCCATTGTACTTAAAAGCAATCATGCGCTGCCGGTATATGCCTAGATACGGGGCGGCCGCAATGATCGACGACACACTGCCGGAATGGCGCGTCTTTGTACCGCGTATCTCAGCGCAAGGCCCCTGGCAAGGGTCGCCGCTATTGAAGCTCCCGCATATCGTGCATATCCTCGCCGCCTGCCGCATCTGACGCCACTGCTCCAGACACAGGCCGCATAGGTCGGCGCGGAGCTTGCTCCCAAGCCAAAAACGGCCGCAAAACTTGCAGCTCCGTTTCTGGGGGAATAGGCTCTCTACTAGGTCGTACCCTATGCTGTGCAGGGTATATCGTAAAGGTTTTTGCATCATGGATATAGTATTATCCATATAATGCCATATTCCTGCTTATTTCCTGTAATTTTTTTCCCTGTATGCAGGCGCAAAAAAACCGCACACCCCGGCTTTGAACCAAACCTTCCAGACGTTACCCAGGCAGCCGGCTCAGATCAGGCTGATCTGCGGCACACAAGAGGGTTTGCTTACTGCTGCTTCCTTCCGGACCTGACAGGGTTCACAAATTCTTGTTGCGCAGGACCCAATCGTCAATACTGCTTACCTGGGTCAGGCTCCACAAAGCTGACCCTGGGCCGGGGAATTCCACCCCGCTAAGGCGGTTTGCGGGTACAGGGCACCGCCAGCTCCCCATGTAGTACGGTAGGGGTATTATCCCATAAATATGTTATGCCGTCAATGTTTCGTGATGACCGCCCCTGATCTGATGCGCCCTGATCAGAACAGCCCCTCGGCAGGTGTGTATTCCCTGCCTTGCGCTTGGGCTACAGCTGGATTGGTCAGCTTTCCTTTGTAGACGTTAAGCCCCAGCATAAGGGCAGGATCCTCTTTTAGCGCCTGCTCAACGCCTTTGTTGGCAATGCTCAAGGCATAGGGCGTCGTAGCGTTGGTCAGGGCGAAGGTCGATGTCCGCGGCACTGCTCCTGGCATATTGGGGACGGCATAATGGATGATGCCGTGTTTGACAAAGGTCGGGCTGTCGTGGGACGTGGTTCTGTCCATCGTCTCGATAGCGCCCCCCTGGTCGATGGCTACATCCACCAAAACCGAGCCTGGGCGCATGGATTTAACCATTTCTTCCGTGACCAGTATTGGCGCCCTGCCGCCCGGGATCAATACAGCGCTGACCACCAGATCCGCGTCTTTGACGCTTTTTGCGATATTATATTCGTTTGACATGAGCGTGATGACGCGTCCGCTGAAAAGATCATCCAAATACGTCAGCCTTGGGCCGGATACATCCAGAACGGTCACCTGCGCACCTAGCCCGACGGCGACCTTAACTGCGTTCAAGCCTACGTTCCCGCCGCCTACGACGACCACCCTGGCTGGTTCAACGCCTGATACGCCGCCTAGGAGAATGCCCGCCCCGCCATTATTTTTGTCCAGAAGAGCCGCACCGATCTGGATAGACATTCGCCCGGCGACTTCGCTCATGGGCGAGAGCAGGGGCAGCGATTTATTAGGCAGCTGTACCGTCTCATATGCAATACCAATGACTTTCTGCTTGAGGAGCGCTTCTGTCTGCTCAGGATCCGGGGCAAGATGCAGATAGGTGAAGATGATCTGCCCCTCCCGGAGCATACCATACTCCGATTCCAGCGGTTCCTTGACCTTGATGATCAAATCTGCCGCCTGATATATCTCTGCGGGTGAATGAATCATGCTTGCCCCGGCGCTTTCAAATTCCCCGTCAGAAAAACCTGTCCCTGCGCCGGCATTGACCTCCACATAGACTGTGTGTCCTGCTTTCTTGAAAGCGCTTACGCCGGCAGGCGTTATCCCGATCCTGTTTTCCTGTGCCTTGATCTCTTTCGGTACCCCGATAATCATATGGATTTCCCCCTCAATATTTCGATTGATTACTTGATCAACCTCTCCGAAGCACCAGTGTCTTCCTGCTCGCAGTACCCACAGCGGTAATGCGGCCCGTCAGGCCCGGCTGCCAAACGAAAGATATGGTCGATGCCTTCCTCCACGCTGGTTATGCAACGGGGATTCTTGCAGCGGATTACGTTACGGAGGGTTTCTGGCGGCACCAGCCTCTTTTTCTCGATGATTTTTCCCTCATCGATATAGGCGATGGTGATATTCGGATCGATATAGCCGAGGATATCCAGGTCGATATCCAGCATATCGTCGATTTTGATGATGTCCTTCTTCCCGAATTTGTTGCTTCTGGCGTTTTTGATGATCGCTACGCAGCATTCCATCCGATCCAAGTTCAGCACTTGATACAGCCACATCGCGCTTCCCGCCTTGATGTGGTCAATGACAATACCCCGCTCAAGGCTGTCAATATTCAACACGTCAATCCCTCCTACTGCTATACTGATGAGGCTTGCCTATTCTTCATTCTCTTATGCCCCCGAAGGGGCCGCAGCATCCAGCAGCATCATGATCAGCGCCATCCTGACAAAAACCCCATTATGGGCTTGCCTAAAGTACACCGCGCGCGGGTCGTTATCAACTTCCGGAGCAATTTCATTGACTCGAGGCAGCGGATGCAAGATAGCCATTTCCTGCTTGGCTTTCGCCAATTTATCCCCCGTCAGGATATAGGTGTCTTTTAAACGGATGTAGTCTTCTTCATTAAAGAACCGTTCCTTTTGCACCCTGGTCATGTAGAGGATGTCCAGTTGGCCCATCACCCTTTCCATATCTTCTGATTCTGAATAGGATGCATGATTGCTTCCCTGTATCCCTTCCAGTACATAATCGGGTACGCGCAGCTCCTTTGGGGAGATCAGTACAAACTGAACGCCTTCATATCGGGAAAGGGATTTGATCAGAGAATGCACTGTACGCCCGAATTTTAAATCCCCGCATAAGCCAATCGTTAAGTGCCCAAGCTGCTTTTTCTGCTGCCTGATGGTCATTAGATCCGTCAGCGTCTGCGTCGGGTGCTGATGCCCTCCGTCCCCGGCGTTGATGACGGGGATCATCGAGTACTGTGCAGCCTGGAGCGGCGCCCCTTCTTTGGGATGGCGTATGGCGCAGATATCGGCATATCCGGAGACGACGCGTATGGTATCCGCAACGCTTTCGCCTTTCGATGCGGAACTGCTGTCTGCAGACGCGAAACCTAGGACATTGCCGCCCATATTGAGCATTGCCGCCTCAAAACTCAGGCGGGTGCGGGTACTGGGCTCATAAAAAAGTGTAGCCAATGTTTTGCCCCGGCAAACCTGGCTGAAAGCTTCCCGGTCTGCTGCGATCTCATCGGCTACATCAAGCAAGCGGTCAATCTCTTCAACGCTTAAGTCAAGTGGATCAATCAAATGCCGCATTTGTATCCCTCCAAAGCATTTCCACCAGTATAGCCTCTCGCTTTGACTTTGTCCAGAAAAAAATCCGTTTGACAGTCTACGCTACAGTGTATTATAATTCCTATATAATCCGTATGAAATACCATAGATTCTGTACCTGAGAAAAGCGAATAAGGGGCTGTAATCATGATTTATGACAATGTACTTGAGGCGATCGGCAACACGCCAATGATACGCTTACACAAGCTGCCCGGAGAGGGAGACGCAGAGGTCCTGGTTAAGTTTGAAGGGGTCAATATCGGCGGTTCGGTGAAGACAAGGACGGCCTATAATATGATCCGTGAAGCTGAGCTCCGGGGCGAGATCTCTCAGGATACGATTATCGTCGAGCCCACCAGCGGCAATCAAGGCATCGGGCTTGCCCTGGTAGGCGCTGTAAGAGGTTATCAAACCATCCTCATCATGCCAGACTCTGTCAGTGCCGAGCGCAGCAAGCTATTAAAGAACTACGGCGCGGAAGTGATTCTGGTCAAGGACAACGGGGACATCGGCGAATGCATAGAGAATTGCCTGCAGACCGCGCTTGACCTGAAAGCGGGGAACCCAAAAGTCTTTGTCCCGCAGCAATTCGAGAACCCGGATAATCCGGCTGTCCATTGGAACCATACCGCTATGGAGATCCTCGAGCAAGTGAATAAGCCGATACACGGTTTTTGCTCCGGTATCGGCACGGGCGGGACCATTAGCGGGATCGGGGGGCTTTTGCGTGAGAAAAACCCATCCATCGAGATCTGGGCCATGGAGCCCGAGCACGGCGCGGTTCTATCGGGCGGGCTGATTGGAACGCATGTCCAGATGGGGATCGGCGACGGTTTGATCCCTGCGAACCTGAATACAAAGATTTACGATCACGTTGAGATCGTCACCGACGAAGAAGCCTTACAGACCGCTCGGGATCTGGCCAGATACGAAGGCTTGATGTGCGGCATATCCAGCGGCACGAATATGATCGGCGCCCTCAGGCTAGCCAGGAAGCTAGGTAAGGGTAAGACCGTGGTGACGCTGCTGCCGGACACAGCCGAACGATATTTCAGCACGCCGCTATTCGATTGACGAGTCAGTTAACCAAGACCCCGTCCTTAAGTAGCGCTACCTTTTTCGCGCCCAAGTAGCCGTTGTACTGTGCTTGAAGGAGTTCCTTTTCAGCAGTCAGCACTGCTTTTTCTGCCTGCCGCAGTTCGTTGATGGTGGATAAGCCCACATTTTGCCGCAGTCGGGTAGAGACCAAGGTTTTTTGTGCCGCATACAGGTTTTCCTTGGCTTTTTCCAGGGCTTCTTCCATCCCGTTATAGTCTTTCATCGTGTTTTCTACGGTTCTGGTCAGCGTCTGCCTGGTTTCCTTCAGAGACAGGTCCCTTGTCACGCCGCTTGCAGCCAGGCGTTGCGCCTGCTCATATTCCCCTTGGGATTCGTACCTTTGCACCCTTTTTGACAGCTCCTCCACTTCCCTTTGTGCTTGCTTCAAGGACAAGGAGTTCCTCAATGCGTCCCTAAGGACTTCATTCTCGTCGAAGCCTGTCGTATACGGGCCAAAGGCAGGCGGATCCTCCAGGACGAATTCTTCGTTATCTGATAGGTTCAGGTATTCCCTCATACTATTTTTATTTGTCCGCAGCGTATTGTGCAAGCCCTCCAGCGTATCCTGAGCGTTTTCCCATTGGTTTTTTGCGTTCCTTAGTTGTGTCTGGGTATAAACGCCAAATGCAGTCTTCGCCTTAGCCAGTTCGTACTCATCCTTCAGCCTGATGATCTCCTTCTCCTGGATTTGGATCTGCAGCTCCATCTGAAGGATATCCAGATACAGCTTCTGTGCTTGATACGCCACCTTGGGCTTAAGCTTCTTCATGGATTCTTCAGCGTCCTGGTATGTTGCCAGGGCGTTTTCGTAATTGTCTTGCAAGCTATACAGGGAGCTCTCCGATATTCCGGAATCCGGGACGGCATAGTAGTTGAAGGACTGGGACTCAAAATTGTTCAGTGAGGATTCCTTGCTGGATTCGGCTTGCTCGACCGCTACCTTCTGTCGGATGATTTCGCTGCTATTGGTCTGGGCGATCGTCGCCACTTCTATGAAGGTGTATACCCGCACAGGTTTCTCCGTGCTTGCCAGGAGCGCGCCGCCCAGGCTGCCAGATGCTATGCCGCCCGCTTCCCTTGCGCTTTGGGCGGGAGGCAGCAAGGCTAGCATCACGCCAACCGCCAGCACTGTGGCAACATACCGAACTACGCTTCTCCTCTTGCCCATCTCCCGGCTCCCTTCTTGCCTGTCCCGGCTGCATATTCCCCTTTGTATAGTATAGATCCGACTGCGCATTGTCACAGCGCTCCTATTCGCCATGTTGGTTCCCCCTTAGCCTATTGATATCGAAGGGCGTCGATTGGATTGAGGTTCGCGGCTTTGTTCGCCGGGTATACCCCGAAGATCACCCCGATCGCCGCAGAAAAGGCAAAAGCGATTGTCACCACATCGATGGATACATTGCCGCTGAGGCTCTCGACTAATGCCCCTGCCGCTTTCGTGATCCCCACGCCGATCCCCACGCCGATCAAGCCGCCTATGCAGCTGATCACGATGGACTCGATAAGGAATTGGCTGAGAATGTCCCGTTTTTTCGCCCCTATCGCTTTGCGAATACCGATCTCCCTGGTTCGCTCTGTCACAGAGACCAGCATAATATTCATGATCCCGATCCCGCCTACCAACAGCGATATCCCTGCGATGCAGCCTACCAGAACAGCCAGCATCGCCGTGGTCTCTTCCAGTGTGGATAATAATTGCGTCTGATCAAAGATGCTGAAGTAATCTGTACTACCGTATTTATTTGTCAACTCTTCGGTGAGATATTCTTTGACTTCCGCCACTTGTTCCGGGGACGCGACCCCGATGTTGACCTGGTTGATCCTGCCTTGCTGCTCGATCCGCTGCGCTGTTGTAAAAGGGATGATCACTCTGGTATCGTTAGAGCCGAACATGCTGGAGCCTACGCTCTCCATGACGCCGATCACTTTAAAATTCGCCCCTCTAAGCTTTATATTTTGACCCAAGGGATCCTCTCCGTTATATAACGTCTCGGCTATTTCCGATCCGATCACCGCGACTTGCGTTCGGGCGTCAAGATCCATTTCCGCCAGGCTCCTGCCATACTCCAGCTTTAGCGAGTTCATAAGCAGATAATCATCGTTCGAACCGATGATGCTCGCATTGGTGCTGCTTGTGCCCGCCTTCACCTCCGCGCTGGCATTCATCACAGGCGCAAGATACTTGATCCCTTCTTTTTCGCGCCATTTATTCAACTCGTCCTCGGTGAGGTTCCCCACATTCCCCCGTCCGCGGATATTGACCGTCAGCAGGTTTGTCCCCATACTGGAAATCCTGTCTGTGATGGATTGGGTCGTGCCCGTCGCCAGGGAGACCAGTACGATTACTGCCGCTACGCCGATGATGATCCCCAGCATCGTTAGTATGGACCGCATTTTATTACTTAGGATCCCGCTGAATCCCATTTTAAGCGCCTGAAGTATATTCATCCCGTCACCACCTTCTCATCGGAAGTAATGAGGCCGTCGTGGATTGCGATTCTACGCTTGGCTTCTTCCGCCTGCTTTTGGTTATGGGTGATGAGGATGATCGTGTGCCCCTGTTCATGCAGTTTGTGCATGAGTTCCGTCACTTCGCCGCCGGAGCGGCTGTCCAGGTTGCCGATGGGTTCGTCTGCCAGCAGGATTGGCGGATCCCCCGCCAAGGCCCGGGCAATGGCTACCCTTTGCTGCTGCCCCCCTGAGAGTTCCGTCGGCCTGTGCCCAACCCTTTGGCTGAGACCTACTGTCTCCAGCGCGGCCAATGCGCGCTCCCGCCGTTTCGATGTAGGCGTATTGCGGTAGAGCAAAGGCAATTCCACATTCTCAAGCGCCGTCAGCTTGGGGAGCAAGTTGAAGTCCTGGAAGATGAAACCGATCTTCTCATTACGGACAGTCGCCTGCTGATTGCTGCTCATATCAGAGACAAATATCCCGTCCAGCTTGTAAGTGCCAGAAGTTGGCACATCCAGACAGCCGATCAGGTTCATTAATGTCGATTTGCCTGATCCTGACGGCCCGATGACGGCTACGAATTCGCCTTCTTCTATGTCCAGGGAGACCTCGTTCAAGGCATAGACTTTCTCTTCCCCCATTTGGTATATTTTGCTGATATCCCGCATTTCCAGGAGGCTCATGCCTTCTTCCTCCAATTCGATTATCTTGGGCTTGCTACGCCGGTCGTTGTCATCATCACTGCGCCGCCGGGGCCTCCCCCTATGGGGCCTGGGCCGACAAACATGCTATTGCCCATAAAACCGCCGCCGCTGGTAGCCGCAGAGCCCGACAATTCAACCAGCTGCCCTTCTTCGAGCCCTGAGAGTATCTCCACGAAGGTGTCGTTGATGATGCCGGTCTGGACGACTACCGCCCGCTCAGGCAGGGATAAGGTCATCGCGCCGCCGCTGCCGTCGCTTAGCCTGAGCTGCTGCCCGCCTTGCCCTGGCTGCCCGCCTTGCACTGGTTGTCCTACCTGCCCAGGCTGCTCGTCCGAGCCTGACTGCCCGCTCTGCCCCGGCTGCCCGCTCTGCCCCGGTTGCCCGCCTTGCCCTGGTTGTCCGACCTGCCCAGGCTGTTCGTCCGGGCCTGGCTGCCCGCCTTGCACTGGTTGCCCGCCTTGCCCTGGTTGTCCGACCTGCCCAGGCTGTTCGTCCGGGCCTGGCTGCCCGCCTTGCACTGGTT
>Ga0082212_10013326_pt1 | contig 10288 bp, 8 predicted proteins | sample TergutNt197P3_FD_71548 | JGI IMG/M metagenome (GOLD analysis project Ga0082212, IMG submission 71548) | Neocapritermes taracua P3 segment gut microbial communities from Petit-Saut dam, French Guiana - Nt197 P3 | ecosystem: Host-associated > Arthropoda: Insects > Digestive system > Gut ...
GATATTTTCAAACAGCATGGGGTACGGTCCTCCCTAAAGGATTTGCCGACAAGCGGTGGTTTTCTTTCGAATACGGATAGTATAACGCATGTTCGGTGAAAAGGGAACATTCCTTGCCGGTTTGCAGTGAATCTTGTATAGCGTATCCGTGCGGTGTATATCTGTGCCGTCAGGTATGCCGTTTTCGCGACTTGACACAAAATGCACAAATGAGTAGAATGAAGCAAATAACGGAAGGGCGGGCAGGTAATGATAAGGATTGTGTGCGATTCGGCCGCTGATATAACGCTTGCTCAAGCGGGAAAAATGGATGTGGAAATTTTATCCCTTCCGATTCAATTTGAGAATAAAATATATGTTCAGGAAAAAGATACGGATTTCGCGGAGTTTTACGATCTTCTCAGACAGGCTAAGAAGTTGCCGACAACGAGCCAGGCGACACCGGAGGATTTTACGGCCGTTTTTCGCAAGCTCGGCGCGGGCGGGGATACGGTAATCGCCATTCTCCTGTCCAGCGGGCTTTCCGGGACGGTGCAGGCGGCGCATATCGCGAAAGAAATGCTGCCGGAATTGGATATACGCGTTGTGGACTCGCTCGGAGCCGTGATGGCGCATCGTATTCTTGTGGAGGAAGCGGTTCGTATGCGGGACGAGGGGAGCCCGGCGGAGGATATCGTCGCGAGGCTTGTAGAGATCCGTCCCCGTATACGCACATGGGCAATGGTGGATACGCTGACCTATTTGGCGAAAGGCGGACGGCTTAATAAGACCGTCGCGTTTGCAGGAAATCTGATTGGCGTAAAACCGATCATTACGATCAAAGGTGACGGAACGCTTGACGTGGTCAGCAAGGCGCGCGGGTATCAGGCCGTTATGAAAAAGTTTGCAGACGGCCCTGCGTACGATCCCGACTACCCGGTCTATTTTGGCTACACGGGAAGGGATTCCGTCGCGGCGGGTAAAAAGCTAATGGATGCGATTTGCGAACGGTTTGATATACAAAAAACAGGAATGCATCCGATTGGCCAACTGATTGGAACGCATGTTGGGCCGGGATGCGTTGCGGTCGTGTATGTGATGAAGGATCAGGAGAGGGAGTAGGGCGGATCATATTTTCAGGGAGAAAAGAGGCAAACCGTTCCTACCCGGCGGGTCGCGCGCAGGTCAATGACGCGCTGGTTTTTACTTCCGCGATAGGGGATCGAAAGGGACTTGTGCGCCTGCTCAAACCGTCCGTCCACCAGGACATCGGCGGCTTCCAGCAGCGCGAGCTGCTGCGGCGTTCCGCCCTGCCGGATCTCCTCGTATGTGTAACCGGAATAAAGCCAAACGGATAAAGTTTTAGGCAGTGCATCGAGCAAGGAAAGACACGCGGGCGCCTGCTCCAACGGTTCGCCGCCCGTCAACGTAACGCCGGATAACAGCGGGTTCGCCATACGGACAATATCCTGAATATCCATCCAACGGCCGCCCGCGGGATCGTGGCTCTCGGGATTATGACAACCTGGGCAATGATGCGGACACCCTTGTGTAAATATCGCCATTCTCAGTCCCGGTCCGTCGACGATCGAATCCATTGCGATGCCGGATATTTTTAATCTAGACGCCATGCTTGACCCGGTCCAGTTCTTCCGCGCGCTTGGCGTTGTTGAAACGGTTCAGCGTACCGACCAGATAACCCGTGATCCGGCGGATGCGCTCAAACCCCGGCCCGTCTTTTTCCGCTCGCCCGCACCCGGGACAGGTATCGCCGATGATCCCGCCGTATCCGCACTGGGGATCGCGATCGATCGGATGGTTGATCGAGCCGTAACCGATTCCCTCGTCGTGCATCGCGCGGATGATGCGCTCGAATGCGTCCAGGTTTTGCAGGGGATCTCCGTCCAACTCGACATACGTGATATGGCCGGCGTTGGTCAACGCGTGATACGGAGCCTCTGTGCGGATCTTGTCGTACGCGCTGATCGGGTGATAGACGGGGACGTGGAAACTGTTCGTATAGTATTCGCGATCCGTAACGCCGGGGATTGAACCGTATCGGGCGCGGTCCATCTTGACGAAGCGGCCGGATAACCCTTCTCCGGGCGTCGCGATCAACGTATAATTCATTCGGGTTTTTGCGCTGCGCTCATCGCAGCGTGTGCGCATTTGGCCGATGATTTCCAGGCCTAGATTTTGCGATATATCGCTTTCGCCGTGGTGCGCGCCGGTCAGGCTCTTTAAGGCTTCGGCCAAGCCGATAAAACCGATGGTCAGCGTACCGTGTTTGAGCACTTCGCGGACTTGCTCGTCGTGGGCCAGTGAATCGGAATCCAGCCAGATACCCTCGCCCATCAGGAACGGATAGTTGAATACTTTCCGATTGGCTTGAATTTCGAACCGTTCGTCCAATTGATCGAATACGAGCGTTATTTTCCTGTCCAGTTCCTCGAAAAAGGCGTGGATGTCGCCCTTTGCCTTGATCGCGATCCGCGGCAGGTTGATCGAGGTGTAGGACAGGTTGCCGCGGCCGGTGACAATCTCCTTGGAGGGGTCATGGAGGTTTGAAATCACGCGTGTTCGGCAACCCATGTACGCGATTTCAGTCTCAGGGGTTCCCTTGTAATATTGCGCGTTAAAGGACGCGTCCAAAAAGCTGAAGTTGGGGAAGAGTCGTTTCGCCGATGTGTGCAGCGCGAGGCGGAACAGGTCATAGTTAGGATCTCCGGGGTTATAGTTGACGCCCTCCTTGACGCGAAAGATCTGTATCGGGAAAATGGGTGTTTCACCGTGGCCCATGCCAGCTTCGGTAGCCAACAGCAGATTTCGGACGACCATACGGCCTTCGGACGAGGTATCGCAGCCGTAGTTGATCGAGGAGAAAGGGATTTGCGCGCCGGCCCTGGAATGCATGGTGTTCAGATTGTGAATCAATGCGACCATGGCCTTGTATGTCGCGTGGTCTGTTTGTTCGACGCTTCGCCGCTGCGCAAACGCGAGCGTACGCCTTGCGGTTGGATCGCCGGTCAAGGCGGATAAATGCGGGAACAGCGCTTCGGTGAACACGGGAGCTTCGTCCAGCGTCGGAAGCATGCCCGTTTCCTTTTGTACGCGTTCGATCAGTTCAGTCGCGACTCGATCGGCGTCTTCTACCTCGGAGAGCAGTTCCAGCGCGTGGGATAGATTCTCGCGATACGCCTTGACGAATGTTTTCGCGACGCCGGGCGCCATTCCGTAGTCAAAATTGGCGATTGACTGGCCGCCATGCTGGTCATTTTGATTGGACTGAATCGCAATGCAGCACAACGCCGCGTATGACGAGATGCTCTTCGGTTCGCGCAGCGATCCATGCCCGGTCGAAAATCCGCCCGAAAACAGCTTTAAAAGATCAATCTGACAGCAAGTCGTCGTCAGGGTTAAAAAATCCAGGTCGTGTATATGGATATCTCCGCCCCGGTGTGCGGCTGAATGCGCCGGGTTTAACACGTACATGTCATAAAACTGTTTGGCGCTTTCAGAACCGTACTTAAGCATAACGCCCATCGCCGTGTCTCCGTTGATGTTGGCGTTTTCGCGTTTGATGTCCGATTCGCTTGCGTCCTTGTAGGTAATATCCTCGAGCGTCTGCATCAGACGGCTCTTCATTTCGCGCACGCGGCTGCGCTCGGCCCGGTAAAGGATGTATGCTTTGGCTGTTCGGACAAAGCCGTTCGCGATCAACACCTGCTCGACGGTGTCCTGTACCTGTTCGACGGAGGGGATACCGATCGACTCGTCCTTTTCAATCTCCAGGACGACGAGCTTTGCCATTTCTTTGGCGGTGTCCTGCCCTTTGGAACTGCCGGAGGCTTGGAACGCTTTCAGGATAGCGCTTTCAATTTTATCCATCGTAAATGAAACCGTGCGTCCATCCCGCTTTTCGATTTGCCGGATCATCTGCCCAGACTTCCCTTCTTATCGTGCCATCTCAGCACATGATGTCGAACGACCCGTCTCAAACTGCCGTCACAGTATATAGTATGGGTTACTAGATGTCAATACAATATATATGCAAATTGATGTATATAGGGAGGGGCGTTTTGAGTATCTTTATGCAGTTTTCTTTCACGGAACGACTTGTTATGGGTTCTCAAATGAAATCTTATTCAAATCGCGAAGATTCTCAATCTCTTCGCCGATAAGACCAACGAGTAAAAATGTGCCGTCGATTGGATCCTGGTAGAAAGGCTGAACGAGTTTGATCGTTTCGACTTGGGCTGTGGACGAAACATGCATGCGTGGGCCTGTGCAGGGGAGTATATGCTCGCCAATCCGGATATGCTGGTCGTCAATATAGGAGATTGGCAGATCCATTACAAGTTTTTCCTGCATCCAGCGTTCCATGGCTTCCAGATCGACATCCGGGCAGAGAACGAACTCGAGCACGAACCCGCGCCGCACATCCGAATGGGTATAGCGGCAATCGCATTCCTGTTCCTGTAAATACCACTCGGCCAGATGTTCCGCCGTGTGCGCCATCCGCCGATACCGGATCGTCCGGTGCGCGATTTGCGCGATGTCCTCCGGTTCCGGCCCGAATAAGTTCGGCCTTGTTACGATGATGTTTTCGCCGATCCCGATGAGCAGCTCCGCGTTCATATCCAAATGAGGATAGAGCAGCTCAAAATGTTCGACGACGACCAGCTTACCGCGTTGGATTGCCTGTTTCGTGGCATCCGCCAACATATGCGGCTGCGTAAAGGCCAACTCGAACCGCATATCGATGTGATAGATATGCGGTTCATAAAAACCTCCCGCGTCCATTTCTAGAATAGGCAGCGGCCGTATGTTGACCCCGTTGTCATCATTGGATAAAAGCAGTCCCGGAAACATTCCTCGAAGTAATATGCTCTTGCCGGACCCGGCCTCGCCAACGACGCCGATCAGCCGGTCAAAAGCGTTCAAGTGACGTTGCGCGATTTCCTTCCCCATCTCGATCATACGAACGGCGCCGCGAGGCGCGAAATAGACGCTGTATAAGCAATGGTCATCAAGGGTGCGACGGCGAACGTAAGAGGATGGCATGGCGCGATTCCTTTCCTGGGCGCGAGCCCCGTTTGAGCGGATGGATCTACACGTCCAGCACGACGGAGAGAAGAGGCGCGTGCTGCTGGGCGCCGTATACATCCGTTTCGCCGAGATCGCCGGAGCAAAGAGGCCGTACGATGGTGATTTTGATCGCGTTTGCCGGGTCGAACGCGATGATGTTGACAATCTTGTCCGGTGTGATGTTGTACAGGGTGCAGATTAGCTGTTCGTGAATCGCATTCGCGTCCCGCACTTTTTCGTACCATACGCGGGATTGAAAAAGGATATCGAGTGTCAGTTCATAGGGGCCGGCATTTTTACTGCGAATAATGGCGGCGATGTCCGTCAGGTTTGTTTTCATTGGTTTCCTCCCAAGAAGACATGCTCGATTGGGAACAGCGCGCATGGATCGCCCACGGTGATCAGGTGATAGAGGCTGAATGCGTATACCGCGCCGGCATGGAAGTCGCTTGGCGAATAAGGGAACGCGAGGTTGCCGGCTGTCGCGCGGCGGCCCTCGTAACCATAGTGCAGCATGGTAGACCTCGCGAACGCGCAGATTGTGTCCGCTTGCGGCTGCGTGTCCGCAACGGCTTCTATGACGATCCCCAACTCATGATGTGTGGCGGGATCCGGCTCCAGCGCGCCCATGACCCCGTTTCGGCCGTAGAGGATAAACTGCAGCGTGTACTGAAAATCAGAACCGGAAAAATTATCGCGTACGCGATCCCGGACGCCCTGAATGATCCTGTCAATCTCGCGCAGCATGATCGGGTCGCGCGCGCCGGCGATGGAGACCGTACGGAACCCGACGCGCCGCACGCCTTCCAGCTTGACCGTGTACTCCGGTGCTTTGACAAACTTGCTGCCGCTGACGCGTGTGATTCGGTCCGTTTCCTGTGTGAACACTGCAGCGGACAGATCGAGCGATCCGCCTGGTCCGGGCAGGATATAAGGATTCGTTTTTTCGTACAGCGTGTGTGCGGCAACGGAGGCGGTCGTGCATTTTCGGGATTCGCTCAACGGTTCCAGGCGGAAGTAGTCCTCGCCAAGGTATCCGAACATACAGTCCGAGCCGCTTCCCGGCACGGCGGCGATCGCCGCGCATTCCAATATCTTGCCCAGGTGTGTCGCAAGCCCGACGTCATAACCCGCGCGTATGGCTGCGGCGGAGAAACAGACCGGGTCATACGCACGTCCGGCCAATACGACCTGCGCGCCGCCGTCCAGCGCACGGATGATCGGTTCCGCGCCCATCTGTCCAACGATGCAGGTCGTTTGGTTGATCAGGGTTTCGGAGAGCGGCGGAGCGGGGTGAAGCGGGGTGACTTGCCCTTTACGGAACGCCTTTCGCACCTTTTGCCGGGTTAGCTCAGCCTGGATTACCGCCAAATGGATTCGCAGCTTCTGTTCCGCCGCGATTTCTTCGATGATGCCGCGACACCAGGCGACGTGTTTTTTCGCGCCGCTTCCGCCGGCCGTGCCGATCACGACCGGAATGCCGTGTTCAATTGCCGCGCCGATCATGATCGCCAGGTCGCGCTTGACGGCGCCCCGGTCCGTAAAGCTGACGCCGGCGCCCAGATAATAAGGTCCGGGATCTGTCGAGCCGGCGTCTACGGCGATAAGATGGGGATTGCGCCGCATGCCCGCCTCAAAAGAAGAAAGCGGGAAGCCATATCCCAAAATAGCCGTCGTGGAAAGGATGCGGAATTCTTCGCGCATAAGGTCACCTCTTTGTCCGTTGCTTAGCCGTGCCATACGCCAAATCCGGCTTTGCGCAGCGCCAATACCCGGCTCATCTCATTGTAAGCGATCATCATCCCCTCGTCCACACCCATGCCCGGTTTTGCGAGAATTTGGCGCGGACCGGTGGCCATCGCGACGTGGGCGCATACCTGCGCGGAACGGTCCGTTTCGTTGCAGGTGCCGCCCTGGTATGCCAAAAGGCCGTTTGCCTTGCAGTACAGAACGGCCTCCGCGGTGTTATGAATGGAGCCAAGATCCGGCGTTTTTATTTGAAGCATGTGGCCCGCGCGGTTGTCCGCAAAGTATTTTACGTCCTCGAGCGTGTTGCACCATTCGTCTGCGACAAGGACGACGTTGATGTTGCGTTCGTCCAGCAGCGCTGTCAGTTCGCGCAGGTCGGTCATCTGTTGAACGCGGCTGCCGGAATCCATCGGTCCTTCGAGATGGAGTAGAAAAGGTTTGGCGGCTTGTTCGAGCTTCGCGCAGTAATCGGCCATCGCCCCGTAGTTGTCGCTTCCGAACGCCTGGCCAATTGTACCGTATACGTCAAGGTGCAGGATGGGTTGATACGCGACCGAGGTGCGCAGGGAAAGGATCCTTTCGCGCAGCCATCGGACATAATCCAATAACAGCTCCCCGTCCTCGCCGAGTTTTTCCGACATGTTGTTGATCAACCCGTGGGGGAGCACGGAGGCATGTTTCATGATCATTTTGTCCGCGTTCACGGTTCGGTTATCGCCGGACTGGGCAAAAAGAGGGATCATCTCGGTCGCGACTTGTGTTTGATACTCCTTGGCGACGACGTCGCACATGTTAAGCCGAAGCGCTTTCGAAACCGCGTCCAGAAACGCCTGTGAAAAACCGTAGCGGATAGCGGTGTGGAGCGGTTTTCCGTCCACACGGATTTCCTCTAGCTTATGGCAGAGCCTGATAAAGCAATCGGCGGGTTCGTCAACGAACAGCGGCGTCACATGACGTTGGATGAAGGGAATGAAGTTTTCCGCTAGAAACAACGGGTCACGCCCTCCGGCACCGGAGTATTGGACCGCCGCGCAGTCGCCGAACCCCATTTCACCGTTCTCAAGCAGGACCATCACGGATACGGATTCGCCCGCTTGCCGGACGGACAGAAAGCCCGGCGTTATCGGGACGCCATGGTAAGCGGCTCCGTCCGCCTTTGCGCCCGCCTTGATCGCCAATTGATCGTCAAAGAAAAACCCGGTGCGCCCCGGCGCGCAGATGATATTCTTGATTTTCATGTTATTTTGGCCTCCCTACCAACCGCCCTTTGCTGATGGCATATATATCGTCGATAACCATTTGGAAACTCACGTCCCGCTTCTCGGCTCTTGCGCGTTCGATGATTTTATCTTTATGGAAAGCCTTTAAAGCGGGTGTGAACGGAAGGTTGGCGGGGTCAAGCAGGCGGACGGCGCCGTGGTGATCGCGGGCGGGGAGTGTTTTTCCTGCGTTGATACGGCTTGGGGCGAACGGTATGTCCAGTACGCCGGCGGCGAACGCGCGCACGGCGCCGAGCGCGAGGTCGCCGCCGCCCAGCTCGAGCGTTTTGTCCAGGATGCAGCGCACTTCCTCTCGTATGATTTCCTCTTCGCGCGCGACTTCCCCATCTGACGCCAGGCGTTGATCCGCGAGCATCGAGATAACCTGCTTTGTACAGCGCAGACCTTGCGCATTCGCCTCTTTTGTTGGAACGCCGAGCGCTTCGTGCGGGGTTTTGACAATGACCTTGGTCGCCCCGGAAAGTGCGGCGGCGGCGCTGCCCCAGGAGATTACGGCAAACGCCTTCGCTTCGTCCTGCGGGAATCCGCCCATCCACTGGTGCAGCACGGTGGTGATGTCGCAGGAATAACCGTACCGGCCGATATACGATTCGGCCAGTTGCCTAAGCGATCGGATCGCGGCAACGTCCTGGGTTAGGTTTCCGCACTGACCATAGCCGACTGTGATGCTCCGCACGCCCTGCTCGGCGGCCAGGAGCGCCTCGATGATGGCGACGGCGTGAGATATACACGGAGGCACGAGCGTGCCGGTCAACGGACCAAACGGCTCGCGATTGATTGAGACGCCGTTTTCCTCGTACATGCCGGTCAATCGATCGACATATTGCCAGTCGTAGATGGTTTTTTCCATCGGGACATTCTTTGCGTACGGAATGTTATAGGATATACCGCCGCCCTCGAAGCTCGTGAAACCGCCGGCAAGCGTGATTTCGGCGAGAAGTCGCGCGTCCGGTGTGCCGTGGCGGACCTGCACGGGGGATTTTACCGCTTCCGTTACTTGACGGCAGCCCGAAACGCCGTGGTTGACGCCCGGGAAACCGTTTAACATTGCCTTGCCCTGCGTACGGCTCTCAAGGATGCCGTGTTCGGCTTCCTGATAGCGGTTGAGGCGCGTATAGCTGTCGATGGTTGTCGGAAGCAGGTCCGCTTCCCCGTCCGTTTCGAGGTGGCGAAGGAGTTCTATGTGTTTGTCGATCAGCGGAACGCCCGCGCGCGGCTGGACCAGCGTGGTGCCGGCGCGATCCGCGGCGCGGAGCTTCGCTGCGAAGCGTTTTTCCGGAGCGATACTTTGTTGGTATGCGATCGCTTCGGTCAGGCGCACCTCCGCTCCCGTTGGCCATTGTGATTTAACTTCCTCGCGCAGCGTTTCGAAAGCAGGTTCGTCGAGCCGCCTGTTTTTAAGCTCCATCATATGCTTATACTCCTTCTGATAATGGAAAGCGCGGCCTGAGGATACTGTTTCGAGAGAAGACCCATGGCCGCGAGGATGTATTCGGAGTCGAGAAAAGGCGATGCGTTTCGCGGACGAAGAGAGAGCGGGCCGCAGTCGCACACCGCCGCGCGCTTGGCGATTTGCTCGCGATGCGCCCCATGTGCGAAAACCCCACCTGTGAAAACCATCGTGCGCGCCGTGCGGAGGTCTTTGCCCGTTTGCTGGCAGAGTATGCCGGCCGGGGTGAATATTTGTTCTAGCGTCCCGACATGCCGTGTAACAGCCGTGTCGATCGCGGAGAGCGCCATCGCGAAATCAAGCTGCGAAAGCTCGTCTTCGTCGGTGGCGGGCAGGATACCGGCGGTCGTCTCGATGCGGTTCAGATTCCGTTCGATTGCCTCGGGAGATAGACCGCTGAGCGATTCTATCCGGCCCACACCGACGGATTCGACGATACCCCGCGCGCTGAAACGCATGCCGATATCGCCTTCGACGGTTCGTTTCTCTCTCGGCTCGGGAAGGCCGCGCAAAATGGTCGACGCTTCCGTTGGCAGACCGTCGGCAATCGAATACACATCCGTTGTCGCGCCGCCGAGATCAACGGCAAGAAGATCACCCACCTCGCCGGCGAGCAGTGCCAGCGCGCGCATCACGGCGGCGGGGGTCGGCATCAAAATACCACTGACGAGCGTCTGTTGTCTGGAAAGCCCCTTTGCCTGTATTATGCGGCGCAGGAACAACGCTCGGATGACCGATTGTA
>Ga0082212_10013327_pt1 | contig 10288 bp, 4 predicted proteins | sample TergutNt197P3_FD_71548 | JGI IMG/M metagenome (GOLD analysis project Ga0082212, IMG submission 71548) | Neocapritermes taracua P3 segment gut microbial communities from Petit-Saut dam, French Guiana - Nt197 P3 | ecosystem: Host-associated > Arthropoda: Insects > Digestive system > Gut ...
GAATTGTCCCAGTGGAATACAGAGTGCCTAATTGGAGATGCCATGCCGTTGCAGACGCACCAGGAGTATAGACACCATGTGTATAATGTGTGTAATTATCTGCTACGTTTTGCGGCGTGATGGTGGTCTGAATAGGTTGCGCGAACCCTTCCGGTGCGGTCAGACCGAGCAGTAACGCAATAATTGCGAGGTGCCCAGTGATAAACGAGCCAAAACTTTTAATAGCCGTCCTTGACATTGATTCTGCCCTCAGTCGTTGAACCTTCCATGCGTACATAATAGTTTGCGAGAGTCGGGGACTTCGTCCCCGAACTCCCACAAATGGAGAGAATGTACCAGTCGGAAAATCGGCATGTCCCACTTGCATACTGTATAAAAACGGTAAAGTAACGGTTGAACGGATTATACTGTCCCAAAAGACAATCGGTGCCTGTACCATTGTTATTATCCGAAAAATCAGGAGAATCGGTTCAATCGGTTTTATCAAAATACGAAGAAAAATTCGCCGCCCTTTCCAATCTTTGCCCAACCCTCTTTACATTTCAGTCCCGCCCATTAGACTACGTGCATGGGCAAAAAAAAGTCAAAACAGACGACAACAAACGCTAACGAACGTGCCATTGCCGAAAACAGAAAAGCCCGGCATGAGTACAACGTCCTCGATACGTTGGAGTGTGGCATCATGTTAGTCGGAAGCGAAGTCAAAAGCCTGCGAAACGGTACCGTTGCCCTCGCTGAGGCTTACGCAAAAATTCGAAACGGAGAAGTGTGGTTAACAAACTGCGATATTCCAGAATATCTTGAAGCAAATCGCTTCAATCACAAACCGAAGCGGGATCGGAAATTGCTATTGCACCGTCGAGAAATCCAACGGTTTGCCATGCGGGCTTACGAAAAGGGACTCACGCTTATACCGCTGAAAATGTACTTCAAAAAGGGAAAAGCCAAAGTTCTGCTTGGTCTGTGCAAAGGCAAACAGGAATTCGATAAACGTGCTGCTAAAAAGAAAGCCGAAGCCGACAGGGGATTGAGACTCTCGCTCATGCACCGGCAACGAAAATAAGCGGCGGATTGCCTTTTGATTTGTCGTTTTTTGGGTGCCGACCGCTGGACAACGATGTTTTACCAGTTCGTTGGACGCACGCCGACGGTAATTTCCAACGTCAAAATTTCTCCTCGGCGAAAAACTTCCACCGTCTTTTTCGTGCCGGGTTCTGCAAGCGTAACCAGGTGTATCAAATGCAATGCACTGATAATGTCCGTTTCTCCCCATCGCAAGATAACGTCCCAACGTTGCAGTCCTGCCTCTCGGGCAGGGGTTCCTCGCGGAATTCGTGTGATGATTGTTCCCCTCAATCTGTCCTGCCCTATCTGTTGTGCATCGTACCAAAGGAGGTCTTCGACATCGACACCGACCCAACCGCGTTTCACTTCACCCGCTGAAATGATCTCTTTGTAAATATACTTCGCCATAACACTGGGAATGGCAAGCCCGATTCCGCTGTTGCCCCCGCCTTCCGAAATATATTTCGTACATATTCCGATTACTTTACCGTTCATGTCAACGAGCGCACCGCCGCTGTTACCGGGATTGATAACCGCATCAGTTTGCAAAAAAGCATGCGGAAACGATGCCCGACCGTTTCGGAAACCCCGCAAAACTCGTATCGCTTCATATTGCTCCGTTGCGCTGATGATGCCTGACGTTACCGTCTGCTGCAAGCCAAATGGACTGCCAATCGCAAGAACGTGCTCTCCAACGACGACTTGCCGGCTGTCTCCCCATTCGACTGATTGAAGATTGTTCGCTTCGATTCGTAAAACAGCAATATCTACCGTACTATCCTGTCCGACAACTTCCGCACTGAATACCCGACCATCACTTAATTGGATGCGAATTTCAATAGCATCGGCAATGACGTGTTCGTTGGTCAAGATATGACCCTGTTCGTCAACGATGACTCCGCTGCCGAGATCGAATCCGATCGAATTGCGTCTGTCATACATGCTACTGTTCTCTTCCAGCGGTTTGGCGACCATCGTATGGATGCCGACGACACACGGAGTGACGGTTTTGGCGACCCAAGCGGTTCGTTGCTCTGTAACGGCGACGGGATTGTCAGCGAGAAATTTCCGTGCGACATCGGATTTTGCTCGTTCAATTCCGATGTTCCACGAGTAGGCGATTTGTTGAGCAACTTGAGGCGTGAAAGCAATCGCTATCACAAGGAATGTGAAAAACATCAAAATGACGAAAAAACGATTCAACAGCGGCGACTCCTTTGGCGGAAGATACGTCGGCTTCTCTACCGGAGGTGGCTTTACTGCCGGTAGTATTTCAGGATTCGATAGTGTACTCATAATATCCATCCATTTTATCAAATGATTTGCGGTATCACCACACGGGGGCGGCAACTTCAGTAAATGTGCAAATTCGGTTTTTCCGTCACTCCCGCGCAGCGGATGGCTTCAACACTGTCTTCAAAGTGCATTTCTTCGATCTTTGCCGACCACTTATCGACAAAGGCATTGAACACCGGAGAATCGATTCCGGCAAGGCAACGCTGAAAGCGGAACTCTTCCTCTATCGCCGACGATCTTATGAAATACTGCCCCAAAATCACTGCTGTACAGCAATCAGTTTTCTCCGCTTATCGGTGGTCAAAAACCGTTCGGCTTCACGGGCAACAAAATATTCCAGAGATTGGAACGAATCCTACTTGACTGCTATCTTTCAAAGGATTCTCTGCCAAGTCGAACGTGTTATTGCGATAGCCGGTCAAGCAGTAAGACCGCAAAATGGGGGATACCAGTATAACACTTGTTCTTTCAGGCGCAAGCCTTAAAAAACGCTGTTTTTAACAATGATATACAGGACCATTAGTACAACTTCAGTACTCCATAACGCTTGCTTTTACGTCGCCGCAGAATTGCTCTGTTTGTCGGTTTGCGACGTTTTCTCGTCGAAGTTCCCTTCGTCGGCTTTCCCGTCGGCGTAACAGGATGGCGACCACCCTTCGTTCGCCCTTCACCGCCGCCGTGCGGATGGTCAATCGGATTCATTGCCGTTCCACGAACGTGGGGGCGGCGACCAAGCCAGCGGTTGCGTCCTGCCTTTCCAATGACGATATTCATGTGTTCGGCGTTGCCGACGACCCCGATCACCGCTCGGCAACGCACCGGCACTCGCCGGATTTCACCGCTCGGCATATTCAACTGCGCCCAGCCGCTTTCGATATCCCTTGCCACCAAAACGGCTTTGGAACCGGCGGAGCGGCACATTGTCCCACCTTTGTTCGGCTGAAGTTCGATGTTGTGGATTTCCGTTCCGAGGGGAATTTCCGCCAGTGGTAGGCAATTTCCAACATTCGGCGGCGCACCAGAACCGCTCATCAGTTTATCTCCGACTTTGAGACCTTCGGGAGCAACGATGTACCGTTTTTCACCGTCGGAATAGTACAACAGAGCAAGCCTTGCAGACCGATTCGGATCGTACTGAACCGAGTTAACGATTGCCTGAACGCCGTCTTTGTTTCGGCGAAAATCAACTTTTCGTAGTTGTTTTTTGTGTCCACCGCCGCGATGACGCACCGTAATCACTCCGTGATTATTGCGTCCGCTGGCTCGCCGCTTCGGTAACAGCAGACTTTTTTCAGGCACGGCACCCTCCGTCAGTTCTGCAAAATCACTGACACTCATATTCCGTCGACCTGCATTATTTGCTTTATATTTTTTAACGCCCATTATGTAATCCTATTTTTCCCGCTAACAGCCGATACTATCCACTTTCGGAGCGTAATTTTAGGGTATTTTGCCGTTTTTGCAAGAGGGTGGGCATTGGGTGAGTCCGACCGTCCGGCTGGGGTGGGGCTTCCCACTCGAACCGAAAAATTTAATTTTTGGGATATTCACCAGTCGCTGTGGGCATTTTCTGGTTATCAAAAAAAACTATCGTACAACCTTAATTCGCTTCAAAATCCGTTTTGTTGGATTATTTCGACTTTGGAAGTTCTACTGACGACAACGGCGAAGTCCGTTGCTCTTGCGCTGTTTATGCTATAATAGCCTCATGCGACGTTTTGTATTATTCCTCCTTGTTTTATCCGCCGGTTTCGTTTGCTTCGCCGACGATGCCGAGCAACGCATCATCGACCGGTACTGGGAAATTCTCGTTAAATCGCCGAAACGCGGAGCAACTTTCGACCGGGTTTATGGGCATTACGTCGATCTCGGACAGAGTGCCGCCCTCTATCAGAATTGTCAAAAAGCCGCCGAAGAAAAACCCGACGATGCCGCTACGTGGTTGCTCTTCGGTCTCGTTGCCGAACGGCGAAACAAAACCGAACAAGCCATCGAAGCCTATAAAAATGCCGCCAAACTCGATGCGGCAAATTACTTGCCGACTCTCTATTTGGGTGAACTGCTGTTGAACCAACGGCAACTTCACGAATCGATTGCCGTCTTGGAACAGGCAAACGAACAACTGCAAATCGGTAATCGAAATGACCGGCGTGCCGTGTTGCAAACCCTCGCATTGGCATACACACGCTTCGGCGATTCGCAAAAGTCGCTCGAAACTTGGAATCAACTTGCCGAGTTGTTTCCGAATGATTCCGATATTCTCGTGCAGGTTGCCGAAACAATGGAATTCGAGGGAAAACTTGACGAGGCATTGAAACAGTACCGGCGGTTGCTCACGATGTCCGACGATCCTGCCGAGCGGGTTGGTTTGTCGCTTTCCGCCATCGACATTATGCTCCGACAGGGAAACGATGCGGATGCACTGACCGACCTCGATTCGCTGCTCGGCTTTTTGGATACCGAAAGTTATCTTGCCGATGCCGTGCGGGACCGCATCGACCGGATTTTTGACCGCGACCGCAATCCGCAGCGGCAAATTGAATTTTACCAAAAGCGGATCGAAGCACAGCCGAACGACACTCCCACGCTTCGGCGGCTTGTCAACACGCTCAAAAAGGCGGATAAAACGGCGGATGCCGAAACACTTTTGCTCGATACGGTCAAGGTTTCGCCATCCAACGTGCCGCTCCGATTGATGCTTGCTGAGTTGTTAGCGGAGCGCGGCAACATCGGTGGAGCGGTGGAACAGTTCCAAGCGATTGACAAAATTGCCCCGTCGCAGATTGATTATCTGACGCGCTGGGGAACACTCGTGTTGCAGAATTCAGGCGTTACGGAATCGGTGCGGCGCACTGAAGCGGCAAAAATTTGGAGTCGGCTTGCCGAAAAGTCGCCGAACGATCCCGTTGCGCTCGTGCAGGTTGCCGATTTGTTTGCCCAGAATCGGTTTTCGGACGAGGCGGAAAAACTCTACAAAAAGGCGTTGGAACTGCGACCGAACGATTTCAATTATCGGGAATCATTGGCGACGTTCTATCATCAGCAACGCCGCAAGGAAAATGTGTTGGCAACACTCCAATCGGCAACATCCAAAGCGGACACCGGGCAGTTGTTGCTTTCGCTCGGATACCTTGCCGAAGCGCGGCAAACTCTGCAAGAAGCGGTGCAAGCCGCTCCGCAAAACTGGATGCTGCAATCCCGGTATTTGGAAACATTGTTGCGGCAGAACACGGCGGACAGCATGGCGGAAGCGTCCCAACTTTTTGTCGAAGCGGAGAAAAAAATTACGGACGACGAACAATTCGCTCTCTTTTTGCGGCAGGAAATCCAACTGTTGCGGTCGATGCACAAACTCGATGACGCAATCAAAGCCGTGCGTGTTGGTTCTTCAGCACGTTCTCATTGGCATCTCGCGGCACTGTATCAGGCGGTTGGGAATTATTCATTGGCGATTGTGGCGGTTGAGAAAGCGTTGGAAAACCACCCCGCCCTATCGGGCACCCCTCCACAGGAGGGGAATAATTCCCCTCCTATGGAGGGGGTAGGGGGTGGTCAACTTCCCCTTCTCCGCTTTGCGGCGGAGTTGTACGAACATGGCGGCAACACGAACAAAGCGATTGCATTGTATCAGCAACTTGCCGATGACGATCCGGCACGGAGCGGCGAACATTTGCAACGGATCATTACGCTCCAAATTCAGCGAGGTGAATTGCCGCAAGCACTCGAATCGAGTCAAAAACTGTTAGGACGCGGTACGGAAAATGCGGAGCGGCTCCGATTCGTTGCCGACCTGTTCTTGAATATCAACCGCCGTGCAGAAGCGGTCAAACTGTTGCAACAAGCACTCGTGCATGAGCCGGGTAATACCGATGTGTTGCGGATTCTTGCCCAAACGCTTGCCGATTCGGAGCAACACGAAGAAGCGATTGAATTGCTCTGGCGGCTTTACGAGCGGCTCGAACATTTGCCTGCCAAGTTGTCGGTCATCGAATCGTTGGCAAGCGAGTACGGCAAACTGAATCGGAGCGAAGAATTGATCGAACAGTTGCAACAGTTGAGTCGAAATTATGAACGCCGCCGGGAAGCGTTGCAAGCACTCGTTCGCGTTTTTCTTCTGCAAGACGAGGACGAAGAAGCGCAAATCGTACTGGAAAACCTGCTCGACTTACCGGACGATGCCGTCGCTGGTGAGGCGGCAGGGTCGCTTTGGGCACTTCGGGAACTCGTTGCCATTGCGGAGAGGCAGAAAGATTTGGAAAGTGCCGTGCGCTATCAGGAAATGCTTTGCCAAAAATCGACGGAGCCGCGGGAACAAGACCATCTGTTTTATCTTTACAATCGAATCGGCGATACGGACAGAACCAAAAAGATGTTTTTCGATCAGGTGCTTCGGCAGACCAATTTGCCAGCCCGACTCGAATTGATCGACACGATGATTCGCCGGGAACAATACGAATCGGTAACGCAGGTTCTCGACTTTTTGGAAATGCATGAACCGGAACATTGGGCAATCAAGTTTCGGCGGATTATGATTGATGCGTACCAAAACAAGCCGGTCGAAAGTTTGGTAAAAGAGTTTCGGGCGATGTCCCATAATTCCCCTCCTGTGGAGGGGCAGGGGTGGTTTCCTGGGGAGCGGGTTAGTATGAGGGGTGGAACCGGTGAAGGGGAAGAATTGAATCTCGCTGACGAAGAAACGCTGTCGTTGATTGCCAGCGGAGTATTCATGCCGAAGATTTATGCCTCAACGTTTGAATTTTTAGACATTGCACCGACGGAGTTGTACGTTTCATTGAGCGTGCAGAATCAATTTTTTCCGATGCTGTTTCATAACGAAATGCGGCAAGGTCGGACTCTGGTGCAATCGTCCGTTGATTTTTCGTATATCCAAAGTTTTCAAGATGCCCGATTCGTCATCCTCGGCTTGTTGCTTCGAGATGCGATGAACAAGGACTTGACCACACGGCGTGACAACCCCACCGTGATGCGGCAATTTCGCAATACGGTCGAAGAACTGCGGGATATGTTTCCCGCCGATTCGACCAAGTATGACGTGCTAATGGAGCGGCTCCGTCTCGAAGTCTGGCTATTGAGTTTGCTCGATTTTGACAAGTTTTATCAAGTTTTTCCGACGGGAATGATAAAATTGCAAATTGATGAGCGAGTCTGTCGGCAAACGATTTGGCAAATGATCCGCAAGTCGGCATTGGATGGTGCCAGCGATTGGCAACCCGCCCTGTTTGATATTCTCGTCACGGAATGTATCAACGAACTCGTTGCGGAGCGGTTCAAAGCGGAATTGGATTCAGACGCAAAACTGTCGGAAAGACTCTCGCAGATACTGGACTCTCTTTGCCGCGAACGCAAAACTCCGCCGATTCACGTCGATGACCGAACCAAAATGATTAACGAAGCAACCTATCTCGTTAAGCGGTCGGCAACGGATAATCAGGAGAGTCTGCTAACAAACCCGTTATCCCTCGCACAAAAAACGGATCGGCTCCTCGCCATTTGGAAGGAGTACATCGAAGAAGCACCGCCGGAAATGCGGGAAAAATATCAACATGAATTTGTTTCCCGTTACAATGTACTCCTCTGGATATTACGCTCGCAAAATCGGGAAGAGGACGTTCAATCCCTCAAATCATCGCTCCAACAATCGGCACAAAATAGTCCCGTTTGGTTTGCCGAAAATCTTGCCCATTTCACGCGACCGATGGACGAAAATTTGATACTATTCCTTTCGATGGAAAATTACGATCCATTGGAAACGAAACTCAACCGGACTAAATCTGCCATTGCCGAGATTTTACCCTTCTGTACGGACGGGGAAACCAAATTGGAAGTTTGCGAAGCATTGTTTGACCATCTTGGCACTCTTTTGCACGCACACCAGTTGCAACGTTACGACATTTTTTCGTCATCGGAACGGGCATTGTTCGGACTGCCCACGTCGCAGGTTTGGAACTTTTTGCGAGTACCTTCCACATCGCAACAGGGACGCTTTGCCCGGCAATTTTTCGGCGTAGATGCGGGCTTCGCAACGAACCAGATGATCTTGGATTCCGACCAAATGGGACGACTCGTCGAATTGGATCGCTCCTTAAAGCAGATCGGTGACTTTGCATTCCAAATACTCGACGACTTGAAATTGGAACCCGCCGATTTGTCGCCGGAACTTGCCGCCTCATCTGCGCAAAACGTCGCCCTGACCCGATACCGATTGGAATTGCAGGGAGACCGACCGATTGACCGCGTGATTATCTATTCGCTGGTGCAAAATCCCACGGCACTCGGCAATTTTACGCCAGTCGATGAGTTATTCTGCCGCATCCTGTTGCTCCGCAGGGCGTTGGACACGAAAACGCAGTACGTCGGGACACGAGTCGATGACAGAAATGTACGAATTCAGGAAAACTACACGGAGCAGTTCGCACAGGTTTTGGAGAACCGACAGCGGAGTAGTATTCCGTCGAACCGGACTTGGAGCAACCACATTTCGACGGTGCTGGGCGACTTGGTGCGATTGGATACCGAATCGCCAAGACGAATGACCGAACCGAGTTCTGATGCCGAACTGTTCCAACTCGCTCAGAAATTGGAGACGGCGGAGAGCGGACAACGGACGGCAGCAGAACAATTAGCACTGGCATTGCTCTACGTAAAATTGCAACGGTTTGAGGAAGCCGTTACGATGCTTGATGCGATGGAGTTGAGTTCTGCGTCGGACTTGCCGATTCGGGAATGGATCGCCGCCAGCCTTGCGGTCAGGTATGGACAGCCCGACTCGCCGTTTATGCAACGGGGAAGCAAAGCGGTGGATCGGCTTTTGAACTTCCGTCTGACGGACAGGGATTCGCTCAACTTGGTAACGATTTTGAACAATTATAATCGCCGAGCGGAGTCGCAGCAGATATTGGATCGTCTCACGATCACAGTTTCGGATCAGCGGTTGTTGGCGGAACTGTTTTACCGAATGCATGCGGCGGGGGAATCGCAAAAAGAAAATGCAATCAAGGCGGCGCAGCGGATTTTGACTAATCCGGCATTCTTGCAAAACTCGCGCCGATTAGCGGCGGACGTTTATCTCTTTGAGGAAACGGTCAACATGTTAAAAAAGGAAAACCGATTGGAATTGGTGATGCCGAACTTGGAAACTCGCTTGCGTGGTTTACGGAACCGCACCGATTCGCGAATTCTGACGGCGAAGTTATACCTCATGCTTGACCGAAAGGAGGAAGCGAAGGCATTGGCATTGGAATTGGCGCAGAATCCAACATCGGAGACTGAGCGTCGTCAGATGATTGTTAAATTTCTGGTGGACTTCGGTTTGCAACGGGAATTGGAGGCGATGAATCGAACGCTCTTGGAGCAGCGGAATCAACCGTGAGAAGGGTATGAGTGTTGTTTTTGAAAAGTCACCCAAAAACGCAACCCCCCGGTTGATGCGGGAAATATCAAAAAGTACAATATGTCTCTCCGAGTCGAGCGAAAAGACGATGCATGACTCAAAAAGACCGAACAGACTGTTGAAAACGAAGCAAAAAAACATTTTGGAGGATAAGTTATGTTCATGCGAGTGAAGGCGGCTCTGATAATCATGGCGATTATTTTCGCCTTTACTGTGGCAAGTTTCTTTTTGAGTATGTCCTTTACTCACCGCCACATGACCGAAATGATGGAGCAGGAACTCTCCCTGGCTCTGGACATTGCCGATACCGTAGTCTCCACAAGAATCAGACTTTTGTACTCCAATACGGAAACCATGGCAGCAAGGATCGGTGCCGCATCCACAGAGGACCGGATGGATGTGATGACAACACAATTGGAAGAATTCAAGGATTTTATTTCGCTTACGATTTACGACCAGCAGGGCATTGTTGATCATTACGGCGATCCCGTCAATCATGATGTATTCCTGTTGGAA
>Ga0082212_10013328_pt1 | contig 10288 bp, 13 predicted proteins | sample TergutNt197P3_FD_71548 | JGI IMG/M metagenome (GOLD analysis project Ga0082212, IMG submission 71548) | Neocapritermes taracua P3 segment gut microbial communities from Petit-Saut dam, French Guiana - Nt197 P3 | ecosystem: Host-associated > Arthropoda: Insects > Digestive system > Gut ...
TTTCTAAATCGGTGACAGCCTTATCATAGGTTCTCTGCGCATCATTAACAGCATTTTCAGCATTGCTCAACGGTCTTTCATCCTCTTTCGCTCTTTGCAAATCCGTTTTCGCTCTTGCAAGCGAGATTTCAGCATCGTCTATGGCTCTGCCGGCTGCATCCATAGCCTTTTGTGCGCTTTCAACTTTCGTCCATGCAGATAATATTTCTGTATCACTTATACCGGCTATTCCGCTTATACTGAAATAATCGTTTTGTGCGTTAAAATAATCATTCCGTGCTGTATCATAGTCATCTTTTTTTCTGTCATGGTTTCTTACAGCATCTTTTATTGCGTTCTGATAAAGATAGTCGTCAAAGCGCTCGGTATCTTCTAAATCAGCTTGTCTTCGCTCCAGGTTGATTGCGGCCTCATTTATGGCGTTTTGATAAGGATAATCATCAAAATGGTTCATTGCTTTGTTCCAATCCTCTTGGGCTTTTTCCAAGTCTTTAGCAGTCTTGCCCCACGCCTTTACCATGCCATCGACAATTTTATATCCGGCATTGTCAGAGAGGTTCACTTCTTTGTTTTCCATCTGACCATACTTGTCCGTCCATTCTTTGGGTACGACCATCGTCATTTCCTTTGCCGACATTTTCTTTTCCCAGTCCGCATTTTTGCCGTGTAGGTTCGTCAGACCAAACGTCATAAGATCAACGAGTCCGGCTGCTCCCTGCACCGCACCGACACCGGTGTTATAGGCACCTTTCCCGAAGTTTTTGATGTCTTCGCCGTACCGAGCAACCATTCCGACATCACGCCGGGAAGTCATGACACGCTGCGATTCTTCCAAGTCTTGCTGACGTTTCAAAGAGACTTCTTCGATTTTTTGCAGGTTTTCGTCATACTTTTTATCAATATCTGCCATACGCCGTTCAAAATTCCGCTCTTCGGGGTTTGCCAAGAATCGAGCATCGGCAATGCGCTGGGTATATTGGAACTCCCGCTCTCGCTTGCGGAGTTGGTTATTTCGCTTCATGTCTTCTCGAAGCGATAGGTATTCCCGTTCGGCTTCCCGGTTTGCTTCGTGCAGGGCTTTGTCGATTGCCTGTTTCCGAGCGGCAGGGTTCGGAAGACTAGAAAGAACCATGCTTGCCGCCGTCCAGCGAGCCATTGATCCGATCATGCCGGGACTCACCATTGTCCGTGCGCCGAACTGGACAGCACCCATTGCTCCTCTGCCAGCAAGACCGAGTCCTTGACCGGCGAAGCGGAGTGCAGTGATCGGAAAATTCATGCTCATACCGAATTATGCGGCGCATGGCGTGTTTTGGCAATTCTGGTATATTTTGCAGTGTTTCATGTCCGATATCATGTGTACTCATGCGAACCTATTTATCCATTGATTGCGATTATTTTGCTTCGGAAGAGGTGTCCGGGGAGGTCAGCGTTCAGCGGCTTAAAGACATTTTGCAATTATTGAAAAATAAGCCAATCTATATTACGCTTGGACATGATCTTCATGTTTTTGACGTGAATAGGCATAAAGTCAGTCGTGTCATCAATGTCGATTTTCACGCTGATTGCTACTCGGACATATCGGGAAAGATGGAAGACCTCGTAGAGTTTTATCCTGAAATGTCGCCGGGAGAATTGTTGTTTGAATTCTCGATTGAAGAAAGCCTCTACGAAGGGAATTGGCTCCATTATTGTATGCTGAAAGGCAAACAAACAAGCATTGAGCATTGGAAACCAAGGAAGTTTGCAGAGCGACGTTTGGACTATATGAAGGAAGTACACCTTGTGAGCGGTGTAGCAAAACACGAAAGCAAAATAGTCATGCCCACTGATCTACTCGGTCAGATTAAAGCCATTCAAAAAGATATTGTTGCGGTTGGAATAGCAACAAGTCCCGACTGGTGTGAGAATGTGTCTCATCTTGAGCGGTGGGATAAAGGGCGATATGATTGGGAAGATGAATTTTTTGGCAACCTGTTGCCGCTTGTTCACGATGCTTCTCTATACTCAAAACATTGGGCACACAAGACCATCTATTGCAAGGAAGATCATCGTAGAAAATTGCCGCAGTATCGGATTCCCAAAAAAACAACGGAATTGGTATCCGGCGTATGGTTTGACCCAGTTGACGCAGAACGTTGCTATACGCTACGCAACAATTCTTATCGTATCCGTATTTCAGCCAAAGGAACTCCACCGCTCATGCTGGGGGGCGCACCGCATTTGCCGTCCATCCAGAAAGCGGCGGAATCATTTGCACAGTGATAATCACATACCGCCTATTGATTTTTGACAAGAAGCAGGTAGATTATTGCTTTCCGATTTCTTTACTTCGACCAGCCTCAAAACTATGTCCCAATCCCACAGCAACCGAACAGAAAAAGACATAGAGGATATGCGGTATCCTAATAAAGCGTGGGGGTTCAAAACAGAAATTGGCAGGTTCTACATTGGAAAAAACGGGGACATGTACGAATTGGAATGCAACGGCGAGACACTCGGTCGTTTCGACACGCCTCGGCAAGCGGCGGAGCATATTGCGTTCGGCGGTGTGTTGACGACTCGCAAGAATGGAAAAATCACACTCGACACTTCCACATTAGATATTCCCGCCGATCTCGACGAATGGCGAGAGTATTTTCGACATGGTAAAACGCTTTACAGTTTTGGTTACGAGTAATGAAGTTTACCCGTTTGTTTGTTCTTGCTCATTTTTCTGCTTTTCACGCCACGCCCGGAATTCGTCTTCATCCCGAAAAAAGAGTTTGCCGTCATTGGCGGCGGCAACCTTTTCCCGATCACCGATAATCATGGCAATTTGATCCGGGGTCATTTCCAAAATGGTGTTCAGAGCCAGTCCCGCTTTGAGTGCCGCATCGACAAGTTTATAAATCGCTTCTGGATTTTTGTTGTCGCCACTCCCGCCGGAGTGCGGTGAATGAATGTCCGAAAAATAAAGGACATATCGGGTCGTGTAAAACAGTTTGGCGTTCTCTTCCCGAAAGGCGTTAAAAAGTTCCTTCCACGAATTGAAATCGCCGTGATACGATTTTTCGATGTACTTGAAGGCATAATACGCCAGACCATCGACTTCTGTTTCAAAAATGACGGTGGCGGCTTTGTCTGTCCAAACCATCTGTTGCGCTGCCAGCGCAACGTTCTGAATGATTTTATCTTTCGACTCGGCATCCAAGTCCTCGATGGCGGCAAGCGTGTTTTTGATGAATTTCCCACGCACGTAAGCATCGAGGTCAGCCATCTGTTTGACGGTCAGTTGCCGCATTTCGATGGTGTAGCCGTCAAAGAGTTCAAGCGTAATCGCCGCATTGGTGATTTTATCGGAGTTGGTCATAGTTTTTATGTTGATGGAGAGCCTGCCCAATACCGATTCAATGGATCAACGATATAGCCATTGATGGTCGAGCAGAGTCCGGGGTTGATGTTGTATTGTCCTTGTAACGTGAAACTCACTGCATTGCCGCCCTCAACATCGACATTGAGGTTCGCCATGCTGACGTTCGTGAAAGCGCAGAACTCCCAAAAACTGTTCGGACTGCACAGAGCCGGATAAATCCGCAACAGTAGATTGCCGCCGACTTTGTCCACGTCGTCAAAGTTACTGGATGAAACAGTCGCGTTGATACCGCAACTGATATTCCCGCCTTCCAAGACGTGTTGGAATTTGCCGCTACTTGAATTGTTGTCGACGATGGGATTGATACTGAAATTGAGAGTGCAATTTTTCACACAGAGAGCCGCAAAACCGTCGTCGGTATTTGCCGGAATGGGAGTGCCGTCGTCCTTTAATCGCTGGAATCGAATCCCTCCTGCCGCAGGTTGCATGAACGTGCGGGGATTGGTAGCCGTCGGAACGTCGAGCAATGCCGCCTCTTCAACAATCGTGAGTTCGTCGCCGTCTTCGCACCAGTTCGACATGAAATTCGTCGTATAAGAATTGGCATCCCGACTTTCCCAGTTGTACGTGATGTCGAAGCCGGTGAGCAACACCGCTCCCCGATAATGTAACCCACGTTGCGTGTTGCCCTGTTTGGTCGTATGCCCGGCATACCCGTTGAAAAGATAGGTTTTGCCGAGTTCTTCAATCGGGACAGTGGCGTATCGGGAGTAGGAACCGTTAAAACTTTCAATACCGGGGAGTTGCACTCCAAAACGTCCGGTATTGCTGGCGAACCGTTCCTGTACCCCGATGATATTTGAGAGCGTCCAATTATTGAGCGTCGAAATGATGAATGAATTCCCTACCGCTCCGATTCCGTAATCCCCTTTGCTGCGGAGCGACAATGCCCCGCCAAACCCTGAAATCGTTTTTGTCGCCATTGCTAAACTCCTCTTGGTCTTGAAACTTGAATGTTAAAATAAATTGCATAGACGAAGCCGGAAAGATTCCGATTTCGGTCGGGCATTTGATTCGCAATCTGCATCGGCATTACTTCGCACTTGAAAAACTCGTATCCTTCCCCAAAATCAATGCCGTTCATCAAGTTGTAATTGCCTTCAATCAGCCAATCCAACAACACATGAACAATCGCCGCTTGATCCAATGTCCAATCGCCCGTCGTGATAGTTGCCTGAAAATTGAAAATCTCGACATACTCGCATGATGAATGACGATTGGGTGTTGTTCCAATCAGTTGCACCACCAAGTCAGGCAAGTCTGCCGGAGCAAGGTCTTGTTTGAACGGAAATTTATTATGCGTCGGCTTATCGTAACGGGTGATGTTTACCGGCTTGAACGTGGCGGCAATTTCAGCGTTGGACAGAATGTAGTCCATCACCGCACCGTAAACTTGTTTTGAAGGATTCTTGGTCATAATCGTTTTCTCATTCCCGATGCTGAACACGTAAGCCCGACAACGGAGGGCGACTGCGCGAGGGTGTAGCCGACTGCCCGCCCCGGCACGGGGCTTATTGCCACATAAAGCGAATGGACTTCATAAAAGCGTCATACCATCGTTTGTAAAATCGTTCTTCTCGACGTTTGGTCTTCTGGTCAATCAATCGCCGAATATCTTCCAAATCATTCTTTTCAAGGTCAGTGATCATCGGTCGGGCAGGCATTTTTTCGGTGCCGAGTTGGTGAAACAAAAACACGTCCCTCGTGGTTACATCCATTTTCGGATAAGGTCGCTCTTCTACCGTTACCATAAAGTCCAAGTCTCCATTCCACGTTACCTCGGCATTGCGTATCGAATGGGTCAGATTGCCGGAATGAATCAATAGCGGACGCGGATTGTCGGGATCGACTCTCGGCTCCCACCGCAGTCCGTTATAGACACCGCCGCTCGAACGAATGGCAAAGACTTTCAGTATCTTTTTGAGCCAGTAAGACTCAATTTCCTGCCGGTCATTCGCATCAATGATCTTTTCATTTTCCATTCTTCAAAAATTCCTTAACGAAGTCGTCGAGTTCCTTTTGATCTTTCGGAGAAAGTTTCACAAAAATCGGTCTCGCTGGCATCTTCGATGTGCCGTATTGATGGAATACAAACACGTCTCTGGTGGTTCGTTTTTTACCCTTCCTCTTTTTAGGATATGGTCGGCTTGCCACTTCCGCATGAAATTCCAGTACCCCGTTTTTACCCGGATGTACCGTAACTGTCGAGTTTTTAACAGCGTCGTACAATTTCCCGGTTTGAATCAGTAATAAATGTTCATCGTCGTCCTTGATCGGTACTCGTTTTTTCCACCGCTGCCCATCATAAGATTCCCCGGCGGCTTTCAGAATGTAACTTTTCAAAATGAGGGCGATCCACTTATCCGATACAGCACGTTGCTCTTCCGGTGTCAGTTCCCGGTACAGTTTCTTGCGACTGAAAACAGACCACGTCGCCGCCTTGACCCGTTCATAGATTTCCGAAAACGTCGCCATTACATCAGTTCCTCTATCGAAAGCCGGAGAGTATCGACTTTTTCCAAATGCTTGTTTCGTGCCAATCGTGCTGGCGTTACCGACGACGAGGCATCGTTGCCGATATGTCCGTTGAAACAGTCATAAACGAGTTCCGAACAGATTTTGTAGTTCTTGTCGTAGTTCGTTGTGATCCCGTGACCGAACCGGTCTCGCAATCCCGCTTGCACAAGATTAGCAAAGGAATATCCTTTGGTATTGAGTGTGTGCCGTTCAATGTTCCGCGCAGCTTCAGCGGCAACCTCTTTGTCTTTCGGTCGAAACACGTCGTAAGTGTTCCCTTTGTCCCGCTCGGCAAACTCTTTGAGAGTATTGATATTACCGCCGGAGTATTTTCTGCCGGGCATCGGACTGAGCGAGTCATAAACTTTACCGTGTGAATAGACCGCCGCATGCGTGTACGGCGACCGAGTCCATGCAGAAATTATTTTTTGCGGGAGCGAGTTGCTTTTGTGCATAATCAACACATCGCCGTCCTTCAATCTTTTGCGTGGAGTCTGTTGCGTCGTGCTGTCGCTATTACCGCTCTTATTATTTTCGTGTATTTTTTCCCGTGCCTTCAATATCATCGCTTTGACACGAGGCGACGTTGTCCGGCGGATTTTGCACGCCGCCACCTCGTCGGTGGACATGTTCCGCAAGTCTTCAAGTCGTTTTTCCGTATAGTCCTGCATGGCTATCGTTTAGGTTGGTATTCCTTCATTCGGTCAATGTCTTTGTCGGTCGAGGTGCCTGTGCTCGTCGGAATCATGGAAGCAAGTGCCGCACCCGTTGCAACGTTCATCGCAGCATTGGCGGTTCTCTTCACCCCCATCTTTCGGATCGTCCCAACGGTCTTTTTACCCACCTCGTAGGGGATTTTTACCAGTTTTTTCATTTCAGTCTTCCTTTCTGTTCATCACGTCAGCGATTTCATTGGCAATTCGTTTCTTCCTTTGTTCGTCGAGCCGTTTTTCCGTTTCCAAATACTTTTCAAATTGCTCTTTGGTGTATTTTGCTTTGATTTTGAGTCCCTTTGGCGGCGTGCGGACTCGAACATCGGAGGACAGCCCCAATGCCTTTTTTCGCTGTTTGGTTGCATTGACCGTTCCTTCCAATATGCCATTTCTCAATTCACGTACTCTTTGTGCCGTATCCTCGCCAAGTTTCAAAAACTCATTCGCCTCTTGTAACTCTTCGGGAGTCACCGGACGGTCGCCGTCATCAAATACTCTTTCTTCAATTTTTCTTACACCCGTCTCTTTTTTGGGTCTGCCCGCTTTCGGCTGTGTCATCACCGAAAGAGGGGACTGCACTGACGGTGGTTGCACCACCGGCAGTACTGGTGCCGCAACCGGTGTTGAAGGCGGCACCTTGTCCGCCAGTGGAACCGTATTAACCGGTGCTACTTTTTTTTTAGATCAATCACCCGACCGTACAGGTCATTGAAAAAGTCCTCCAATTTGTTGGGATTGCCCTTCGTGTTCTGTTGAGCCGCTTTGCGAGTCAACGATTCCATGACTTCGTATTGCTGCTTCGGATCGCTGTATTGTTCGGAAACGTTCGCAATGTCTTTGGCAAGTTGTTCCAAAGCGTCGGTGTTTCCCTTTTCGATTCGCAAACTCGCACCGCCTCCTCTCGCTGTCCGCAATTTATCAAGTGCCTCACTATGGAAGGCTTTTGGATCAACGGGGGACAAAATTTCTGCTGCCGTCTGTCCCGTTGTTCCGCGAGCCTTGATCTCTTCGATTTTCGCTTTTATCTCAGCCCGCTCTTCGGGAGTGTATTTGCCGGACTTCTTTGCGGGTTGTCCTGCCGATGTGTTTTTCGGAACAGGTGCATTTGCGGACGTGTTTGGATTGCCTCCTTTGAGAGAACGGGGAAAAAGACCTTTAGATCGCTCCTGATACCGTTTGTGAAGCCAATCCAACTGGTCGTAATCGAAATCTTTTGCCTGACCGCTTTTATGTTTGCGAATCAGTTTTGCCACCTTGTCGGCATGCTTATCAGTAACGAGACCTTGTTTATAGAAATTGCGCAAGTCCTCAATTTTGATGCGAGTCCCGCCTCGGAATTTTCCTGCCGCTTTCCCGATTCCCCCAAACTTCCCCTTCGATGCAATTCCGGCAATCGTACCGCCGACCAATGTTCCCCCAATAAGCCATGAGCCGACCATGCCGCCCGTCAGCCCCCCTTCTCGACCGAAAACTTCATTTTGCGTACGTCTGCCGACTTGATTGACCTGCGTCTTGAACATATCGACCGCCGCCTTCTTTTTATGGCGTACCATGTACCGCACGTCATTTTTTTCCTTCATGGCATCACGAGCCTGATGAATCATCTGCTTTTCCGGTTCGGATGAAAACTCCGTAATCCGGCGGTTCGCTAAATCTTCCACAGAGAGCGATCTCAAAAATTCAATTCGTTTTTCTTCATCACGGCGAGGCATTTTGGGGAAAGTAGTCAGGAGTCAGAAGACAGGAGTCAGGCGGGGAAGTCAGTAATCAGGAGGTAGGAGTTGGATGAGAGGAGTCTGAATATCTACTTCTGACTCCTCTCTCCTGACTCCTTCATTCTTTGAAGCCTACGGCTTCAACGATACTTCAATCGTGGTTTCCGGGAACGCATCGTAGATCAGGGCATTGCTCTGCAAGTAGATTTTCATGCCTCGACCAAACTCGTTCGGCTCTATCTTGGCGTAATACTTCAATCCCTTGTCTTCGGGCGTGAGTTCGTTAAAGTCGCCGATACCGAATTGTGTCATGAACTTGCCCGGAATGCCGATGGGAAACACGTAGGCTTTGTTTGCCGGGAAGGTGAGCGGCGTTTTGCCTTCCTCTTTCGCTCCGAAAGTATAGGCAGGGTATTTGATGAAACGAACACCGTTCCAAATAACCTGCGTGAGTTCACCGACTTGCTCCCAGTATTCGGTACGCTGCCCTTGCCCCATCTGCCAGTAGTTCCGGCTTTCACGGAACTTGGGATTGGTCAAAAGGTTCGCCCAAAAATTCGTTCCACAAAGTGCAACCGTCTCGGTGTAAGGCATGCCTCCCGCCGCATCCTGTAAAATATCCGTCCATGCGTTGACCGTTGCTTCGTCAAACTTCTCTTTTTCGACCGTCGTTGTCGGACGTGGACGACCGAGCAATTTATCCCAATCAATCGCCGTCGAGCCGTCGCCGTTACAGGTCTTGCCGCCGAGACATGAAATACGCATGTATTCCAGTGTCGGTTCGAGAGCGACTTCAATCTGCTGCTTGCTCGTCCGCATGATGAGTTCCTGCAAGTCCGCCAGTGCATAACCGCCGTCAAACTTTCGCAAGTTCAGAATGTCCGCATTGGAAACACTCGCAACGGTATCGTACTGTGGGATTTCAACGGGAAGTCCCGCTCGCCGTTCAATGTCGAATGCTTGCGTCGCCCCGCCACGCCGGTGGGGAGTGAGCAACTGAATGTTCGTAAACCGCCGCTCCACGATGGACAATGCGCCCGGAATACCATCTTCCATAAACCAGCCGAGCCGACCGATCAGACCCGCTCGAAAACGAATGATGTCCAGCCCCTTGGAAATAGACCGAACGGAAAAAAGTTCCTTGTTGTTGAGAAAACCTTGTATGCTAATCGTCATTGTAATATCCTTCTTGGGTTAGAGTACGGTTTGTGAAATGAGAAGTTAGAAGAGGGGAGTCAGAATAGCATACTCCTAACTTCTATCTCCTAACTCCTTCTGTTAGGGGAGAATCTTGAATCCTTTGCTCGCCAATGCGGTTTTGATGGACTCGGTAACGGTGGCTGGAAGCATCGACCCGTTTAGGATTACGCCGTAACCGTAGTTGATGTCCAGAACCGTCACTTCGTCCGACTCACCGGCTTTGATCATGCGAAATTCGGTCGCAAGACCCAGTAGTCCGTTCGCATCTTCGGCAATCCCCTCTTCCGTAAGCGGGTCGCCAGCATTGATGGTTAAATCTTCGTCTCCATCATTCGTAATCTGAACGGGGGACGTGTTGTAATCCAGACTTTGGAATCGGGCTACGATATTGCCGAGGGTAAAAACTTTTTCTTGCAATGCCATGAGTCTTTGTCCTTTCATGTGTTAAGGTTGTTTTTGGAATTTGCTACAAACTGCCGTTTCTATTCCGTATCCGTATTGCGTCCATAAGGGGCTTGCGCGACGGCGATTTTCTTTGCCGCTTTCGTCCACGAGGCGGTTGCATCGATCTTCGCCGGTGCCTGTTGCGGTGCCGTGCGGGAATGTCCGTTTCCGTTACGGCTGTTCGTCTTCGCTCCGTCAAGGAAAGAGTCAAAACCATCGTTGAGCGAGAGTTTCCACACAAAATTCTTGACCGCTTTTTGATGAACGGCTTTGTTAATTTCCCC
>Ga0082212_10013329_pt1 | contig 10288 bp, 9 predicted proteins | sample TergutNt197P3_FD_71548 | JGI IMG/M metagenome (GOLD analysis project Ga0082212, IMG submission 71548) | Neocapritermes taracua P3 segment gut microbial communities from Petit-Saut dam, French Guiana - Nt197 P3 | ecosystem: Host-associated > Arthropoda: Insects > Digestive system > Gut ...
GCCGTCGTTTGCAGTGGCGGTAATGGTGGCTTGCCCTGCACGTTCGGTATTGAGTGTTCCGCCCGATGCTGCAACGCTGATAACGGCAGGGTTGCTGCTGGCGAATGTTACCGATTTGTTTTTGGCATTTTCGGGCAGTACGGTTACGGTCGCCGTTAACGTCGAACCAAGGTTTACCGTATTGCCCGCACCGGGCGCAGGCGAAATAGCAATCGTCATGCTCTCGACATTGATTATGTCTTTTTCTTCGCAGGAAAACATGACAATGGCAAAGATTGCCGTCAGGATACTGATTTTAACTATTGATTTCATTTGATTTACATATTAAAGATAAACAACACGAAATATCATTGCAAAAATAATGATACATTTTGAAATATGCAAAAAAAATATTATTATCGTTCTCTTAACGATTCTACTTCCCTGTTTATCTGTTCTGCTTCTTTGCGGTTTTGCATGATTCGTTCAATTTTTTCTGCCTGTTCCTTATCAATAAAAAAAACAAAAATCCGCAGTAAAACAACTGTTTACTGCGGATTGCTAATTATTGATTATCGTTGATAATCGCTATTTATTTCACTTCCTCAAAAGCAACGACTATTGATAGTCAGTGTTTTATAAACTAATGTTGCAAATATGGCACGAATGTATCACTACATCAATCTGTTTCTACAATTATCCATTTTCCGCCTTTGTCTGCGCCTTCGCGACGAATAAATCCTTGATTCTTTAATTTTGCTATTTGTTGGCTGATTGCAGAAACAGAAATCCCAATACTTTCAGAAAGTTGTACTTTTGTTATACTTGGATTTTCTGACATCAATAGTATTATTTTCTGTGCAGTTTTTTCGTTTTTTGTATAGTTTTCATCGTTTTTCTGTACAGTTTTCTGTGCAGTTTTTATATTTTCTATACAGTTTTCTGTGGTTTTCTGTACAGTTTTCTTTATGTATTCATCAGTTTTCTTATCAGTTTCCATATCATTTCCTAAATGCGCTTTTGTCGCATCGAGCATAAAAGTGAATTTACGCTTGTGCCATCAACCACTTTTCCCGACATGGTGCCGAAAGATTGGTCGCGATACAAGGCATTGATTTCAAATTCACTTGCCTGTTGGTCGCCGCTGCCTGTGCGGATAAAAGTATTCTGTACTTTGCTGATATAAACAGATTTAACATCGGAAGACGGAATAAAGAACGCCAAAATTGTCCCATTCTATATCCTCTAAGTGTTTGTAATAATTGTTGCCTGTTCATATCGCAAAATTAAATTTAATCATTTGCATTATTTATAACTCCAAAAAATCTATCAAAGAAAGATTTTAATTTTTCAATTACAGTCGTTTTCTTTGTTGCATATTGATTATCGGGAGCAAATGGATTGAGTGGCGGTAATAGTTTGGTTATCGCAGTGCCTGTTTCCAGAATAAAGCCATCGCGAAAAGCGTTTTTTACAAACTTTTCGGTTTCTTCCTTATTCAAATTTTCTTCTGCAATAATACGGTTTAATTCTTCTTTCTGTTTTTCGGATACAAATTGTTGCCAACCATCATCAACGCTTGTTTCAGGTGTGAGCGAAGCAATAAACCGTTCGATAAGGTCTTTTTTGTTGCGGAGTTCTACGCTCGAATCAATCGCTTTGCCGATTGTGATTACTATCTCTTTGTCTTGTAAGTGGCTTTCGTGGTATTTGCGTATGAGTTCTAAAATATAATCGATATTGATTTCCACCTGCTTGATTAACTCCATTTCAAACACGATATCATCATTCACATTTTCGCTGTCGCCTTTGTTTTTGCCACGAAATTCGTTGTAAAGGTTGATATACATACTGTGATAGTCCTGCACATCGCGTTCGGTTAGAATTTCGTTACCCGCGAACTCATCGAAAGAGGAAAGAATATTTTTAACTTTCAGAATACCGCTGTACAGTTTGATAAACGCTTTTTGGGCTTGTTCGCCAACAATTTGTTTACCAATCGGATATTTTTGCAAAAGTTCGGTAATCAATTCTTCGTAACCATTAACCTTTTTGCCGTTCTCAGTTTCATATCCATTGTAATAATCAGAATAAGATTTTAGCAATACAACTCCGCCTGCTTCTTTGTCGCCGAAAAGGGCAATACTCTCATTGGTTGCCTTTTCGAGATTTCGGAAACAGACAATATTTCCAAAGGTTTTTATGGAGTTGAGAATGCGGTTGGTACGGCTATACGCTTGCAGTAATCCATGCAGACGCAGGTTTTTATCTACCCAAAGCGTGTTCAAAGTAGTGGCGTCAAAGCCTGTGAGAAACATGTTTACCACAATAAGCAAATCAATTTCTCGATTTTTTACCCGTTGCGACACATCTTTGTAGTAATTTTGAAATTTATCGGAAGAAGTATCGTAGTTGGTTTTGAACATCGCGTTGTAATCTTTTATGGCGTTTTCGAGAAAATCGCGGTGGTATGCAGGAAGATTGTCCGTATTTTCGGAATTTTCATCAATCAATCCGTCTTCGAGTGTATCGCTTGCTCCGTAAGAAAATATTGTTGCAATCTTCAATCGTTGTGCTTCGGGTAAATCTTTTTGCTGATTTTGAAATTCGTTGTAATAGAGTTTGCAAACATCAATTGAGGTGGTTGTGAAAATGGAATTGAATCCTGCTAAACGCCTTTCTTTGAGTTGATAAAATGAGTTGCGTTTGGTTTTTTGATCGAAATGCTCGCGTATATATTTTACTATATTTGAAATTCTTTCGGGCGCTGCCAATGCTTTTTCTCTATCAATATCCCAAACTTGCGTGTCCAAAATATGTTCTTCTTCCCGCATTGTAGCAACGTAATCAATGCGAAACGGCAACACATTTTTGTCGGTAATGGCATCGACAATGGTGTAGGTGTGCAGTTTGTCGCCAAAAGCCTGTTCAGTAGTTTTCATTTTGGGATTGCCCGAGTTACTTGCATTGGCAGCAAAAATCGGTGTGCCTGTAAAACCAAAAATATGGTATTTTTTGAAACTTTTTATTATCGCTGTGTGCATATCGCCGAATTGTGAGCGGTGGCACTCATCAAAAATAATTACGAATTGAGAATTACGAATCAGGAATTGGTGTTTTTCATCGGTCTTGTATTTTTTTAAATATATCGTCAGTTTTTGAATGGTAGTAATGATAATTTTTGCCTTGGGGTCGGCAAGTTGGCGGGCTAATACGGCTGTGCTTGTATTGCTGTTTGCAGCGCCTTTTTCAAACTTGTCGTATTCCTTCATTGTTTGATAGTCGAGGTCTTTTCTATCTACAACAAACAGCACTTTATCAACAGATTGCAGTTTGCTGGCTAACTGCGCGGCCTTAAAACTTGTGAGTGTTTTTCCGCTGCCTGTGGTATGCCAGATATATCCTCCACCTTCAATTTTTCCATAAGTTTTGTAGTTGTTCGATATATTGATACGTCCTAAAATGCGCTCTGTAGCAACAATTTGATAGGGGCGCATAGCCAACAACATTTTTTCGGAAGTAAAAATGCAATATTTTGTTAAAAGATTGAGCAAAGAGTGTTTGGCAAAAAACGTTTTGGAAAAATCCGTTAAATCGGTAATAGGGCGATTGGTGGCATCTGCCCACCATGAGGTAAATTCGTAACTGTGGCTTGTTTTACGCTTTTTGTCATTGCAGGTTTGACCCACAATCTCTTTAATGTGCTGACTTCGAGTGGTATTGCTGTAATATTTAGTGTATGTGCCGTTTGAAATAACAAATATTTGTATGTATTCAAACAAGCCACAGCCTGCCCAAAAACTTTCCATCTGATAGCGGTTGATTTGATTAAATGCCTCTTTTATATACACGCCGCGCCGTTTTAACTCAATATGCACCAATGGCAAGCCATTGACTAAAACGGTAACATCATAACGGTTTGTGCGTGTGCCTTCTTTGGTAGCATATTGATTGACAACTTGCAAAGAATTGTTGTGAATGTTTTGTTTATCAATCAGGTAAATGTTTTTTGTTTCGCCATTGTCGCGGGCAAGAAGTTGGATAAAATCCTCTTGAATGATACTTGTTTTTTCTTCAATACCGCTGTTCTGGTTGGCAATTTTTGTTTTGAAAAATTGCGACCATTCTTTGTCTGAAAAACGAAACGGCTCGTCATTGCGGGCTTGACCCGCAATCTCATTATTCGGGAGATTCCTGCTTTCGCAGGAATGACGGGCATTCTGTAATTTTTCCAACTGAATGCGCAAGTTTTGTATTAAGTCGGTTTCGGATTTAATTTGCAGATATTCATACGCCTGCGTTTGCAGTTGGGCAATAAAAGCCTTTTCCAATTCGGCTTCCGACTGGTAATTCTTTTCACTGCGGAACGTTGTCTGATATTCGGCAACAACCGTAGATTCAGGGTTTTCTGCAATTAAATCGTATTGTTTCATTGTCATTTTAATTTTCGTTAAATCCAATTTCCTGGTTATCTATTGCAAGTAATAATTTCAATTTAAGTTCTTCACTGAAATCTTCTTCATTTTCTAAAAACGAATGAATAATTTCTGTTAGAAAATCTTTGTCTATCCGCCCTGCTGCCAAATGGTAACTAATGTTTTCCATTTCTTGCAAAAATCTTTCAATACAAAACAAATAGCCGTTGAGCGACAAAAATTGAACGCCAAGCGTAATTGACAATCGTTTGTTTCCGTCTGAAAAGGCGTGATTTCGATTGATAGACCATACCAAATGAACTAATTTGTCTTCAAATGTCGGATAATAATTGTCGTTTTGTATATGTTCCAACGCACTTTCCAGATAGCCGATATTCAATTCTTCACAACTGCCTCCACCACTATATTCTATGGTTTTGCGATGTATTAGTATTGCCTGTTCTTTTGAAATATACAGTATCATTGTCAGTTGCGTTCTTTTAGTCGTTTGAGAGCATCTTTGTATTCTTCGAGGCGTTGGTCGAGTTCCATACTTTTTTCTCCAAGAAAACGGTCGAAGTCGGCTTGTGGTACAGCGCTAACATACTCCTCCAAATTTTTGTGCAAAGCATCACGAAAGCATAAATCGCGACTTGCCATTTTGTTGCGCGCTTTTTCTATTAATGGTTTCCACAATTTTTGTTTTTCAAATTCGGAAAATAATTTATCGGTTTCGGTAGGCGATAGCATTCTGCCCAATCGCTGAAAATCATTTCTCAGCATCTCGGCAAAACCTGTTTCATAACTCGAAATAATATCAAGCACTTCACTGTACATCGTATTACGCACATTTTCACTTTGTTCCAGTTTCAAAATACGGCGGTACTCGGCAGCATTTTCTTTAAAAATACTTGTATAAATCTTGTTTGTATAAACCATATATTTGAAATTTCCCATATCAACACAATCGTATAGCGCGTTGGTAAATTCTTTTCGGTAATCTTCGCCTTGCAAAAAATTTACCAAATAATCTTCGTCGCGTTGATTTATATATTTTGTACTGCCTCCTGTCCGTCTGTTTATGGTATCTATTGCAATATCCAGCATAACGTTTCGCAGTTTGCGGGCTTTATCACTATCTGTCAGCAACATAGCAATATTTAGAAAAGCCCTGAAATTGAATATGCCGAGTACTGTTGTTTTGGTAGTGCAATCGATTGCACTACCAAAATCTTTTGAAGCGACTAATTTAAAATCAATCAGTCGTTTACCTTTTAAGACCTCGTAACCGTTTTTTGAGATTTCGTTCTCGTGTTTGGCGATACAATCTCTTAATGTTCGCTCCGGAGCCTCTAAAAAATCAGCAATTTGCTTAAAAACAAATTTATATTCGTTTTCAAATAGCACGCCTTTTATGCCTACAATTTTTTGTACCTCAGCAACAGCCAATGAGTTGTTGAGAATATTTTGCCGGGAAACTGCGGTGTTTGTTAAATCTTTCGTCATTATGCTGCTTTTTCAAATGTCAATAATTTATTTCTGTAATACTCATACTGCTGCCGCCGCATTTTTATTTCGGCGGGCAAACCTTCGCTGATGTCGTTTACCAATTTGTCGAATTTATCTAATATGGCTACTATGCGGTTTTGTTCTTCGAGCGGGGGAATGGGGATTTTGAATTTCCCTAACTTGTCGCCGTGAACACGAATAACTTTTGTACCTGTTGAATTTTGCTTTTTATAGTCAAAAAACATTGGGGTTTGTAAATAGTATGCCAAATATTTCGGGTTTTCATTATGCTTGAAAATAAGTGTGTCGCCACTAACACAAATATCATCATCGCCAAGCCACGCAACTGTTTTGCATACATCTTCCATATTTTCGCTTACTGTTGCAATAATCAAATCATTTTTACTCGCTTTTCTTAATTTTTTCGCCAATTCCTCAGAAACAAACGATTTCGTTTTATCCGTAAAAGTACCATAGTAGGTGTATATCTGACCATAGTGAATACAGCCGACGCCACTTTCGGTAAAATCTTTTTTCTGTAATCCGTTTCCTCTAATTAACATTCCTATCTCGTTGATTGTTAGCCATTTATACCACCCCCCATTTATGTTATTGAAAGTCAGCAACTTACAGCGGTAATGCTCGTATTGCTTCTTCCTTGCCTCTAACTCTGCCTCTAACTCTGCCTCTAACTCTGCCTCTAACTCTGTAAACTTATCTAAGATATTTACGATTTCTTGTTGAATTGCGAGGGGCGGGAGGGGGATAAGAAGTTCCGCCATTAATTTTGTAGAACTTAATTTTGGTTGGGCACCGCCTCCCGCCATAGTATATATTTCATTTACTTTTGAAAGTAAAAAATGATATAAATATCTATTATCCAGAACATTGATGTTGACAACAAATTTTCCAACTCGTTGATTTAGATATAATATTTCATTTGAAGACACAATACCAATTTTACCTGTCGTTGCACCAGACATAGCAACTAAAATATCCCCTTTCCTAATTTCATATTGTGATAAAGTTTCTGAATAATCCGTTTTGTCAAAATAAACTAAATCTGTTTCATCTACATTTTTGTTTTGAATATTTGTTATTCTAATTATGGGCAAACCAGACTGTTTGAATAGGGTACTTTTAAATGCAAATCCATTTTGAAATCTGCACACTTCCCCCAATTTCTTAAACTCCACTCCATTTGGGCAAAGTTCCGTGATTAGTTTTTGTATTTTATTCATTTGTTGTTCTGTTTGTTTTAAGAGTTTATGCTATTGCTAACAGATTCCTCAGTCGTTTCTCTCCTTCGGAATGACGGCGTATCACAAAAAGAGGGGGCGAGGAAGGAGGCGGCGAAGCCGCCTCCTTCCTCGCCTATACCCACACACAGCGGCGTGTCATTCCGAACGAAGTGAGGAATCTGTTGCCTGTTTATAAAACCATTTTCTGTTACCAATTCTTTCCATTCAGGATTTTTCTTGTTTATCAAATCTCCTTTCTTTTGTCGATTCCATTTTTTGAGTTCTTTTTCACGATTTATTGCCAAATCAAAATACGCAAATTCCTCATAATAAATACAATATTCCAAATTATATTTATCAGTAAAAGAACCTTTAAGCAAATGATTTTTATGTTCGTAAATACGACGTGGCAAATCATTGGTAACACCAATATACAACGTGGTTTTATTCTTATTGGTCATTATATAAACGTATCCGAATTTATTCATTGTTTGCACATTAATCATTATTTTCAGCGAGCATATTGTTATCCATTCTGCCCGGCAGCGCTTTTGCATTGAGCGGACTGATAGCCGATTTTCCGGTTCTGCGTTCAATGTTTTTACGTGCATCTTTTGCCACTTTTGCACCTTCCAAAGCAACGTCTTGACTTTGCTCAAATCCGTCGGGTTCTTTTGCTTTACTGATTTCGGAAGTAGAGGCTTCTGCCAAAATATTGAGCGCAAGTTCAATATTGGTCATATTATCGCGAAGATTTTCCTTTTTCAAGCCTTTAAAGTTCTTGTATTGCGCAACGGTTTTTCCGCTCCATTCTTTGGTCATCAAGTTGGTAAGAATGGCATATTCCAAACCTTCTTTTACGCCTGCTTTTTTCCACTGGTCGGTCAGTTCTTTGCGAAACTGTATGGATTGCAGGCGTGTATTTATCCATTCTTCGGAATATCCCAAGCGGCGGTAATCTCTCATTGCCTGCTCAATAGAAAGTTCGGGGTTTTGCACTTGGTCAATCCGTTCTTTGGCTACTTCTGCCATCCATATTTTGAACGGCTCTGCTTTCGGCGAAGGAATGGACTGAATAATACGGAACATTCCTTGCATCGTGGCTGCCTGTATTTTTCGCTTTTTACCATCTGCCGCCTGCATTTCAACTGGGGTACAAATTGTACCCCAGTTGGATTTCAGTTCCGTATCCCGACTCAACATTCGTTTCACATATTGTTTCACATCAACGCTTTCGCTTAATACAGCAACAATATCCTGCACCGAAAAATACCATTCTTCTGTTTCTGCGTCCCAAGCAGTACGGATTTGCCTGTTTTCAAATAATTGTAGTTTATTCATCGTTATCTTCTTGTTGTAATTTTTTGATTTCCTTGTCGAAATCGGAAATTATTTTTTGTGTTTTGTTAAACTCGTCATACTCTTCGCTTGCTTTCTGTTCGGCTTGGGCTTTTGATATTTTGCCCTTATCGTGCAGAATTTGAAATTTTCGGAAATGTAGAAATTCATTTACGCTTTCAGAAAATTGCTGCATTGTGAATGTGTTTTCATTTTCAACCAAATCTTCAATATAGTCGAAATAACCCGTTACGGCTCGCTCCAGACGGCGAATTTGGTTTTCCTGCAAATAATTTTTGGCAACAAGCACATCTGATTTCAAAATCCGACCATCGGGCGAGTTTTTCCAAGAGGTTAAACCCATATTTTGTTCTTTTCTATTGGCTTTGACATAAATAATTTCGGCAGCCGTTTGTCCTGCAATAGCATAATGAAACTTGTTTTGCACCATTGCGTAGAAATCTTTTGTGGTGGGCGAATTGCGGTCGTAATCTGTGCAACACTCCGCGAAAATGTCGGTTATTTGCTGATAAATACGGCGTTCACTTGCACGAATGGAGCGAATACGCTCCAACAGTTCACGAAAATAATCTACACCGAAAGCGGTTTTACCTTGTTTTAACCTCTCATCGTCAAGCACAAAGCCTTTTGTGATGAATTCTTTCAGTGTTTTTGTTGCCCATTGCCGAAAAGCGGTTGCCTTAACAGAATTTACGCGATAGCCGACTGAAATAATTGCATCAAGGTTGTAGAATTGAGTATTGTAGTTTTTTCCGTCAGCGGCAGTTAGTAAGAATTTCTTACATACTGAAATCTCTTGTAATTCAGCATTTTCAAAAACACTTTTCAAGTGCATTGTGATATTTTCTCGCGAAGTACCAAACAACGCCGCCATCGCCTTTTGCGTTAGCCAAATTGTTTCGTCTTTTACTACCACATCAACTTTTATGTTTTCCTGCGGCGTGTTGTAAATCAAAAATTGAAGTTCTTTATTCATCGTAGCCTCCTTCCAAATCATTCACAATCTTATCTATTGCCCTGCGTAATTCGTCTTCGCGTTTCACGATTTCTGCAATTTTTGCATTCAGTTCTTTAATGTTTACCACTTCGCGTGTATCTTCCTGTTCTACATACGAGGAAACGGCAATGTTGTAGTCGTTGGCGGCAATGTCGGCATTGGGAATAAGGCGGGCAAAATGCTTGTATTCGGGGGATTGCGGTTCAAGTCCGCAATGACGATTGACGTAGGCATTCAAAATTTTCTCTATGTTTTCGTCTGCCAATTTTTCTTTGTTCCCGCTCTTAACACTTTCTTTTGAAGCGTCAATAAAAAGCGTGGCGTTGTCGGTTTTCGACTTTTTAAGAACGATAATGCAAGTAGCAATACTTACACCGAAGAACAGATTTGCAGGCAGTTGAATGACACAATCAATATAGTTATTGTCAATCAAATATTTTCGGATTTTCTGTTCTGCTCCACCACGATACAGCACGCCCGGAAATTCTACAATCGCCGCCGTGCCGTTGGTAGCCAGCCAACTGAGCATGTGCATCGTAAAAGCGAGGTCGGCTTTCGATTTGGGCGCAAGCACTCCGGCAGGCGAAAAACGCGGGTCGTTAATCAATAGCGGGTTATCGTCGCCTGCCCATTTGGTTGAATAAGGCGGATTGGAAACGATTGCCTCAAACGGTTCATCGTCCCAATGTGCAGGGTCAATGAGCGTATCGCCGTGTGCAATATCAAACTTTTCAAAATTTATGTCGTGCAGAAACATATTGATACGACAAAGGTTATAGGTGGTAATG
>Ga0082212_10013330_pt1 | contig 10287 bp, 6 predicted proteins | sample TergutNt197P3_FD_71548 | JGI IMG/M metagenome (GOLD analysis project Ga0082212, IMG submission 71548) | Neocapritermes taracua P3 segment gut microbial communities from Petit-Saut dam, French Guiana - Nt197 P3 | ecosystem: Host-associated > Arthropoda: Insects > Digestive system > Gut ...
GTGCGGCGCGCCGTCGGCGGCGAGCGCCGCGAAATGAAATATAGCGTCCCGCCGCGTGGGGCGGCGGCGTGCCGCAGGCTTTCCGCTTTCAGCGAAAGACCAAAAACCTGCCGGCTGTCATTGCGGCCTGCGACCCGGAATCTCAAACAATCGCGAGATTGCGGGTCAAGCCCGCAATGACAAACTGCGCGCAAGGCAGCAACAAATATCATAAACACAATGGAAAGCAGAAGCAAGACATATATCGAGGTCGGCGGGTTCGAGCCGGTAACGCCGTCGATCATCATGGTCGCGGGTATAGGCGGCGCGGGCGGCAATGCCGTGAACCACATGTTCGACATGGGGATTCAGGACGTGGCGTTCATGGTGGCCAACACCGACAAGCAGGCGCTGGACAGCAGTCTCGTACCTGTCAAGGTGCAGTTGGGCGAAGGTCTCGGAGCGGGCAACCGGCCGGAGAAAGGGCGTGCGGCTGCGATCGCGAGCCTCGACCACATATCGTCGCTGTTCAAGGAACATGGCACGCGGATGGTGTTCGTCACGGCGGGTATGGGCGGCGGCACGGGTACTGGCGCAGCGCCGGTCATTGCAAAAGCGGCGCGCGACATGGGCATTCTCACGGTGGCCATAGTCACTATGCCGTATGTCTCGGAGGGGCCGATGCGGATGAAGAATGCGATGGCGGGCATAGAGGAGCTGAAAAAGAATGTCGATTCGCTGCTCATCATCAACAACGAAAATATTCAGGAGATATACGGCGAACTGCCGATCACGGAAGCGTTCGGGCGCGCAAACGACATTCTGGCGACGGCGGCTAAGGGCATCGCCGAGATAATCACGCGGCCGGGGATCGTGAACGTGGACTTTGCCGACGTGACGACGGTGATGAAAGACAGCGGTATTGCGCTGATGGGGTCGGGCAGGGCGCGGGGCGAAAACCGCGTGCACGAAGTGGCGCACATGGCGCTTGCCTCGCCGTTGCTGAATTACAATTCGCTGGACGGGGCGACGAGCATCCTGTTCAATATCTCTTATGGGAATCAGGAGATCACGCTGGCCGAGTCGGTGGAAATACTCGACTATATCCAGTCGAAGGCGGGTAAGAACGCCAATGTTATCTGGGGTGCGAACCGTAATGAACTGTTGGACGACGAGTTGGAATTGATAATAATCGCTACGGGGTTCAAGGCGACCGACGAGGAGGGTGGTGTTAGCGGTTTCCAGCCTATTGCCGAACGCGGCGGGAAAAAGTGGCGGCCGACCGATCCGTTCGCCGACCAGTTGGGTAACAAAGGGCGCGCCGGTGCAGCCGAACGCTCGGCGGCGAACGATATTATCGAAATTTCGGAGAACGTGCGGTATAAAAATATCGAGCGCATACTCAACGAGCCGGCGCATATACGTCGGCGCATGAGGTTGCAGAACGACGCTGCCGCCAGTGGTGGTGGCAGTTCGAAAGTGCGCATTAAAGACGACGCCCCGCCGCCGCGCAAAGGCCATCACGGAGGGCGGTCGCTGTTCGAGGATTAGGGTATGGCTTCCAAATTTTGTCATTCCGAACGCGCGGTACGCGCGGAGGAATCTATCGTTAGTTTATAAGTTCAAAGACAGTCGAGCGATAGATTCCTCGTCGGCGCTTGCGCGCCTCGCTCGGAATGACAGTTGCGCATGGTGTATTTGCATGTCGTATAACTTCATAATTCAAAAATTAATATTTGGAACATATAATTACATTTCTTCCGTTCGGGCCGTACGCGGCAGTGCTGCTGGTGCTCATTGCGGCATTTCTTTTCATCGGCGGGATGATCTCCGGATCGGAGACGTCGATGTTCTCACTGTCGCACTCCCAGCTCGAAAAAATGCGCCACCGCAATGCGCTTTCGGATCAGGCGGTGTTCAGCCTCTTAGCGCAGCCCGACCGCCTGCTGGCGACGATCCTGATCGCGAACAATCTGCTGAATATTCTTGTCGTTATACTGTCTAACAATCTGATAGACACGCTGGTAGAGTTCAATAGCGCCGCATGGGAATGGGCGGTGAAGGTGATTGTCGTTACGTTCGTGCTGTTGCTTTTCGGCGAACTTATGCCGAAAATATATGCGGCATATAACCCGATGGGTTTTGCGCGCGTGGTTGCAGGACCTATGCTGGGTGTTCGTGCCATATTAAAACCTTTCGCGGGGCTGCTCGTGCGGTCGAGCTTGCGGTTCAAGGAGCGCGCGGCACGCAAGGGAAACATGATCTCGATCGACGAACTGTCGGATGCTATGGAAGTTACACGCAACCAGACGGAGGAAGAGCGTCAGATACTTACGGGCATCGTGGATTTTGTGAACACGGAGGTGGCCGAGATTATGAAACTGCGTCCCGATATCGTTGCGCTCGACATCGAGTCCGATTTTTCGACCGTGAAGCGCGTGATAATCAATTCGGGGTTTTCGCGCCTGCCGGCTTATGCCGATAATATCGACAACATCCGCGGAGTGCTGTATGTAAAGGACATGATGCCGTTCATCGGCGAGGGCGATGATTTTGCGTGGCAGCGCCATTTGCGCAAGCCTTATTTCATACCTGAGCATAAGAAGATCAACGACCTGCTGGCGCATTTTCAGGCGAGCAAGGTGCACGTGGCGATCGTGGTGGATGAGTACGGCGCGACACAGGGGCTGGTTTCGCTGGAAGATATTCTGGAAGAGATCGTGGGCGAGATAACCGATGAGTCCGACCGCCAGAGCGAAGAATTTTACCGCCGGATCGACGAAAATACATACCTGTTCGACGGCAAGGCGCATCTGGTCGATGTGGAAGATGTATTGGGATTGGAGGAGGATTATTTCGAAGGGGTGTGCGGCGGATCGGAGACGATCGCGGGCCTGATGCTCGAACTTGCGCGCAATTTCCTGAAAAAAGATGAGGCCGTTGCGTTGGGCGGCATTACGTTCACGGTCGATGCGCTCGACGGGAGGCGCATCGATAAAGTGCGTGTGGTCATAGACCGCATCGCGCTCGCCAAACAGCCGCCGCCGCGATGCCATTGATTTTCAGGCGCGAAGAGCAGGGCGCGACACTGTTGCTATGGGCTACGGGTGAAAGTGAGGAAGAGTTGTGCGCATTGGTAAGGGAGGAAGACCGGCTGTCGGCCGCGCGATTTTCGTCACCGCATCGACGGATTGAACACCTTGCATGGCGGGCGGCGTTGCGGGTCGCATTGCCCGATGCCGAAGTCGGATACACCGAAACGGGTGCGCCGTTTTTATCCGGCGATGAGGGACTGCATATAAGCGTAGCCCATACCGGGGGGCTTGCGGCAGTGATTTTGAGCGAACGACCGTGCGCGGTGGATGTGGAGCGTGAGACGCGGGAATTCGGCGCGGCGCGCGCAAGGTTTATCTCCGCTGCCGAATCCGAATTGCCCGATGCCGTGCGTCCGGATTTTCCGGTTGCGGTGTGGTGCGCCAAAGAGACAATGTACAAACTCGTGAGGACGGCCGGTCTCGACTTTCTTCGCGACCTTGCGATCACATCCTCCGATCTTGCGCGCGGAAAGATCTGCGGTCGCATCGGCAGTGGTGCAAGAATCGAAATGAAAGTTCTGCGCGTGGATGGATACCTTATAATATGCACGCCGTAATTCGTTATATTTATAATTTATGGAAACTATCGAAATACGTTCCTTGTCCGAACTTCCGCAGGCTGCGCGGCGCGTGATTGAACGGCTCGCGACGCATAACGGCGTAGTGGCGTTCTACGGAGAAATGGGCGCGGGGAAGACTACGCTGATCCGCGAGATCGCCACGCAGATGGGTGTTGCCGATGCGGTCACAAGCCCCACTTTCGCGCTTATAAACAAATATATTACGGGCGCGGGGAGGCCGATCTATCATTTCGATTTCTACCGCATCGACCGCATCGAAGAGGCGTTCGATCTGGGCTATGAAGAATATTTTTATGGCGGCGCACTGTGTCTTGTCGAGTGGCCTGAGAAGATCGAGAACCTGCTGCCCGACGATACCCTGCGTATCCGCATTGACACCGACCCCACGACCGAGCAGGCGCGGAAGATTACGATAGAATAACATGCGTGCGGTTTCCAGTCTTTCGTATGGCTTTTCAATGTCTTTCACAAATGCGGCCCGCAGCCACCGGCGGCGCAGGGCCGCTTGATCTTCGCTATGCTCAGGCGACCCCGCGCTGGCTGCGGACCAAAAACGAAAAGCAGAGGCAAATTATTCATCCATGACCGCGATCGACGACATATTGAACATCACGGGCGGCGACGATTTCGAGGCGTCGGCGATGGATGTATTCTCCCGTCAGGCGCGCGAATGTGAACCGTATCGTGAGTATCTGTCTCTGATAGGAGCTAAGCCCGACGCTGTAAAACGGGTGGAGGAGATTCCGTTCCTGCCTATTGAACTTTTCAAAACACATCGGGTTTACTCTGCGCCGACGCCGCCTGAAACGGTTTTTACGAGCAGCGGCACGGGCGGCGAGGGTACGGCGCGGCATTATGTCGCCAGCGTGGACAGCTACGAGAAAACGTTCCGGCGGGCGTTCGGAATGTTCTATGGCGATCCTGCACGCGTGGCGATCTACGCACTTTTGCCCGGCTATGCCGAGCGCGCGGGATCGTCACTTATCTATATGATAGACAGCCTTATACGTTCTTCCGAACGTGGTCGCGGCGGGTTCTATCTGCGCGACCATAAGCGTTTGCTCGACGACATAAGTGCCGACGCAGGACCAAAAATACTGTTCGGCGTCAGCCATGCCTTGCTCGATCTTGCCGAGAGTGGTGAAAAGTTGCATGAAGCGCTGACGGGCGCGATCGTGATGGAAACAGGCGGCATGAAGGGGCGGCGCGAGGAGATGAGCAAGGAGGAACTTCACGCTATTCTGTGCCGCGCTTTCGGCGTAGGCGAAATACATTCCGAGTATGGCATGGCCGAACTATCGTCGCAGGCCTATTCCGATGGCCGCAACATATTCCGCACGCCGCCGTGGATGCGCGTCATGGTGCGCGACCTGAACGACCCGTTCGCACGGCTGCCTGCCGGAGCGCGCGGCGGCATCAATATTATCGACCTTGCCAATCTTTCGTCCTGCGCGTTCATCCAGACCCATGACGTGGGGATGGTGCATGCCGACGGGAGTTTTTCTGTCTTCGGCCGCGCCGACCGCAGCGAAATACGCGGCTGCAATCTGCTGGTGCAGTAATTCAATTAAAAATTAATAATTAAGAATTAATAATTGTCATTGCGTGCTTGGCTTGCAATCTCGGACAAATAAGAGATTCTCATTGCGCAGACCATGTAAAGCCTGCAATGACAAATAGCCGAAAACCGCGTGCGCGAGCAATAATTTTCATACCTTTGAATAAATTCTGAGATATAGATGAAAAAGAAAGATCTTACGATCGCGCTCGTAGCGCACGACAACATGAAACGCGACTTGGTCGAATGGGTCGATGCGAATTTCGACGTTCTGCTGCGTTATCATCTCGTATGCACGGGCACGACGGGGCGCATGGTGGCGCGCACGCTCGTAGAGCGGCACGGCGATGCGGCGATAGCGGCCGAGAACGTCACGCTGCTGCGGTCGGGGCCGCTGGGCGGTGACCAGCAACTCGGCTCGATGATTGCAGAGGGAAAGATATATGCGCTCGTGTTTTTCTGGGACCCGATGCAGGCGCAGCCGCATGACGTGGATGTTAAGGCGCTGCTGCGCATAGCGACGCTCTATAACGTGCCGACGGCGGTGAACCGCTCGACGGCCGACTTTCTGGTCAGTTCGCCGCTGCTTGGCAGCGACTACCGGCCGGCAGTGAGGGATTATACTAATTATGTCGAGCGCAATTTGTAGTGAAGAATTGTCATACTGAGTGAGCGCGTAGCGCGACGAGGGATATATCGTTAGTTTATGCCTGAACAATAAGCGATAGATCCCTCCGCCTGCGGCGTTCGGAATGACAGATATGCTGATAAAGTCTAAACGGGTTTGTGAAGATCGTTAAAAAAATCGCTAAGTGGGTTCTGCGGGTGGCGCTGTCGCTCGCGGGGCTGTTGCTGTTGCTTGGGATTTTGGTATATCTGCCGCCGGTTCAGGATTTTATAATACGCAAGGCGACGAACTATGTTTCGGAGCAGATGGCGCTCGACCTCGAAATAGAACGTCTGCGCCTGCGCTTTCCGCTGAGTTTGGAGGTCGATAACACAGTGCTGCGCACAACACAGGGCGACACGCTGATGAGCGCGGGGATGCTGCGTGCGCGTGTGGGCGTGCTGTCGTTGCTGGCGGGAAAGGTCGAAGTGCGGCGGCTCGTGCTCTCGGATGCGCATGTGGGGTTCGGCGGTGAAACGTCCGACGCAACGGCGTTCGCTGCAAACGTCGGGCGGCTCGAACTGGACGGGGTGCGGACGAAGCTACGTGAAAAGTCGATAAGTGCGACAAGAGTGTCGTTGCGCGATGCGACGGTGGGACTGACGCTCGGCACGGCACAGGACACAACGGTAACACCGACGGATACCATTCCGTGGCGCATCGAGGCGGGGCGGCTCGACCTGCGGCGCGTGGCGTTCGACATGGGTATGCAGGGTTCGCACCTCGCCGTCACGCTTGGCAACGGACGCATCGACGGCGTGGATGCGCATCTTGCCGGGCAGACGGTCGATGTGCGGCGCATACGGCTAAGCGATGGCGATATTAATTTCACGACCGACGGAGGGGCGGAATCCGCGTCTGCACCCGTGCCTCAGGTCGATCCGTTAGCGCCGGTGTCTCCGCCTTGGATGATCCGCGCGGGAAGTGTGGAGGTGGCGCGCACGGCGGCAGAATATTCGAGTGCGTCGGGGGTCGCAAAAGAAGGTTTCGACCCGTCGCACATACGCGTCGAAAGGCTGGGTCTGCGCATCGATTCGGTTTACAGTCGCGGTAGCGATATGGCGGCGACGCTGCGTTCGCTCAGTCTGAAAGAACACAGCGGTATCGAGATCACGAAAGGAGAAGGGCGGTTCGCGGCAGATAGCAGCGGCCTGTTGCTCGGCGGTTTAGATCTGCGGACGGCGGCTTCGACCGTGCAGGCTGATGTGCGGGCAAACCTGCAAAGCGCTGATGCGCCGTTAGCGGCGAGGTTCGGCATGTCGCTGGCGGGGTCGGATATTGTGATGCTTTTCCCCGATGCTGCGCAGTTGCGGCCACAGTTGCGCGGTGAGACCCTCGCCGTCGAAGGCGACATTGCGGGTACGGCGAGCAGCATAGTTATTAGAACGCTGCGCGCCGACATGCCGCCCGACATCGCTGTCAGCGCGTCGGGCGAATTGCGTGCGCCCGCAGGCGGCCGGATCACGGCAGGCGGCGACCTTAGCGGCAGCCTGCACCTTGCCGGCGACTTTCAAAACATGGCATTCGTCAAAGCGCTGTTGCCGGAGAGCGTGCGCGCGTGGGTCGAACTGCCGGGCCGCATGACGCTTGCGGCCGACCTCACGACGCGGCGCGGGGCTTATGACGGTGTGTTGCGGATTACAACCGACGGCGGCGCGCTCGACCTCGACGGGGCGTTGGATATGCACGCCGAAAACTATCGCGTGAGCATTGCAGCGCATGATTTCCCGTTGCAGAGTTTCATGGCCGTCGATTCGCTCGGCACGGCATCGTTCACGCTCACCGCCGATGGGCGTGGTTTCGACCCAAGAGCGGCAACTACTCGCGCCGACGTCGCTTTCCGAGTCGCGCATCTGGAATACCGCCGTTATGATCATCATGATGTGGAAATCGTGGCTGCGCTGGCCGACAACGCGCTTAACGGAACGGTGCGCAGCGCCAGCGATGCGCTGAGGCTCGACCTCACGGTGGGCGGGTCGATGCGTGCGACCGGTGCGTGGAATGCGCAGGTGCGGGGACTCGTCGCCGAGTCCGACCTGCAACGAATGCACCTGTCCGAGCTGCCGCTCGCCTTTTCGGGCAGGATCGATGCGAGCGCGTCGTCCGGCGGGATACCGATGGCTGCGCGCACGGCGCGTCTCGAACGGACGGGCTATGCCACGCGCGCGCCGGGTGAGGAGCGAACGGGCGAACGTACATGGACACCGGGAACGAGTACGGAACGGACCTATGGCCTCGACGTGACGCTCGATTCGGTGCGTCTCGTGCATGGTGAAACTACCGATCATGTCGCGCGTGTGAGTATCGCGGCGGCGGCCGACATGCGCTCGGTCGCGGCGCGGGTGCGCGCGGGCGACTTTGCGCTCGACTTCAACTCGCCGGTGTCGCTGGCCACGCTCACCGACGGTTTCTCTGCCGTTTCAGGTATGCTCGCAGGCCAGATCCGCGAGCGCGATATAGATTTCCAGCGTGTGGAGGAGGTTATGCCGGCGTTCGACCTCGACGTGCAGATCGGGCGCAACAATCCGGTGCACAGCGTTATAAAAGAGCGGGGCTATGACTTCCGCAAAGCCTCGATCACGTCGCACAACAACGACACTGTGGCATTCCGTTTCCGCGGACTGGTCGAAAACTTCCGCACCGCAGGCGGTCTCACGCTCGACACGCTGAACTTCGGGCTGGGGCAGCGGCGCGAACGGCTCACTTACTATGCGCGCCTTGCCAACCGTCCGGGCAACATCGAACAGCTCGCGCTCATTTATCTTTATGGGACTATCGGCGGCGACAGCATCAGCGCCAATATCAGCCAGCGTAACCGCGACGGGCAGCGTGGTTTTGCGTTCGGTCTGGCTGCCCGGATCAGCGATTCGGCCGTGCGCGCCGGCTTTGTCACCGACAGCATGACGTTTGCTTATGACACATGGCGCGCAAATCCGGGCAATTATTTCGAGTACCGTTTCGACGGCGAAATGTATGCTGACGTGGCGTTGGAAAACCTGAGCCGTGCGGGTAATTATCTGCGGATCACGTCGGCCGATTACCCTGCGCTCGGCGGAGGCGGTGCGGTGCGACTCGACATCGCCGGACTGGAAGTGGGCAAAACGCTCGACCTGCTGCCCGCGCCACCACCCGTGGACGGCACTCTTACGACCGACATCGTGCTGGGGATGCGGCATGGGTTGCTGGCGCTCGACGGCATGGCGGCGATCGCCAGCCTGAGCTACGACCGGCGGCGGGTGGGCGATATGAAGCTCCTCTCGAAGGTGCGTGCGGGCGAAGAAGGTGTTTGGAATATCGATACGGAACTGGATGTGGACGGGAAAAAAGCATTGGCCGCGCGCGGAACTTTCGACACCGACGACGGGGCGATCGCCCTTGCGCTCGACATTCCGGAGTTTCCGCTGACCGTGTGCAATGCCTTCCTGCCGCCCGACATGGTTTCGTTGTCGGGTGCGCTGAACGGTCGCCTGCAACTCGCCGGCACATCCGCTGCGCCCGTGATAGACGGCTCGCTCGGCTTTGACAACGGACAGGTGGCGATACCGATCACGGGGACGGCGTTCGGCATATCGGACGGCGCGGTGCGCATTTCGCGCAGCCGTATACGGCTGCGCGACTTCGGCCTTGTCGCTCCCAACCGCCAGTTGCTGGGCGTGGACGGCACGGTGGATATGACCGACATTCGGCGTATCACGGCCGACGTTTCGATCTCGGCCCGCGACTTTCAGGCGGTCAATGCGCCGCGCAACCGCGAGTCGCAGATATACGGCCTTGCGGTCGTGAACGCCGACATGACGGCGCGCGGCCCGCTTTCGGAACTCGTACTGCGCGGCAATCTGAGAGTGCTGCGCACGACGGACGTGGTCTACACCATGCGCGAATCGCCTCTGGCCGTCGGTAGCGTGAAACAGAACATAGTCACGTTCACATCGTTCGACTATGACGAAGAAATGGGTACGGGCGGCACACCGCAACTGGCGAGCGCGGGCGGAGTGGACATACTGCTGAACGTCGATCTGGACGACGATGTGCAGGCGACCGTAAACCTTACCGAAAGCGGCAGCGACCGCGTGGAACTCACGGGGAGCGGGCGGCTTACGTACAGCATGAATACGCAGGGCGATGTGCGCCTTACCGGGCGTTACGACGTTTCGGACGGCACGGTGGTTTACAACCCGCCGATCCCGATGATCTCGCAGAAAGTCTTTGCCATCGAAGGCGACAGCTATGTGCAGTGGACGGGCGAGCCGGCCAACCCGCAGTTCAACATTCAGGCCGTCGAAACGGTGCGGACAAGCGTAGTGCACGGCGACGGACAACGCGAGAACGTGCGCTTCGAGGTTATGATCCGCATTTCGGGGACGCTCGACGCTCCGGCCATAACGTTCGATGTCGATGCGCCGGACA